>Ga0315308_1000762_pt1 | contig 18371 bp, 18 predicted proteins | sample TDP3_MG_FD_203078 | JGI IMG/M metagenome (GOLD analysis project Ga0315308, IMG submission 203078) | Freshwater sediment microbial communities from Lake Towuti, South Sulawesi, Indonesia - TDP3 | ecosystem: Environmental > Aquatic > Freshwater > Lake > Sediment | place: Indonesia: South Sulawesi... | reverse complement strand
TCACCAACAGCCTTTATGTCAGCAGCTTCAATCTCTGCTACAGCATCCCATCTTCCATGGACACCGAAAGCTCTCTTCACTCCCTTGAGTTTCTTAACTTCACCAGCAACGCTCTTGAACTTGCCTGGCTCGCAGCAGATCAGTACACAAGCAAAAACCATTTTCATATCCCATATCGACAATTCAAGAAAACCAGTATGTATATATTTCTACGGGACCAGAATGACCTGCTCTGGAAGCTGTGAAAAGCAGATCGAAGAGAGCTCGCTTAAGGAAGGCATCATAACATAGCTGTTCGGGCATCCATATTCTATTCAGCGACAGGATTTCTGAGAATTGAGACATTTGGCTGATCAGCCGTTTCGAGGTGTACTCTCTCAAAGAGTCAGGCAGCTCATATTCTATGAGAGAGGTTCCAGTCAAGCCTATCACCGAGTACTTGAATGCCATGGAGGAGGAAACCGTAGCCGAGCAGGTGGAATCGTTAGCAAATGTTGAATTGAGGCTGCATGGCGATGTGGCTTCCTTGGAAGAGTTAGGGGAACAGCTTCAGACAGCTCCAGTGAAAGGATATAGGCTGATCGGCGACGTCTTGGTTTCTGAGAAGAAGCTAGATGATATCGACAGGAGGCTAAGCCAACTTGGAGAAGCAAGCCTCTCGAAAGTGACAGAGCTCATGCAAGACATAGGCACAAGAGCACCCAACCAAGTGCTTGAAGCCTTAGGGTACGAAGTAAAATGGTATGGTCTGGATCAAGACAAAGCCATAATCTCCAAGAGTAAAACACGGCCAACCACCAAACCCTAAATTCCACAGGTTCTAGATTCAATTTGAGTCTTCAGAAGGCTTAGAGATGAATTTTGATCAAGTCGAGGAGGATAGTATTGTTTGATAGCGATAGGGAACGATGCTGGAAGACTGGGAAGACTGGCCGCTCAATTAGTCGAGAAGAACCAGTTTGAAGCTGGATTGATAAGCCTCCCAAGCAAGCTCTGGCGCATACTAGAACGTCTGCAGAGAGATCGAATGGACCCTTCGCTATCAGCCACGATAAAAGGTCTACTTCTAACAAGACTCGCTGAAATGCATTATCTAAATGAGGAAGAGAAGAAAGCTCTCGGACTCTGAAAAAAGATAGATTAACCGATCTCCATTCCCGTTATTCCCGATTCCCCAGCTGATTCTGCTTATTCAGGATCTTTTTCTCTCTACGCGCGTGGATAGGCAGGAGAGGATTATCACTGAGGTTTATGGTGGAGGGAGAACTCAGATCCGAGAGAAGGTTAGGGAAGAACTGGGCCTTCGGGACGACGACTATGCTGGACGATGGTGCATACAGAAGGTCAGAATTTAGATTCTGATCATTCTCGCCAGGTTGGCTTTTCTAGTCAGTCAAGAATCCCCCATGCGGTCTGGTATAGTGTTGAAGGAGAGATCAATGCGTCGAGACTTTCTACTGGTCTCGGATAAAGCCTTAAGCCTCTGCTAGTCAAAATATTATGACATCTTTGTCTCTGGTTGATGCCTTGTGAGTGCGTTAACACCCGATGAGAAGAACGCGTTGACTCTAATTCTGGGAGACCTGAAGTTCCTTTTCTGCAAGGAGGAAATCCTCCCGGAAGAAATCGATACGGTTGTCTGTCAGCTGAAAAGTCCTGAAGTCAAGAAGTACGTCGATGACCTCTCAAAAGGCTCGAAACCTGAAACAGCTTTGAGGGAGTCTTTTTTCGCGGGCAAGTCTGTTATGAGCAAGCACCTATTCGGGGAGATCACACCCGAGGTGAGGGAGAACGGTTTCATTGACTATGTAATCGGCGAGAAGGCCCGCTTCATAGTCCTCGAGCTAAAGTCTTTGTTTGAAGCTGACTTGGAGGAGGGCAAAACCCGTAAGGTTCTCAAGAGACTCAAGCAGAGGAAACTAAAGCCGGAAGCACACAGAGAGCAAATTCTGAACTACATCAAAAAGGGCGGGGAATTCGTAATTCTAACAAACCTAAAGGAATGGTATTTCTTTAATGAGGAATGCCGACCGTCTGACTTTAGGTATTTTTCCTCGGCAGAATTGACGCAGGTTTTCAAGGAAATTGAAGTGGTTGCGAGTATCAAGGACTATCTTGAACGCGAAGAGTATTCGGCGATAAGGGAAGAACTGGATAAGAAGTTCTTCGAGAGTCTGAAACAGTGGATTGACAAACTCAGAGAGGTCGAGTTCGAAGTCGATGAGAAAAGGAAACTTGAGCTCGTAATTAACCTGATTAATAAATTCATTTTCATCCAGACCCTGGATGACTACGGAGTCATAGATTCACGATGGATCGGGACCACTTGGGAACATTATGAACAGAGATGGCAGGCAAAGGGAAAAAGGAAGGTCCTCGAGGAGTTCTTTTCGGAAGTGGACGAGTGGTTCTTCAAATACTACGATACTGAGTTGTTCAGGTGGAGAATTCTAGACTATGTCAAGCTGGACGACGCTAACGTTGACCTGTTCTACAGAAGCTTGCAGCTTGTATTGGGCCTGGTCTTTTGGCAGACGGCACTTGGTGGATTCAGGGGAATAATGCAGTACAACTTCAAATACATTAATGAGGATATTTTCGGAAAGGCATACGAGACGTACCTAGCCGCAGTGAGACACGATGAAGGCATATACTATACGCCCACTTACATCACGGAGTACATCGTCGAGAATTCTGTGGGTAAAGTACTTGACGAGCTTCCTCCGAAAATCAAGTCGGAATTGGAAAAGGAGAATTTCGAAGAAGCGAGGAAGCTCGTCGAGCGTTTCATCACCATCAGAGTTCTCGACCCAGCGTGCGGCTCGGGTTCGTTTCTGATAAAAGCCGTCAGACACATTTTCCAAAAATACCGCGAGATTAATTCCGCGCTGAAGGCTATTGAGAACAAGTACAACAAGTATGATGGCACATTGAAGCGATCAAAAGAGGTTGAAAACAAGCTTGAAGAGACTCTTAAAATCAAAGGGTTACTGAAGTCGGACAACGACCGGGAGCTGATAGCAAGTATTCTTGTAAGGCATATCCACGGTAACGACCTAGACCCTAAGGCACTCGAGGTCGCAAAGGTCAACATTTGGCTTGAGTCCATTAAGCTCTCGCCCAGCGTGTTCAGGTACGACAGGCTGCCGAAGGAAACTAACCACATTCTTCCCGGCTTAGAAATGAACCTTGGAAACGGGGACTCAGTAGTCGGGATTCCCGAGGACCTGGGTGTAAGGTACCTAGCCGACAATCACGCCAAGGAACTACGGAAACTAGCGGAACTTAGGGCAAAGTATCTGGCTGACCCAACCGACCCTGAGCTGGTCAACGAGATGGAGAAAATCAAGCAGGTACTCAGGAACGAGCTTGATGAAGAATTCAAAGAATACCTGAAAAGAAAGGCTTTGCCTGTCAGAATTCTAGGCGAAACAAGAGCTTTCCATTGGCCACTTGACTTCTGGTATTTGTATTTTGACGAGGAGGCAGCTCCATTCGGTGTTCAAGACAAGGGCGCTGACATTGTTCTAGGTAATCCGCCGTACATCGATTCCGAGACTATGACAAGAACTTTCCCCGATTTGCGCGAGTACTGCGTCAAGACCTACCCCACTGCCTCTGGGAATTGGGATATGTTTTGTGTTTTCATTGAACTAGGAATCCTGCGCACCAGAACATCGGGAGTCTTTAGCTACATTGTTCCAAACAAGCTTCTAAGCGCGGATTACGCGGATAAAACACGAGAACTAATTAAGAGATACGTATTGAAGAATCTACGTGATTATTCTCGTGTGAAGGTTTTCGACGCAGCGGTATACCCGATCGTTTTCGTGCTAGAGAAATCTCAACTCGAAGAGGACGACAAGTTGCTGATAGATGTGCTAACTGCGGGAACTCAAGAAATCCCGACTGTAACTTATCACAGAGAGATTCATTTACGAGACTTGTACGCAGCGCCAAACAACATGTGGTCCCCTACGCTGGATCCATCCTCACAGGTCGTCGCGAAAATCTTCGAAGAATGCCCCTCTCTATCAGACCATTACGTGGTATCGGGTGCTGCCACAGTCTCAGAGGCCTATAAGATAGCCAAAATGGTAGAGGAATCTGACGATGAGAAGAAGAGGGATTACTTCAAATTTGTAAACACTGGCACAATAGACAAGTACGTTTCGCTTTGGGGCTATGTGCCTGCCCAGTTCATCAAGAAAACCTATCATAGGCCAGTAATCTCGAAGGCAGCACTTGGAGAATTATCGCAGAAGAGATTAGAAGAATCAGAATCGGAAAAAGTAGTAATCGCAGGAATAGGTCTCGAGTTGGAATGCCTTTACGACAGTGGACAAATCTGCGCTGGAAAATCTACTGTAATTGTAAGAGGCGAGAAACGGCCGTTGAAGAGTTTGATAGGCATTCTGAATAGCTCTGTGGCCAGTTTCGCGCTCAGAAGGCTTTTTGGAGACCTCGCGCTTCAAGGTGGTTACTTAAGAATCGGCCCACCTCAAATTAGGAGGTTGCCCATTCCGTCTACGTTCCTGGACTCGAAGGAGAACCAGAGGCATCTCGAAGAATTGGTTGATAAGATTGAGCACCTTTGTGGATATAGCCTTGAGCTGAAAGAGACTTGGAAGGAATGGTCAACAAGACTGAAAAACGGGGAACAAAGTCTACTGCACATCCTAGAATCTGACTTGGAGTCGATGAGGTCAGGCGAATTCAAAACCACATGGACAACCAATGCTTCCTTCTATCCAGATGACAAGCAAGAAATCTTGTCCAGAGAATTCACGGACTTCGCGGTTAGAGCCGAATCTAGTGGGACCAAGTTACAGCTATTCGGGGTTCAGAATGGTCGCGAGATATTAATTTATGAAGTTAGTTTCAACAACAGGGAATTGATGCTACAGGTCTACCACGCTGTTCTTTCTCTTATGGAGTCGAGTACTAAGGTAAGGACCCTTCGAGACATTTTCAAGAAGGTGACTGTGCCTGTAATTACGCCGAAATCCGCTGTGAATACTCCCAGCATCGTCAAGAAGGCTTCGGAGCAGTTCAGAGGTATTTCAAAATGTACCATGGATGGTGCACAGCTCGACAACAAGATTCGTGAAACACAATCGATGATTGACGCGCAGGTGTTCGCACTCTACAAGTTGAACCAAAAAGAAGCAAGCGTAGTAATGGACTCACTGAAAATTCCATCTTCGTATCAGCAACAAGTAAGAGAACACTTTGCAAAGAGTGGGTAGCGTGTCTGAAAGAGTTTGTGGTCCAAGAGAGGACGTGACTCTCAGGAAATACCAAGCGGAAATTGCAGAAGAAATACTTGACAAGCTGCGGAACGCTTCATCTTCAAACGTTTTCGTCTCTTTGCCGCAGGGAACAGGCAAGACTATAATCGCGCTGAACGCTCTCTGTGAACTGATAAACGGCAACTCGCTGAGCAGCGTTCTCATTCTCATACCAAGAACAGTTCTCGTAGACCAATGGGTTGAGCGGTCGCAGGAGAAATTCTACGGCATCGGCTTGCTGAGAAATCCCACCCTTGCAAAAGAGAACATTCACAAGATACGTGGTTGGCTGAAGCATGGAGGAGCCAAAGGAATAGCCATGACAGATCAGTCTTTCAAGGGATACATTGGCAAAGGACTCTTTTCAGAGGATGATTTTGATCTCGTGGTTGTTGACGAGGCAGCAGACCTCGTCATATCCAAAGACTTCGTCGAAGGATTCAGAATGTCTGCTTACTTACAGGGGTTGGAGAAATGGGCTATCCCCAAGATATTCCTGCTTCCATACCATGTGCCCGAAAGGAAGATTGCTGCTCTAATGAAGAAGTTCGGAAAAACGTCCCAGCTAATTCGCAGAGAGATAGAAGACGAGACGTTGGAGCAGTTACAGTATACTGTCCAAGACCCGATAGTCATACAAGATCCCCTTGTGGACGACTTCGTCCTAGTGCTATTCGAACACTATAAGAAGATAAGAACAAATGTGAACAGGATTCTCAATAAGTACGGCATAGAAGGCTACAGAGAAAATCTCGAAACTTTGTTAAATACGAGAACGCTTGACAGATTCAGAAGGGTCAACCACTTAGACGAAGATACGATCAATCAGATAGTGACAATGATTGCCAAGTACATTCAGATGCAGCACATAATGAGGTGGTTCCTGTACTCGAATAGGGAGGACATCAACAGAAGCATACTCTCTGCGCACAGCGATGTGAAGAAATGGTTGAGTTTTGAAGACAAGAAACTTGCCCAACTTGTCGATGTGGTCAGATCCTACTTGGATCAGGACTTCAAGATATATATCTACTCTCAGTACGTCGCGACTGCCAAGCTGATAGCAGAATTTCTCTCTGAGAAGCTGAATCTTAAATCTAGAGATCTCGTGATGGTGAGTGGACTGGACGAGGATCAGTATATCAAGCTCGATAGCTTCAAAAAAGTCGGAAAGATTTTGGTGGCCACCCCGGTATTCGATAAGGGCACGGACATACCCCAAGCGGATACCATAATCGTGTATACACCTCCCTATAGCGCCGAAAAACTGTTTCAAGTGGTTGGGAGGATTAGGGGAGGTGAAGTCGTGTTTCTCGCATACAGTGGCTACGAGCATCAGAAGGTCGCTGAAATCGTCGGCGCATTGAGAAAAGCTTTCCAAAGGCAGAAGGATGAGAAATTTGGAACTAATAGCAATATCTGACATTTATGGTGACATCGACCTCGTGAAACAGCTAGCCGAAAGATTGCCGAGCAACGTGGTGGGCCAGAGGGTCATAGTAGTTGCCGGAGACATTGGTGTGAGCGTAGACCTAACATATTCAGAAACTGTTACCCGTATATTTCAGATACTGAAGGGCAAGGCACAGCATGTACTTTTCGTACCTGGAGAAACTGACAGCAACGAAATGAGTATTCAGCTCTCGAATGTCACGAACCTCGACAAGCAGAGCCTCGTCATCAACGTAGATGGCATGAGGCTAGGTTTTATTGGATTAGGTGGTGCTCCAAAGCATAGTGTCCGGGAGGGAGAGAGATTTCCCTACCTATGGGATGAGAACATTGAGATTGTCAGGCAAGGACTTGCCACATCACTGAAAATGAATCTGGAGAAAGCCATGTTGGAACACCCCGACTATCTGATTCTTGTCACACACTCGCCACCGTATGGGGTCGCAGATTATTGGACCACAATAACGCTGAACGAGATGGCAGTGTTGCAAGAGATGTCTGAAGAAATCCTAGAAGTCTTGCCGCCCGAAGAATCTCAAGGCAAAGAACAACAGCAGACTCGCCGTAGAGGCAGCCCAAAGAAACTCGGCTCGCACATGCTCAGAGAGTTTGCTGATTATTACAAACCGGATATACACATTTTCGGACATATCCACAAGCAAGGAGGAACGGTTAATTCGAGAAATGAAACCATCTTCGTAAATGTAAGCCATCTTTCTTCGATTCCATATAAGCTGACTGGACGAAAGTTTCTCACTGTAAGAATTGGAAGAGAAGGTGTTTCTCCTATTTTCGGCTCGCTGGTTAGGGAGAATTTGAAGTTTGAAGATTTCCTAGAAACTTATCTTTGAGTCGACCATCAGGGTAGCGGTCTTTGACATGCTGAATTCACTCAAATTATTTTTGATTAACAAATACGAAGAAATAGATGGACGCGAGTTCGACTTCAAAGAATATCTTTTGGGTGAAAGCAATGAGCGGTAGTGCTTCTCACAGGGGCTTGCCCTCCGGTGTGTTGTACGAGGCAGAAGAGAGCAGGGCAGAAGAAGCTGCGAGACCTCCAAGCGGATACGTTTTCTTCTGTAACAACCGAACCGAGAGCGAATGCTTGGAGAAGCAGCTGTTTGGAGCGCCTAGGTCGGAGTGGAATTGGGTCTCTCAGGTCAAGAGGGGAGATATTCTCTTTCTACTAAACTACGAGAGCCATCGCCTACATGGGGTCTTCGAGGCGGCAAGCGATGGCAAAATGAATATAGACCTTTATGCGTTTGACGGTTACTTTCCAGCTCAAGTTCGAGCGAGGAGGAGGATGAGGTGCTCTCCGCTTGATGAAGCAGCACTACTACCCCTGATCAAGAGGGGGTGGATAAGAGTGAGCAGAAGAGGATTACTTCTCTTCCCAGATAGGCTCGGCCCTAAGTTCATCGATGAGTTCTGGAGACTCTTCTTGGAGGTCCCGCTTCCACCGCGCGCGAAAACGGAGCTAGTCGGGTACAAGGCGAAGGACGGACATATCACGAAGTCGTATGGCGAGAGGTATCTAGACGACTGGCTTCATGAACACCTACCATACAAGCATGAATACAACTATCGCGTCCAAAGAGCGAAAAGGGAGGTGCTATGCGACTGGTATATCCCAAAGATAGACCTCAACATTGAATTCTGGGAGAAGAAGGCCCGGGGAGATCCCAGGGCAATAGAGATCAAGCAGAAGTTCTACCAGGACCATTCACTCAGAGCTATCGACATCTATGAGAATGATCTACAAATAGCCGACCGCATCATCCCGGCAAGAATCAGAGAAGTCGCACCAAAATGCAAATTCAAGAATCTTGTGGAAAATCGGGAGAGCTTACTCAAGAGAGCAAGATAAGTTCAACGCATACGCTTGCTTCATATGCCGCATATCATCATACTCCAATGAACAGAAGGTTCTGGAGTGGAACTTGTCATGAGTCTGCTTGATGAATATTCATCTCGAGTCACGTTTTGCTTGGAGAGGCTTGGTAGGAAGTTCACTCGATACCCGTATCTGTTCTACACTGAAGCCGATATGCACTGCTACCTATACTACCTCCTTTATGCCGGAAGAACCTTCAAAGGCTTAGTTGAAACTGTCGACGGTGAAAGGATGATTCTACTCCACAAAGAGCTGCCAACCATAGGAAGATACATTAGAGACAGCCAAGGCCTTCTGGTTCCCTCTCAGAAAGGAGCGAGAGGCCACTTTGACATAGCTATCATAAATGGCCCTCAATCCAAAACGTACGACCTGAAACACCAAAAAGCGCTCATAGCTGTGGAGCTTGGGCTTGATGAAGACATCAAACACTTTAAGAATGATCTAGCGAAGCTCACGGACCCTAGAAATGATGTGAACCAAGGATTCATCGCGCACTTCGCTAGAGACAAGACCATATCTGCCGACGAACTTTTGGCAATGAAGGATGTCTTAACAGCCAACCCACAGGTCAGATCACTTGTCATAGACCGCTCTGAGAGAACAGCTAAAGTCTACAATAGACTACAGATAGAGTAGCTTTCTTCTAAGCGGTTCTCTTAGCCAGCTTATTTGCTAGACTGTTGACTAGCAAGGTCGCCGTTCCAAAAACGAAGATGGCAACACATGACTACGGTCGAAAAAGACCCTCTAAATCCTGAAAAGACTATCCGCCACAGTTCTAATGCTCAAATCTTGCTCCTAGCTTCTTTACGACTTCTGAGAGCTCTATTACTTCGAGCGGACACTCTTGCCAATCATGTTTCCAGCATACTATCAAGTCACAACCTTCTGTTGGATGATTGTGTTTCTTGAACTCACTACTCAAGTATTCAAATTCGACACGAACTCTTTGCCATCTTTCCCCCTTTCTGTCAATTTGACGTTTAGCTTCACAGTCTGGGAAAGATGTGCCAATCGCTTCTACGGTAAATCCTATGTCCCTCGCAACAAGCGCAAAAACATAAACCACACCTTGCTCGTTCAATGGCGCATGTCTTAGACCTCTAAAATCAATAGGGGCTCCATATTCTTGTCTTGGAAAGGGTTTAGGTCGACGGGCTTTCGCAATCTTTTCTACGATTGGATACTCTGTGGCTTGTTGCTTTGATTTTTCCAAAGTCTTTTTGATAAGCTCTCCATCATTGAAAGGAATCCGAACAGGTGAACCCCTAATCAATCCTCCCCATTTGTCCGCAATGGAAAGTTTGGATACTATCTCGTCCTTAGGAATACTGTGCAACGGATCAAACGCAATCAAAGGTTCCACATCTAACAGGCATGGGAAAATATCATGTTTCCAAATTTCCTTTGATTTATTTGCATCTTTGTAAGGTACGGATCTAGCTTTGAGAATTCCACAAAATCTTGATAGCTTCGTGAGATAGCACACGAAGAAGTCTCCTGACCTGATCTTAGAGACCACCGGCCATCGTGATAGTCTAAAGCCTGTCACTGCTAAACCGCGTTGACGAGCTTCTTCCCATGTCTCTGGGGTGAACAAATCAAGCCAATAATCTACCATATCCACCATATCCTGTCTTGTTCAATTGCCCTAAAATTGTTTCGCATAGATGCAATAATGCCCAGTTTCTTCCAATATGATGGATAACCCAGTTGGAAGGGTATTGTGGAATCATTTCGAGTTATGCTGAGCATATCCAGCCTGAGCGTATCACATGCTAAACTGATCTATTACTTCCAGCCCCAGTAGTCTTCTTCAGCCTCATAAACTTCTTCGCAGTCTGAGCATACGCCGAGCGTCTTGATCACTCCGTCGGCTACAGCGCATTCCTCACAGTATGCCTTTCCGCATTCATCGCACCTATACAGCTCGTTATCACTCACCTCAGCACCGCAGCCGTTGCATCTACCCAAACGAATCGATCCCCTAAAGTCATTCGTCTCTTCCTCAAGTACGATCCTTTTACTTCGAATTAAATAATGCCCAGAAGGTACAACACAAACCAGATTAGGAAAACGATTATTCCAACGATGCAGGCTAAAACTATTATCTTTAATATTATGACCAATATTCTGAGAAAAATGTACAAGAACCAAGTCGCAATTTTCCAGAAAAGATCGTCTAGCGTCATCGTATTTTCGCCCGCTGGATTACGCATCTAAAGTAGATGTCCCGCATCTCTCGCAGACAACCCAGTTCTGAAGCCTAGGGCTGCTATCGAAACTCCTCTTCTTGGCCTCAACGGATATCTCTTCAGCCATACCTAAACACTCAGAGACAAAGGCTTGAGCTATAATTGCCTCCAGTGTAACTTAAGCTGTCTGCCTGCATGCCAATATGCAGCCTCGCACACCTTTTCCAGCTCAAGCCTACCGTGGCGAGAGGTAGAGGTCGAAGCCCATAAATCAGCCAGTAGACGAACAATTACCGAGAGAAGGCGTTTCTATTGTCTACGAGACTGAATAAGAGTGAGAGTACCCTACACGACTACCCTATCAATGAGGTCTGCGCTATAGCGGAGTCGCCTGGATACAGGATAGAGGAGCGCCATGTCGGCGGCGAGCAGGGTCCAGACATCATTATCAGAAACCTCGTCAGCGGCATAGGTGTAATCGTTGAATCGGAGGTCGGCCACAACATAACTAGCAGCTCCTACAGAAAGTTCGAGAGAGAAATGAAGGAGCACGCGGCCGCCAAGAATATCAAGGCTATCATTGTGATAACAGAGACGCCTAGGCGAGTATGGAAGAAAGCTATGAAAGGCATCGAACCGCGAAGAAACTTCTTCGTCGTCGGCGGATCCGTATTCAAAGATGTCCTGCCGGCTCTACTTGTAAACTCGCTTGGCTGAACGAGACTTAGACCACAATATGCAGATCTAAAAGGAGGTTCTCATCGCTGACTCATGAAACCGGTAAGGCGATAACAAAAGAAGAATTTGTGAGGGTGTTTAGAAATACTATAATCGAATGGTCCAAACTGCATGAAGAGGAGCTTCTTGATTATAAGGCGTATCGTTGGAAAAACGAAACCTACGAGGAATCTGTTAGGGCCAGAAACGATCTAGAAGAAGCCATAAAGTCTTCTAGAAAGAAAAATGATGGTGGAATCGATCTTGCAACTGCTGACAAGATCTACAGATGGGGATTCTTCAAGCCATTTCCTACGCGCGACGAAAAAATGGTCTTGGACGCAACCCGGGAAGCATTTCGATTTCTAGAAGAGGGCGACTGTTATCGTGCTTGTAAGAGACTCATGCAGATAACGCGCGGAGTAGCGGGAGCCACAAAGATATTAGGCCTTTCAAATCAAGAGAAGTTTTGCATTTATGATAGCCGCGTTGGGCGTGCATTGAGTGATCTAAGAAAAGATGGAGAAAAGATAATTCGTTGCCCACCAGGGCGTTCTATAAAAGGCGACTATATCTTATACAAACAGTATGGCCATGAACGGGCACTAGATTATCAGAAACTAGTCTGGACACTAGAAATTGTTCATGATCGTTTGAAAGAAAAGGCACCGAACTCCAGAATCGCAGACATAGAAATGGCCCTATTCATGAAGGGAAAGAGGTGAAACTTCCTCCGATCCAAGAAGATCGATGGTTGGAGACAATTTTAGGCGCTCTGAGCCCACCTCTTCGAATGACCAGTCAAACTAGTACGACTGGCTTTCGGTCTAGCTTTTCTCCCTCTTGGCAGTATGACGAGTTTAGAAGCTTGTCAGGTTCTTTCAGGACTTCCAGCGTGAAAGATGAATTTTCGTGCAGGAAACGAGCGGAGGACGTACTGGGAGGCAAGTGTAAAGACAGTTGACTACGCCATGTTCAAGCTTGATGTCCCTGCTTTCACCATTTCTTGGGGATGCTTGCCAGTCTCTCACCTCGCGACAGAACAGTTCAAACGCCTCTTTCGCCACAGCTCCCATGAAACAGATTCTCTGCGGCTCAAGCAAAGCGACTTCCTTTTGCAAGTGATTGGGAACACAGACCGAAAGTGCTGAACGGGTCAACAGCCTTCCAGATTGGAGCATGCCGGGACGCCTTGTGGGGCATTTCAACGCGTGAACCAAGAAGTAGCCTCGAGAAAGAAATTCTTCGATGCTGTTAAGCTTCAAGATTCCGAAAACGTTCTTTCGAAGGTTGTCTTGGGAATCATTCCAGAAGTTCTTGCCTTGTTTCGGGGGATTCCATGAAACAAACAGGCAAGATGGATGATCAATTTGCGTCGGAATTCCAATTGTCTTGCGAGGGCAGTCAATCTCCAAAATCCCTTTAAGCGCACATTTGTTGCAAGCATCAGCCTCATGCTGGAGGATCTCCCACGATTGGCTCATGCGATCTTCATCCTTCCCTAAAGTAGGCTTATTTGAACTTACGAATATGAGACGGGTGTTTTTCAGTTTTCCATCACTATGCCGCCCTTCAAGGCGATGCGGTCTATTGAAGCTAGGTTTTTGCTGGACGTGATGAAATCAAAACCAGAGTCTAGGTTATGTGACCCTATTAGTTAGGAATCTACTCTCTGTTGTTGACTATGCCCCTCTCCAACCTTAACAAAACCCCAAAAATAGACGTGAGAACGCGAATTTGGTGCGTCGTATGCTTTGACCCAAGCGCCGAAATCTGTTCGGTCCGAGGTTCCTCAACACTTAGTCGATCCAAAAAAATATCAATAGTTGTGTAGAAATACATTCGAAAAAAATGAGGAATACAAAATGAAGAAGAAAAATTCTGCTGTGGAAGCGGCAAATACTGCTCGGAAAAGAATAGAGGCAGCTAAGAGAAGTTTCCGACTGCTTTATGAAGGTTATGAGGTTCATTCCAGAGGCTGGCCAGATTTACTAGGCTTTAACAGAAAGACAGGAACTTTCTATTTCATTGAGTGCAAAAGAATAGACGAAGCCGCTGATCCTTTGACAGAAGATCAACAAAAAGTTAGAAAAATACTTAAGAAAATTGGCAAGGTAGAAAATTACGACGTGTGGTTTTTTGACAAAAAGAAGGGAAGTACAAAAATTATCGCAAGAGCTTTCTATTCTCGTGATAGGTTGCATCCATATGGCGTCGTAAGAAAGAATGTAAAAGACAAACTCAGAAAATTGCCCAATTTTGTTGTTGATTGAAAGTAAGTGGTTCCGTTTTCTGTCCTCTTCCCTATTTGCATATGCATAGAGCTTGCTGAGAGTCTGGTCCACTTCATCATACCGGACCCGAACTATATAGATAACTCTGAGAAACTCGACCACTGGGTGACAAGAAAAATTTCAAGAGATATGTCGCCAGTGAATTCTATGTAAGATAGGGAAACTCGAAATTAAGGTGGGTAGTTGCTGTGAGTATCGAGAAGACATACGAAAAAATTCAGGAGAGTATTCCTGCAAAAACTCGAATAGACTCTTTGGAAGTTGTTAAGCAAGTAGAAGAATATCGACAGTTCTGGAAGCCAGAGAAAATCAACGTTGCGCTGTTGGCTGAATCGCATGTCTATACAGACGAACAAGACTATAATATGAAGTGCGATGAATTCATTCTGCATAGAATCATACCTGACTATCCGCTTCGTTTCGTTAGGTTTGTCTACTGTCTAGGCTACGGCGAAAACTCGCTGTTGAAAACAGTTAGAACAGATAGAAAGAATTCTGGAACGCCTCAATACTGGAAGATTTTCAGTTCATGCGTTGCAGAAAGCGCTGAGAATGAGGAAACATTAGGGTTTCATAGAATCCTCAAAAGCAAGACTAAAGATCTTGCGCAGAGACTTCAGAATAAAGTAAACATTTTACGAAAAATGAAAGAGAAAGGCATATGGCTATTGGATGCCAGTATAGTAGGCCTATACGGAAGTGGAAGAAAGAGCCTCACTATCACTAAGAGAATAATTGAAATCAGTTGGAAGAACTACGTAGCAAATATAATTCTAGAGTCAAGTCCGAGACATACCATAGTCATCGGCGAAGGTGTAGCCCGCATCCTTGGACCTGAGTTAGAGAGGGTTGATATTCCCTTCACCATAATACCTCAGCCTCAAGCCAAGGGATCACGTCAATGGCAACTAGAGAATTACAAGCAGTACCAAAGAATATGCGCAAAATATTCGTAGTTTTCTAAAATGAAAGCCAACGATGACTGTTGTTCCGGTGGGAAGAGGAACTTGGACTGGGTTCAGAAACTTTGTGCGTATTTTGGGGAGAAGGGACTTCACATTTTCTGCGCACACGGGCCTCTTTGGACACTGTGTATTGAGACCCAAGAAGCCGAGACAACGATTGGCAAGGTTACAGACTCGTTCTTTGATGCCGCTAAAAAAACTTGGAGTGATTAACAACCACGATGTCGGCTCGCCTGTAATGAGAATCCTCTGACTAAAGGCACCTGGAATCTCAAGAACGATGTTAAGCATATTGGTAGGAATTGAGCTAAGAATCCTTATGGATATGAAACGCCCAGCGCAATGACCGGTACGATGCTCGAATCTGGTTCGTACTTTTTCAATATAGATTCGAAGTCTTTCGCAGAGCGCAAAAGCTGTCTTCTTGCAGTTCCAATCTTTCCTCGTTTAGTTTCGACAATGTAGTATCTTCCACTCTTGCGAAAGATCAAATCCGGCTGCCGAATGAGCCAACCTGACCCTCCGATTGCGACAAGTTCAGCGCCGCGCTCTATCTTATCTGGATGTCTGACGAGATAGGCTCTGACAGCGTCTTCCCCAGCGATATCTTTTTCAGCCAAGAAACCCAAGTCTTTCTTCAATTCTTCCTCAGTAACTTGCACGACAACTTCATCTAGAATCAAGATGTCACCTCCCTTTCCATTGCGCTATATGCAGCAAGGCCGATATTTTTACTTTTTAACTTCTTTGAGTTTTTGTAGGATCTTTCAACTACAATTTGTACGTCTTTCCGTACTGTATCATCTGAACTTTTCTAGAGAATTTTTTGAATAAAAGTTGTTTTTCAGTATGTACTGGGAAAACTCTCTTCGGGTTTATCTCATTGATAAGAGATGAAATTTGTTCTCTGTTGAGATGACCCGACGAGTGTAGTTGGTGAAACTCGATTTTGAAGTGGTTTAGCCAGTTATGCATCACCTCATACTCTAGGTCTTCCTCACTGAATGGTTCGCTCATGCTATAAACGAAGTGGCTACCAGGTGACGGCCTTATGTCCACGAGCTCTGTTAGGTTTTGGAAATCCAGAGTCATAATTAGTCTTCTCTGGTTCTTGGCTACAAACTCGTGGTTTACCATCTTGTCCATGAACTCTCTTTCCCAAGCGTAATAATCTGCCTCGTCAAATGTTCCAGATCGTTTCTTCCGATAGTAGACTAGAATATCCTCGTCTTTTATCGGATCAGGAAGATTCAGACGTTCGTCATTGAGTAATCCGTGGAGCAGATAAGCTGTCTTTGGCGAGATCACGAGTTTCCTGCCACTCCTCTTAGCAACCTGATAAAAAGTTCTGAATCGATCAATATCGCGACTGTAATGCGTTACGAACACGATTCTATTTGTTTCAGAAACCAAATCATAGGCGTGTTTCTTCACTTCTTCTTCTGAGTAGTTCATTCTCCTATCGTTCTCAACCACCCTCGTCCCCTCTGAGATCAAAGCGATCGGCTCAGAATCAGATGCTTTCTCCAAGAAATCCTCTGTCATATCACTTCTAGGACCATGCCGCCGCAGATCTCCCGTGTACACAACTGCGCCTTCCGACGTATGGATAATGAAGCCATAGGCCGCTGGAATCGAATGGTCGACATGAACCGGTTCAAACATCACGTTACCTACTTTGATCCTGTCTCCGGTTCGAAACGTTCGATACCGGTGATTCCCGTAATCACAGTAGGCGCTTGTTCTCTCCATAACCTCCAAAAAGAGCTTCGTGCCCACCCCAAGACATACGGAAATCTTCGGATCCAAGAACTGAATGTGATCTACATGATCAAAGTGGGCATGAGATAAGAACACAGCATCAATTCTAGGGCTAGTGTTGGGAATGCCTGTGAACGCAAGCTGTTCCCTAGCGTACAGTCCTCTTATCCTCGGTAGCAGACCAAATTCAAAATAGTCTCGTAGGCCGCTTATCGGTCTAGGTTGAAGCCATCCCGCAAAGTAATCTACGCCAAAATTGAAAGGCTGCCCAAAATCAAGAAAGACGCGAGATCCCTTATCCTCAACAAGAATCTTATTGCCACCGATTTCATTTACCCCACCATAAAACGTTAGCTTAACCACTTCACTCACGCTTGTTGCCAATATTCAGGCAACTTTCAAGTTAATCAAATACTATGTCTTTAAACCTACCTCAATCATTAGTTGGCGAGGCGTCATGAGAAGCTGTAGGGAAAGATGAAGGATGAGCGCTTCGGGAACACGTAAGTCCAAAGAGCTCACTGAGAAACATACGGCAATGGTCTATGGTAGAATTGAAAGTTCTTTGCTGGACATTTCTTCATCTTCCTTCACCCCCACGGCCTTAATTCTTCAAAGTAGTCAACGTTATCCAATAAGATGCTGCTCCCACCAGCAAAGTGCAACCGTATCGTTAAAGTTTGATAGCTGTACTCTCCCAAGTCGACGTATTGAACGTCTACTACATCAACTGTAACGACATTCTTATAATCTTCATAACTTCCGCTACGATAGTGCACGCGAATTGTGTATTTTTCAACAAATGGACTATACTGTGGATATAGAACGAACAAGAAAAGATTTACAGCAATGAAGATTATGGCAGCACAAGTAAAGGCGTCTCTTACTCCCCTTTTCTTGGTTTTCAGCTTTGAAGGAGGTATATCGCTGTAGGCTATCTGGCCTTCAACAAACCGGAACTTGGCTCCAGATTTTGAACATAAATTCTCGCTCAAGGTAGATTCCACTTCTTTCTCTTTGATTAAATGCGCATTTCGGTCTATATTGCTCAGGTCTTTTCTATGTGGGTCTAAGTCCAAACTTTCTTTCAAGCCACTCATATTTGCCTTTGAAATCATAGAACTCTTCAGCGCTCTTAAAATCTAGAAGAGTTACCTTGTCCCTAATTTCGTGAAGTTCGCCTAGAAACTTGGTTTGAGCTTCTTTAAGCTGATCTTCAGTTGAGATCAGGAATATCTGGGACTCCCATAGGTCATGAGCATGCTTAAGCCTTAACAAGGCTGCCTCTAGACTTCCCTTCAGGTGTACTTCAAACACGTACTTAGGTCCAATTCTAGGCGGTTTATGCCAAACAGCATCGAACTCGTATCTTTCATGTCTCCACTTCTTCTCAGGTTTGTACCCGATTAGCTCGCCAAGAGCATAGATAGCATCAATCATCTGATCATGTTGAATCGATAATGGCGGTTTGGGCTTCGGCTCAACGGAAGGTTTAACATAGGCCTTCGGCAGATACTCGATAACTCTCAACGCTTTCTCCTCTCGTACTTTCATGAATCCAACTACAGCCTTCATTCTGTATCCAGCCAACTCGTTAAGTTTCGATAAAGGAAGGTCAATCTCTCTAACGTCTTCTAGAAAGAATAGGTAGGGCCATGTCTTACCGTCGATATCTCTCCCCCAAACACTCTCTGCCAGACGACTACCGCTCTCCACCTGCTCAGGCTCATCTGCTGAAGGATACTTGAAACCTACCTTGCCAGCGTAAATCAGCCTACCCGCATGATAAAACA
>Ga0315308_1000759_pt1 | contig 18402 bp, 10 predicted proteins | sample TDP3_MG_FD_203078 | JGI IMG/M metagenome (GOLD analysis project Ga0315308, IMG submission 203078) | Freshwater sediment microbial communities from Lake Towuti, South Sulawesi, Indonesia - TDP3 | ecosystem: Environmental > Aquatic > Freshwater > Lake > Sediment | place: Indonesia: South Sulawesi... | reverse complement strand
AGCCGGATCGAACGCCAGCAGATGCCGCTGTCGGACCAGAAGATCACAGTGGCCAACTGGCCAACTCAAGTTATTAAAGTGCAAGACCAAACTTGACAACTCAGTATAATTGCGAGGAGCCGAAGCCGCAAGCGAAGCGTGGCGGGCGGTGACGAAGCAATCCCTTTGAAGGACTGAGATTGCTTCGCTTTCGCTCGCAATGACACTAACGGCACAAGGCCTGCCTTCTTTATTGATCATCATACCCTCATTTGTGGAGAAAGAACCATGACGACCGAAACTCGCCTTCGTCTCAGCAGCCTCATCGCCACACTATTGACGGCACTCTATAGCCTGGCCCATCTCCTGGCCGCGGTTAGCCTCGTTGCCTTTGGCTTGCTGGCCGGCGGCTATCCCCTGAATCGCTGGGGCATCTACGGCTACGCCGGGGCCGTTGCCACAGCCCTCATCCTGAGTCTGCGGGCGCTGCGGCAGCGTGATGACCGCCCCAATGCCCTACTGCTTACCTTGCCTCCGCTGCTGGCCCTATGGGTGATGGGCCTCTACGCCAGCACCGAAGCGCTGTCCGCCGAGTTTGCCCCCTACCTGGACGACGTCAACAAACTATTCTTGGTCTTCAATCTAGCCTACGCTCTGCTTGGCTGCTGGCTGGCGCTCGCCTACCATTGGCCACGGCTGCTGGTAATCTGGGCTGGGGGCCAGGGCGTGCTGCTGCTAACCAACCCGGCCCTGTGGGCTACACTGCTGCGCTCCGCTTTCGCCCCTCCACTGACAGGGCTGTGGCTGACCGCGTTGGCCTACGCACTGACAGCCCTCGCCCTGGGCTACCGTGTCCCGTGGCGGCGTGTCCTGAAATGGCTGTGGCCCTTCGCCCTTGCCGGCGCCGGCATGGCTGCCTATGCCCTCGTCACCGTGCTGAGAAGCGGATGGTACGGAGAGAGGGAGGCGCTGCCTTGGGTGGTGGGACTGACCGTCCTGGACTCGCTGCTCACCACGGGCCTCACCCTGAGCCTGCCTTTCCACGCCTGGCGCATCGGGCGCACCTGGCCGGGGGAAGGGCTGGCCCGCCGCCCTGATCGCTGGGCCTGGGTAGCTTTCCTGGTCATCCTTTTCCTGATGAGCGGGGCCTCGGCAGGGCAGTTGCGCGTTGGCGACGGCGGGCTCCCCGCCCCGATGGAGGTGCAGCGCTGGGGCCCCGCCGAGCGCGTGGTGCCCGACGCCTATCTGCCCACCATCACCTGGGCCGGGTGGCTCTTCTCTGCACTGCGTTGGCTGCTGATCCTCACTGCGCTGCTGATACTGTGGGAAGCGTGGTGGAAGCGGGCAGAGCGCCCGGTTGGGGCAAGGCCGCGATGGAACGAATTCCCGCGCCTGCTCCTGTGGCCTGCCCTGGCCTCGACAGGCATCTTCCTCACGTCGATCTATCCTCTGAACATGCTATCTTTCGTGCTGGGGGTAGCTTGGGACAGCCAAATGGGCTTGCTGCAAGGCCTGAGTCCGCTGCTGGTCGCCCTGGGCCTGCTGTGGCTCTATCGGCTCTGGGAACAGGAATGGGAACAGCGGATGCGGACGTTGTGGGCGTTGCTCACCGCTGGCTTGTTGGCCCTGTACGCCGTCTGGCAGGTACAGGCATTGATCGCCTACGGGCGTGTCCTCTTTGCTCCGCTCCCGGCCTGGGAGACGAGCTGGGAATACGCACCCATTGATCCGATGCTGATGGCGACTATCGGACTCATTCTACATGTGGCGCTGTTGACACTGGGGCTGTGGGCAATGGTACGTACGGTGCAGGAGACCTGGCGGCCAGAGGGTCGGTTTGCTTTGCCCCGGCCGTTGCTGTGGCGTGGGCTGGCTCTGGCCCTGATCGCCGTCCTCCTGCTGGGAACCGGCTGGTACTGGTGGACAGCGCCAGGGATAGGGCGCACCGTACCGCCCAATGGAGCCACGGACGTGCCCCGCAATACGAGGATTCTGGTCGAGTTCCGTCAGGATGCCCGGCCGTGGGGAATGGGATGGGGAATGCACACCCGCTACGCCGACACGGGCGACTACATCCCTGGCGGTACAGGCGGTGGCCCGGGCGGGATGCGGTTCGACCCGGAGGGGTTGCTGCGGCCCAATGCGCCGGTAGAAATCACCGTTTATCGAGACGGCCGCCGGCCCTATGTGCTGCGCTTCACCACCGCTGGCGTGGACAGCCCCACGGCCACGCCCCTCCCACCCAGGGAGTGGTTCGGCTTCGAAGGTCTTGTCCCCACGCCTGCTACACCACCTACTCAGGACCCGCGCATCATCCCCACACCAGCGCCGATAGTCTATCGGCCCACTGACTGGCCCCGCGACATTTCGGCCATTATTGACTGTCCCACGGGGCCAGACACCGCCGAGAAATGCCTGAGCCAGGAATACCCGCAGCGGGTGCAACTGGTGGGCTACCTGATACCGGCCGCTGGCGGTTTCGTTCTGCTGCGCGGTTCGCAACGCCTCCCGGTGAGCCTGGCGCTGGCCGAGGGCTACCCACGGGAGAACATAGACTGGCTATGCGAGCACGGCTATCTGACGGCAGTGCAGGGCGAGCTTACCAGCCTGGATCCGCCGACGATGCTGGTGAGCGAAGCCCACGGCGCGGCGCACAGCTTCCTCGCGCGTTCCACGCCCCTGGCCGAGCTGTACACCAACCCCGAGTGGGGCATGGCCATTGAATATCCGGCCGGGTGGGTCGTGGAGCCAGCCGGCAGCAGCGATCCTACCGCGATCTATATCCAAAACTTTCACAATGCCGATGTCTTCGTTCCACTGGCCGGAGGGTCAGGGGTGGAGGCTGACCCCTCGCTGTACCGGGTGCGGCTGTACCCGGTTCCGCAGGAATATGTGGCCACGTTGGAGGAGGCCCGCGCCGGATTCCCACAGGGGCTGAAGATGCATTCGATGATGATCAATGGATTGCCCATCCTGCGGTTCAGGTGGGGTGATGGAGTAACGGAGGTAGCGTTGGTGCAACTTGCCGACCGCGTGCTGATGCTTTCGACCGGGCAAGACCCCGCCCTTTTCGAGCGCATGTTGGAGGCGCTGCGACCCACCCTCACCGAGGCCCCGGCGGCCACCTCCACACCGGTCACTCCAGCGCCAGCCTACGCCACCCAGGAGGCTGCCCGCCAGGCGACGGTTGTCGCCCGGGCCACCGCCTCCCCCTTCCCCACCGCCGGCCTGGCCACCGTTCGGACAGGCCAGCCGGCCAGCGCCACCACCCGACGCCATGGACTGTCCTTCCAGGTCCGTCTACCCAAAGACACTTATCTGGCTGGCGAGGGCGGGCAGGCAGAGGTCATCCTGCGCAACGATGGCCCGGAGACGGTCTTTATCCACGGTGGGCTGACTCTCTTTGGATTGGCCTTGTTGGACGAGCAGGGCCACGGGCCCGCCCCCTGGCCCTGGTTGCCGATGTCACTGCCAATGCCTCCCAACCTGCAAAAGCTGGCCCCGGGCCAGGTGATGACCGAAACCCTTAACTTTCAGGTGCCGCCCGCGGAACAGGCTACCGGTCACACCTACGACCTCTGGGCCGTGACCGGCTTCAGCCGCCCTGACCCAAACAGCCCGGAGGGACCGAACAACCTGTGGCTGCACCTTGAAGTGGGTCCCATCCCCTTGCAGGTCACCATGCCGACAATCCCTGAGCAGTACCTGGTAGGCCATCTACAAGCCGACCGCGATGGTTGGTGCTTGCAAGTGACCGACGCCACCGGCCAGACTCCACCTGGCCCATTGTGGGGTGAACTGGAAGCTGCCTCACCTAACGCTGCCATTGGTGGCCACCCCCTGCGAGATAACACTGACGGCACCTGGTCGGCAGCCTGGGACGACCACATGCGCCGGGGCGATGGCCAGATCATCGTGCGGGCCTGGGTTGCCGCTCTGGGCTATGTCACCGCTGCTATCACCCAGACGGTGCCAGGCGGAGGGGATGCCCGCTATTTCTTCGGCGTACCGGGGCCCTCAACATATCAGACCTTCCCCACACTGGAAACGGCCCAGATGACGGTGGATTTTCCCCTCGCCCGCCCGGGCAACCTGCCCGCTGGAGCCGAGCTGACGACGGTACAGGTCGAAACGATGCACTACGAGGGTGGCCAATGGACCAACGTGACGCAGGTCTATCGTCTGAGCGGCGGCACCTGGCTGGAACTGACCCAGATGGTCAATACGGAGCGCTACGAAAGCGCTGGTTGGGGCCAGGCCCGTTACGCCCCGGAAGCCCGCCCCGTGACGGTGGGCCAGACCACAGGATACGTCATTCAGCGCTTTGACTGGTGGGTGCTGGACTGGAAGATAGACGACGTAGGTTTTGAGCTGCGGGCGCCGCTGCCAGTTCTCTCCCTGGATAACCTGGTGACCATCGCTGCCGGAGTGCAGCCGCCTGAAGAGGGACGCTGAGGGAGGAGAATGGAGGTCAAGAGATGAGACCCCGTTGGCTCAGCTTGCCTATCCTGATCTCGGCCGCACTGTTGGCTGCTTGTGGTATTCTGGAAGTAGGGATCGAGCGCACCCCCACACCCAACCACGCCGCGCTCTACCTGCGCCCCACGCTGACCGGGCCGCCGCTCTCCTCACCGACGCCAACCCCACTACCGACTGCCACCGTCTCGCTCCCTGGCCGGCTCGTCCACGAATCGGCCGGTGACATCTGGATTGTCGAGCGAGGCCAGTCGCCGCGTGTGCTCCTGACCGGCGGGAGGAACCCCTACCTGTCGCTGACTGGCGACAGGCTCGTCTTCTTCCGCGCCAACCCGGAGTGGCCCTCTCTCTCCGATCTTTGGCTGGCCGACTTCACCTGCCCGGCTGCACCCGCCCCCTGCCAGGTGAACGAGCGGCGGCTGGTTGGCCCAGCCGAGTTCGGCGGCCCGCTCGTCTATGGCCTTGCCTGGTCACCTGGCGGCCGGACGGTGGCGCTAACGACGGGTTCCGGTGCTAAGCATTTTTACAGTGAGGATCTGTGGTTGGTGGACGTGGAGACGGGCGACTATCGGCAGGTGCTCAATGTCAATGATGGCGGCGGCGTACCCGACTACAGCCCCGATGGAGCGTGGATCGCCCTTGCTGTCCCGGGCGGAGGCTGGAACCAGGGGCAACTCTCGCTCATCGCCGCTGACGGCAGTGGCTACCGGCCACTCTTCGATCATTTGATCTACCACGAAGAGAAATGGCTGCCCGGCGGTGTGCTGATCGTTGGCTTGATCCGGTTGGCGCAGGCAACAGAGTCAGAGGTCACAGCCGAGCTGTGGCAGGCGCCGGTCGTGGGTGAGCCAGTCCGCCTGGCGACGATACCCGCCGCACACAGTTTCCGCTGGTCGGCTGATGGTCAGCGGCTGGCCTACCTGGCAGACGACTCGGCCGGCTGGCTCCACATTGCCCAGGCCGATGGCAGCGAGCCGGTGCCCGTGCCTGGCACCAACGAGCGGACGTGGCCCCACAGTTGGTCGCCAGGCAGGCAGTTCCTGGCTGTCATCCACGACGGGCAGTACTTCTTCGTCCCCGATGATCCTGATCCGGCTCTCATCCCCATGCCGGCCCCTTTCTGGCTTTGGCTGGATGACGACAGTTATCTGGCAGCCGAGTGGGTCACCGATGAACCGCAGGCTGGCCGTGGCTATTTCGAAGTCAACCGCACCTGGCTCGACGGCCAGTGTGAGTTTCTCTTCGCGGCCGAGAGTCTGAACGGGCTGGCTTATTGGCCTTGAACTCTATCTCACCGCCCTCTCAGAGACAGGATTCATAGCGTACAGGTAATTGGGATCGAACCGTTCCCAGACGCCAGGAATCCCAAGGGTGTGCTGGAGTACAGAGTAGACATTGACGTTGGGTGCTACCCTCTTTGCCCTTTCCCCGATATACTTTACAGACAGGACACGCGCGCTGTACTGTGGAGAAGCGAATGACGCTTGTTCAGGCCGATGAGCCGACCGACGCAGAACTGGCGCGGCAGGCTGTGAAAGACCGGGCGGCTTTTGCCGACCTGTATCGCCGCTACCTGACGCCGGTGTACCGCTACTTCTACGCCCGCACCGGCGACGTGCAGCAGGCCGAAGACCTGACGGCGCAGACCTTCGTTGCCGTGCTGGAAGGGCTGCCGCTCTACCGCGAACGCGGGACTTTTGCCGGTTGGCTGTTTACTATTGCCGCACGCCGCCTGGCCGATCACTTCCGTCGTCGTCGGCCGACCGTGGCCCTGACCGATGTCGCCGACCTGCCTGCCCCCGACCTGCTGCCGGAAGCGCTGGCCGAACGCGCGGAGCAAATGGCGCGCCTGGCGCGGGCGCTGCGGACCCTCTCGCCCGACCGGGCGCAGGCCGTGGCCCTGCACTTCTTCGGTGAGCTGAGTCTGAGCGAGACGGGCCAGGTAATGGGCCGCAGCAAGGTAGCGGTCAAATCACTGCTGCATCGCGCGCTGCGCGATTTGCGAGAGAGGTTGGACAATGAACGAGAATAGCATTCACCCGCTGGACGAACACGAGGCGCACTTGATCAAGCAGTTGCGCGCATTGGCTGGAGAGACCCGACCCCGGCCAGAGTTTGCCGCGCAGTTGGAAGCGGACCTGCTGGCGCAGTGGAACCTCACCCCCACTCAAGATGCGCCACGCAGGATCATCCATCTCGCCAATTTATGGAGGCAACCACTATTCAGACGCCTATCCCTTGCCCTGGTCGGCATAGCCGCCGTGGCTCTGGCACTCATCTTCGCCCTGCCGCTCCTCTTCGGCCACGGCAGTGGGCCGCTGGCGCCCTTGCCCTTACTGGCTGCCCAACCCGAGCTGGCCGGCGACTTCCAGGCCGGCCGTCCTATGGGGCCCTTGGGCGATGTAGAGTTGGTGCTGGAGGCTGACCTGCCCAAGGGCCCGACCGAGGCCCCCGTCTACCGCCAGGCGAGGGGTGCACTGCCCGCTACTCCTGAGGAAGCCCTGGCCTGGGCAGAGCGCTTCAACCTACCTAACCCGCAAGTCTACCGTGACATACGTGACCCCGGCGCCCTGTTCGTCACCGCCGACGACGGACAGACGCTCAGTTTCAACGCCCACGCGCCGACGGCCGTCAGCTACGGTCGGGGCGCTAATCCCTTCACCGAATGGCGGCCTGGCGATCCTGATACCCTACCTCCCCTCAGCTTCGAGGCGGCCCGCGACATCGCCATCGCCTTTTTGCAGGCGCACGACCTGTTGCCGGATGCCTATCAGGTAGAGGAAGCGAGTGATATGTCACTGCCCGGCGGGGAGTCCCCGCCGATCCGTCACGTGCTCATCCGGCCGCTGCTCGACGGCTATCCCGTTGAGGGGCACGACGCCGAGATACGGGTGATGGTCGGCCCCGACGGCACGGTCTACAGCGCCTGGCTGTCGCTGCTAGCATTTGCACAGGGCGAGACCTACCCGCTGAGGTCGGCCCAGGCAGCTTTCGAGGCGTTGCGCACCGGCGACGTCAAAGGTCCTTTCCGCCTGAGCATTGACTGGCACGCTCCGCCGGAGGCTGTGGCCGAAGCAGCACAGACGACCTACTATCGCCCCGAGCCCGCCACTTACCAGGCCGACGATGCGGTCACCGTACGCGGCTTCGTGGAGTTGCTGCGAGCCGTAGCGACGGGTGAGGTTTGGGCCAGCCTTTCTAACGACAATGGCACTTTCGAGCTGGCCGGCCCGGCCCTGGAGGAGATGGCCGCCGAGTTGGGTTACAACGAGGTCGTGGTGCAAGGCACCATACAGGCCGAGTTGGGCTCTCGCCGCTGGCGGCTGGCCGTGGACGATTGGTCCATTGCTCCGCCGCTGCAAGCCAACCGCTTCGTCGGCACGGTCGAGATGGAAGGCGGCATTACTTCCCTCGTCGCCGACGACGGGGCGCGCTATCGCCTGCTGTCTCCCCCGGACGGATTGAGCGCTGGTGACCGGGTGGCCGTCTATGCCGAGGTCGTCCTGACTGAGGGCGAGGAGCCGCCCGGCCTGCGTTGGGACGGCATCGAATCGCCACCTGCCACCCAGCAGTATGTCAGCGGCAGCAGCGAGAGTGTGTCGGTAGTGGTGAAAAAGGTGCAGGTGGAGAAGGAGGAGATCGAAGCAGCGCCGGGGCCGGTTGCTCAGGTCATTGTTGGCGTTCTCTACTTTGAGGATGGCGGCCCCGTGCTGGAGACGCCCGAAGGTCAACGGTTCCGCGTCGTCGGCCTGCCCGACGAATTGAACACTGGCCGTGACGGGCGCGTGGTCGCCGTGCGTGGCCAGGTGACTCCTCCTGTCGAAGCAGGTGACCTGCCCACTCTCGTGTGGGTGGCTCAGGAGCCTGTCCCAGAACCTGCAGAGCTCCACCAAGAGACCGTGAGCGAGCAGGTAGAAGTTGCCCCCCCTGCTGGCTACGAGCCTCCCGTTTCCCCTTACCAGATCGGCGACGAGGTAGAGTTGGAAGGGTGGGTCGGCGCCACCATCTTTGTGAACGGCGACGAGCGCCGGGTCAGAGCCTGGTTCGGGGTTGGCCTGGGCCCGGATTCCGATTTGAACTACCGACTCAGCGGCCCACTCAATCTGCTGGAGGAACTGGCCCAACACGACCGGTTGCATGTGCGCCTGCAAGCCCGCGTCATCCCTGACGAAGACTCGCTCCTGGGCCAGGGCCTCGAAGTTATCCGCTTCGAGAAGATTTGGCCCGAGGAGAAGGTACAGGGCTTCCTGGGTACTATCGGCATGGAGACGCTGGACGGGCGCGAGGTAGCCGTCTTTACCGACAAAGAGACCGGGCAGCGCTATGTCCTCTTCCGATCCTTGGGCTCTGACTTTACCCCCGACTTCTACGACTATAGGCCCGATATGCACAAGCAGGTCTTCCTGACCGGTGTGATGCGTCCCGACCAGATGTTTGCCGGCCTGCCGGTCATCGAGGAGGCGGGCATCCGGGCGGGGGGCGAGGTGGACGCAGCCACCAGCGCCGACCAATTGCCGCTGGAGGTTCCGCAGGTCATTGACGAGAGCATGACATGCCTGAAGGGCCGGGCCATCATTGACCGGGTGGAGTTGGCCTACTACGCCCCGCCTGGCGCTATAAGCGAGCGTCCCGGCGCTGAGGTGCAGCCCGAGTTCTCGCTCGTCCAACCGGTGTGGGTCTTCCACGGCCACAGCGAGGATGGCCGGGCCACCTTCCGCGCCTACGTGCAGGCCGTAAGCGACGACTACCTGCAATAGTCCAGACATCTCACAAGCTCAGGGGCGGCCGGACCAGCCGGCCGCCCCTTCGTGTTAATGCAGCAGGTGCCCTTCTGCCCGTGGAGATCAAACCTTTTGGGCATCTCATGGATACTACAAGTAGAGGATCCTCTATCACAACCTATCGAGAGGAAGCGAATGGAGGAACAGGAAGCCATCACCCGACTGAAACGAGGCGACATCGGCGGACTGGCGGCACTGGTGCGCAAGTACCAGGTACAGGCGGTGCAGACCGCCTACCTGGTTACCCGCGACCGCGCTCTGGCCGAAGACATTGTGCAGGCGGCTTTCCTGCGCGCCTACGAACGCATCGGCCAGTTTGATGCCCGGCGGCCCTTCGGCCCCTGGTTCCTGCGTAGCGTGGTCAACGACGCGGTCAAAGCCGCGGCCCGCCGCGAGCGTCAGGTCTCCCTGGAGACCGGTTCCGAGGGAGAAGAAACGTCCCTGGCTGATCTCCTGGCCGACCCAGGTCCTGGCCCTGAAGACCTGGTGGAGACAGAAGAGATCCGCCAGACCGTCTGGGCCGCGTTGGGCAAACTCCCGCCAGTGCAGCGAGCCGCGATTGTCCTTCGCTACTACCTGGACCTGAGCGAAGCCGAGATGGCCGACGAACTGGCCTGTCCGCCGGGCACGGTCAAATGGCGTCTGCACGCGGCGCAGAAGCGCTTGCGGACGCTGCTGCGCCCCCTGTGGTCAGCGGTCTCGGGACCAGGACATGGAGAATGAAAGATGATGGCCGCCGTTCGTTTCCCCATTCGCCTCCCGACAAAAGTCAGCAGGAGGTAGACCTATGAAAGAGCAGCAAGTCGCACAAATCTTGCAAGAGCTCGCCGAGCAAGAGGTATCCGCCAGCCTGGACTTGTGGCCAGCGATCCAGGCGCGGCTACAGCCTCACCGACGAGTGTCTCAGTGGACACGATTTATGCCTGCCACCCGTTTGGGCTGGGCTTCTCTGGGCCTGATTCTGTTCCTGGCTTTGGGCGCTGCAGCCTACGCCGTGACCCCGATCCTGAGCCGGGTCTCCCAGATGGAAGCCGGCCTGCAGCACATCGAGCAGGCCAAACTGGGTCAGGAGCTCAACCTGAGCCAGACGGTGGATGGCATCACCGTCACGCTGCAATGGGTCTATGCCGACGCTAACCGCCTCGTCGTCGGCTTTACGGTGAACGGTCCCAAAGACCTGCCGGATAACCATGCCCTGAGTCCCGCACGGGTGACGCTGACCGACGCCGCTGGCACCGCCTTTCCCGGATCGGTCGGCTATGGGGTGACTGGCCAGTCCGATATCCTCAAAGTCTCGCTTCCCTCCGGCGAAGGGGCTTACCTGTTTACTTTCGATGCCGCCCCAATAGAAGGTGAACCGGCAGAACTGGATCTACAGTTGGTGATGGAAGTGGAAACCTATGTTGTGCCGACACCGGTGCCGCCTACCCCTGGCGTGTATGAGGATAGAGGGTCACTGGACCCCGTTGTACCGGTAGCGACGGCTGGCCCTTTCACCTTTGACTTCAGCGTGCCCTTTATCCCCGGCCGCACCATTGAGGTGCAGCAGACAGCAGAGGCGGCGGGAGTTGCTGTGAGGCTAGAGCGGGTCGTAGTTACCCCCTCGGAGACGCGGGCCATCCTGTGCTTCGTCCCACCGGATGGGAAGAGCGAGCAGTGGCTGCCTAACGTCACCCTGTCTACCGCGGGTGGGCAGACTTACGTCGCGGGCCCGGTATATTACGAGGAGCAGGTCTTCACAATGGATCGTAGCGCTATCACCACGGTGAGTCGAATTGGAGAGGGGGCCTGCTATCTCTATAGTGTCTTGACTCCCCTCGATGACCAGAGCGGGGAATGGACGCTGATGGTGACCGAGTTGGTGGGATTCGATCTGGTGCGGCTAGGCGAGCAGACGCGGCTGGCCGGGCCGTGGGTCTTCCACTTCGTCGTCGAGTGATCTGTCGGCAGCAGGGCTATTAGAGGCGTTTCATCCGCTATTCGTCATCTGCTATTTGCCATTCGCTATCTGCTATTCGCCATTCGCCAGATGACCACGGCACCCCCCGCATAGGCCAGGCTGGCCCCTACCAGCACCCAGGAGAACCCAAAGGAGATGGCCAGCATGGTGGAGAGGATGGAAGCCAGCACCGAGAGGCAGCCGTTGATGCCCCAGGCCCAGGGGATGAGTTCGGGAGCCAGGCGGTCCAATAAAGCGATCCCGCCAGGGAAGGGGATGCCCATCAGAAAGCCCAGGGGGGCCAGGCTGAGCACAGCGGTCAACAGACGAAGGGCAAAGCCCTGTCCCAACAGCAATTGGAAGAGATGAGGCAAGAAGAGAGGATAGAGGAGGATGGCCACGCTGAGGAGTATCAGCATCTTGAGCAGAGAGAGGCGGGGGACGGTCATGCTGCCCAGCCCTGAGAAGAGGAGCAGGGCAAAAAGGGTCGTGGCAAAGGCGTAAATGGGATGGCCCAGGAAGAGAATGAAACGCTGCATGAGGGGGATCTCGACGAAGAGGTAGCCCAGGCCCAGCAGGGCAAAGTAGAGGAAAACGCGCCGCCTTTCCGTTTGTGGGGTCCAGACTTCCGAAGTCTCTCCTTTTTTGTCCCCGGACAAAGGTGCCGTTGGGAGTTTGCGCTGGAAAAGCAAAGGCAACAGGATCAGAACGGCAGAAGCCAGAAGAGCCAGGATCAACAGAGCCACCAGCACGAAATAGCCGCTGCCGCCGAAGGGCTGCCAGGTCTTGCCAAAAGTCTGCAAAATGGCCGGCGTCTGGCTCCACTTAAAGAAATGGAAGAAGAAAGGCCGGTCATCACTGGGTGGAGAGACGTCGAAGGAATAGTCGGCGTAGAAGCGGGCACGGTCCTCAGCAGATAGAAGGTCCTGGAAAGCTCGGTAGTAGGTGGGCTCAGGGAGGACGTTGTAGCGGTTGGCCTCGGCGGGCTGGATGCCGGGGTAGTAGATCAGGTCGAACTTGCCCTCGTCGCAGAAACCCCGCACGGTCTCGATCTCTTCAGCGCTGAATTCGCCGTTCTTGACCAGAAGCAGGGCCGTGCGCATACTGCGTATGACGACCAGCCGCTTTTCTGGGTGGGTCACCCCGGTTCTTTCCAAAGCCGCCACGGCCAGAGCCCCAACCCGTAGCTCCTCGCTGGGTGGCAGTTGCAGCCAGCGGCTGACCGCCAGGAGTCCCCCTTCGTTGAGATGGGCCAGATAGTCGGCGAAGGCTTCCTGGGTGTAGAGGTAATTCTCCGAAAGGCTGTAGGCCCCCGAGGTGACGGGCTGATAGCTGTCGGCCAGGGAGAGTTGGATGAGGTCGTACTTCTGGCCCATCCGCCGCACGTGGCTGCGCCCCTCCTCGGTAACCACCCTCACCCGCGCGTCCTGATAAATCCTACCTGTCAAGTCCTGAAAGGCATCCCGCACCGCTTCGACGACCAAAGGGTTGCTTTCCACAGCCAGCACCGAGGCCGCGCCGTTCTCCAGGGCCGTCAGGACATCCAACCCCCCTTTGGGCTCGATGATCAGAACCTCTGCTTCTGGGAGCAGGCGGTAGGGCAGTGAAGTGGGCAGATACCCGATGAATTCCCTCAACTTAGCCTCATCCCAAGCTGCAGCCGTGATGGGTGAGAGGTTCTCGCCATCGGTGAAGAGGCCCAGTTGGGATGGGGGTGAGCCCAGGTAGGCCAGGCTGAGGCCCGGCGCCGAGTGGATGCCCCCGCTGCGCACCACGTCTATCCGCGAGAAGGCGTTCCAGCGGCTGGAGACGATTTCCGCACCGGGATACTGCAAGGCGTAGCTGAGGCCCTTGTAAGGGGAAAGGCGGATGTCAAGAAAGCCAGGAGGAGAGAGGGTGAAAGCCAAGAGGACGATCAGGACCATCAGATAGGCGATGGAAGCGGTGATCATTGACCGGTGACCAGTGATCGGGGAGCGGCGTTGCCAGGTGAAGGCGGCCACGGCCAGCCATCCGACGAGGGCAGACAACATCACCGTGCCCGCGCCGCCGAGGAAAGGCAGGGCGGCCACGGCGGCCAGGCAGCCCAGGGCTGAGCCGGCTAGGTTGGAGGCATAGATAGTAGAAGCCCTGGCCGGTTGGGCGGCCAGCAGAGCCCCCACGATCAGCCCACTGAAGAAGAAGGGCAAGGCCAGAGAGAGGTAGTAGATGGCCAGGTAGAGGAGTTGCCGCCGCTCCCAGGCGATGCGGTAGGAATCGAAGGGGCTATAGTTGATGGTCAGGTAGCTGGCCACGATGCTGAGGGCAAAGAGGGCGGCCAGGATAGCGTGAGGGCGGACACGGGGTCCCGCCTTTACATCGCTCTCAGCCAGGGACGGAAACAACGCCAGGAAGGACCCGCTGGCCCCCAAGCCCAGCAGAGCGATGCTGACTGTCATGAAGGCAAAGTGGTACCACTGGGCCAGCGAGAAAACCCGCGTCAGGGTGATCTCGAAGGCCAGGGAGGCCATGGAGAGCAGAAAGACACCCAAATACGTCAGAAGCATCGTGAACCTCGTTCAGGGCATCACCCGCCGGGCTTGATCCCTTCGCTCGCCATAGTGGTAGAGCCGATACCCTCACCAGGAATTTGCAAATTGAAAGCAGCAAGGACAGATCCGAGGGGGGCCTCCCGGGCCGGTCGGATAACAGATTGCAGTTAGCCCCATGTCCAACCAGTTTCTTGACGCAAGCCTGCGGGATTTGGCATACCTTCACAACAGCATGAGGATAGGGATGTGCTGGGTCTCTTCTTGCTCGCGCAGGCAGCGAACGGCGGCGGCCATCCATGTGGGGCATCCTCAAGCGGATAGGTTGCCACGGGACGCGGCGGTAGGGCCAGGATGTGCTATTTGTCCGGCGGCGAGACGGATCTCAAGCGCGCGGACAGGTCGCGCAACTGGCTAAAGCTGATGGGTTTGATGAGGATCAGGTCGGCCTCGTCCTCGAGAATCTCGGCCATGCGCGGGTCGGCGGTGGCGACGATAACGCGGGTCCCTGCCAGCCGCACATCGGCGCGAATTTGACGCAGGATGTCTGTCCCCGCTGCACGGGGCAGGTGCAGGTCCAACACCACCACGTCCGGCGTTGCGACAGTCAGCCGCGCCAGGGCTGTGTCGCCGGATCGGATGATTTCGGTCTCAAACCCGGCCGCCTGTAACGCTTCGGCAAAGATGAACGAAGCGTCGTAGTCATCTTCGATGATCAGCGCGAATTGGCTGCTCACGGTGATGCCTCCTGTGTTGGGACGAGCGGCAGAACGACGGTGAATGTGCTCCCGCGCCCCACCTCGCTCGCCAGCGTGATTTCACCACCCATCATTTCGGTCAGTTGTTTGACAATGGACAGCCCCAGCCCAGCCCCGGTATACTCCCGCGTGAGCGAGTCATCCGCTTGCCGGAAGGGTTCAAAGATGTGGGCCTGGGCCTCTGCCGGGATGCCGTAGCCGGTGTCCGACACTTCCAGCGCCCAATGCGTCGCGTCGGGCCGATAACCGCGTACGCGCACCGTTCCCTGCTCGGTGAATTTGATGGCGTTACTCACCAGGTTGACCAGAATCTGGTGCAGTCGTTGCCGGTCGCCGAACAGTGTAGTGGGCACGTCGTCGGCGATTTGGCTGGTTAGTTTCAGACCTTTCGTCTGTGCCAGCACGCTCATCACGCCATGCACGCTGTCAATCAGGTCGGCCGGGGCGAACGAGATGACGTTGAGCGTCAGTGTGCCCGCCTCGATCTGCGCCTGATCCAACAGATTGTTGGTGAGGCTCAACAGATGCCCGATGTTGGCTATGATGCGTTCTATCACGCCGCGTTGTTTGTCCGGGAGCAGGCCATAGACGGTCTCTTGTAGCATGTCAGCGTAGCCCAGGATGGCGTTGAGTGGCGTGCGCAGTTCATGGGAGACCATGGACGCAAAGGCGCTCTTCATACGGTCTATTTTGGCTTCCCAAGTGAAATCGCGGAACACGGCCACGGTGCCGGTCGTCCTACCAGAATTGTCACGGACCGGGGCAACGCTCACTGAGAGCGTCTTGGCGCCCCATTCTAACTTGACACTGGGGTAGCTCTTTTCCTTGTCTTTCAGAAGGCTGCTGATCACCTCCTGGTCAGCGACATCCACGTCTTGCCCCATCAGTGTTTCGATGTCACGACCCGTGATCTCGTCAGGAGGCCGTTCCAGGAGATTGGCGATGGCAGGGTTGGCGACCGTGGCCTTGCTGTCGCGGTCAAAGACGATGACCCCGTCGGCGATGCCTTCGAGGATGGCCTGGTTCTTGCTCAAGGCCTCGGCCAGTTCCCGGGTCCGCTCGACGACGCGTTGGTCCAGTTCCCGGTTGAGGGCGCGCAAATCCTCCAGAGCGCGCTCCAGGCTGTGGGCGGCGAGCCAAGACACCAGGGCAGTCGCAAAGAAAGCAAGCATGGCAAACACATTAGGCCTGATCTGCACCCTTAGTCCAATGGCAGCGATCAACAGGCTAGACAGGCCGGCCATGATAAAACTGGCGTAGGGGCGCAGCAGGACACTCGCCGTGATGATCGGAATGGCAAACACAAGCAGAGTGCGACCGTTCGCTACCTCTTGCGGCTTATCGGAGAGGGACAGAAGGGCAATCAAGAGTAGCAAAAAGAGCGAACTGGCCAGCCAGCCCGACCCGTAACGGTTGATCGCAAAAATGGTTACGGCGCCAACCAACATGGCAAGACTGCTCAGGTAAATCGGGGTGCCCCCCGGCTCTCCAACTCCGCCAGTGATGTCGTAAGCGGCCGTCGCCAATACTGCCAAAAGCGTAAGCGCCGCTATGCCCAGAAGCAGGATGTTGAGCAACCGCGCGCGTCGTTGATCGTCAGGATCTGCCAAAGGAATGTCCAGCAGTTGCCTGATAATTCTCATCATCATTTCATCTCACTCCCGTGTCACCAATATCAGGGCGCTCAAAATCGCCGAACGAACCACCAGTACCGGGCAATACAGGCATTTGCCGATCCAGAGCAGCGGATAGGGTGGCTCCATGTGGTCTGACAGCCACACAGCACCTCGCTTCAGTACATCGTCCGGCACCTGCCCCCTATGCCGCTTCCAAGCAACCAGCGCCTGCAGGCAATAGGCCGTCTCCTCGGCGGTGGGCATCCAATAGCCCCAGGAGCCGTCCAGGTTCTGCGTCTCCAGAATCCAGTATACTGCGTCATCAACCAGGTCATCGTCGTAGCCTGCGGAAGCGATGACGGCATGTGCCGTAGGATAATACGGCGATATGTGCCATTTGTCAAACCAAAACATCTGTAGGGTCTGCATCCGTCGCAGGAATCGCAGCACCTTTTGAACCGAAGGGTGTTGTACCCCAAAGCCTGCTTGGCGCAGCGCGCCCAGCACATGAATGTTGGCGCTGATAGAGGGGTTAGCCTCCAGCGCATAGCAACGATAGTGATCGTCCTCCTCGTAGCGCAGCACCGCCTCCAGGTCTGCCGAGCAACCAAAGCGCGTTAGTACCTCGTATACTAGGCTCGTCACATCCCCGTCCTTGGGCGTGTAGCCAGCCGCGAAGCCAGCACCCTGTCCTGGTTCCCAGGCCGCTTCGAGAAAGTCGAGGTGCGGCTGGCACAAAGCCAGCGATTCATCATCCAGAGGGCTGGTTAGTGCCAGGTTCCGCAACACCCAAGCCTGCTCAAAAACGTCGAACGGTGCCACATCGGGCACACTACCATCGCCATTGGCAGTGACCTCACGCAGATACCCCAGTGCCGCCGGGTCGTGGCGGCGCACGTGTAGGGCGAAATACGCCGTCGCCGACGGGCTGTGCCCTACCGAGCCGTTTGCTTCTTGCAAATTCTCCACATCCAGCAGATGCAGCCCATCGGGGCCGGCCATCTCAGCCGAAAACGCCACAGTGACGAAGCGGTTGATCGTTCTTCCTGGCAGTGCTGCTAGTTTGGCCGTACGCCGCTGGGCCAACTGACCCAGGAGATCACCATCCTGACATTGAATGACACCCAGTGCCTTGGCCTCGGCTAATAAAGTGGGCACGATCATTTCGAAACCGATCGTCTCACCTGCCAGATCGGTTTTTAACCCTCTGGCAGCCGTTTCCATTGCCAACTGCGCCCGCCGCAATCGGACGCGATCCTGCGCGTCCTTCCGCCTTGCAAGCACCGTCATAGCCGCCAGTGTACAAGCCAGGCGGTCGTGGTAATACCGTGGCTCACTGGCCCCCCAACTCCCATCCGACAACTGGTGCGACCTTATCCACTCCAGCGCCAGCTCGGCCATCGGCTCGTCCAGTTCGCACAAGCGGGCAACCCAAGCTGTGTCATAAGCCGTGCTCATCATCCGACCTGGACCGATCTCTTTTAGCAGATGGTGAACGCTCTGATAAAGACCCATATCCCGCCCCCTGACTGACCACTATTCTTATATGAGTGATTCCGTAAAGCCGGCCGGCAGTTGCACCTGCGGCAGCGGATACCAGACCCCCCTGTGCTTTGTTCCTACTCCCAGCGTATTTTCCAGATTGGCCCAATAGAAGTCTTTCATCCGGGTCCAATCGTCGGCGTCCATAGCCGAATAGTCCGGTTCCCCTCGCCGGATATAAAGGTGGTCATACAGAATGTCACGCAGTTGGCGCTCAGTAAGATAGGGTGATGGGCTGACGATGAAATAGAGGTCTTCAGTGCCTGTCGTCACCAGCGGCATGTCAAAGGCACGAAACTTGGAAAAGCCGATAAAAAGGCCTACCGGCTCTACGTACTCGCCATAATAGGCTTCCACGATCTGGCATTTATCCGGCGGACGGCCGTGTTTCTGGTAAAAACGGACGGCGATTTCAGCGATGGTCTCGGTCGGGTCGTGGGCAAACAGGCCAAAGAAAAGCCGATGCCGGTCGTGCGCCATTGTCTGCGCCGTTACCTCATCAAACAAGTCTGAAAGGTATGCATACGGCGTCAGGTCAAAGAACTTGCGATAGTCACCGTAGAAACGGACGCGCACTCCGTATGCTTTGTAAAAGTCCAAGAAATTCGGGTGGGTTGCCAGCCGGGCAAAGCCTTCGGCGGCCATCTGCATATAGCCCTCTCCGCGTGCCATAACGTCCGGGGAGAGGGAAGGCGTCAGCAGCGTACTCAGGCCGTGGTCAAAGATCAGTTGATAGAGCTCGATCAAACGCCTTGTTATGGCATCAAGATACGCCGACGTAAA
>Ga0315308_1000758_pt1 | contig 18410 bp, 18 predicted proteins | sample TDP3_MG_FD_203078 | JGI IMG/M metagenome (GOLD analysis project Ga0315308, IMG submission 203078) | Freshwater sediment microbial communities from Lake Towuti, South Sulawesi, Indonesia - TDP3 | ecosystem: Environmental > Aquatic > Freshwater > Lake > Sediment | place: Indonesia: South Sulawesi... | reverse complement strand
AGCTTTTCTTCAGTATGATTGGCATAAAGCCACTAATAGGAATCGAGCGAAGGACGATAAGGTATTAGAACCAAAATATGAGTAGAAAGAATATTAAGGATTTAACATTGGAAGAGTTAAAAAAGGCAATCACTGCTATGGGAGAGCCCGCTTATAGAGCCAGGCAGATATTCTCCTGGCTTTACCGAAGAGGTATCTCCGATTTCAGTGAAATGACCAATATCCCAAAGCCGCTTAGAGATAAACTTCAGGATAACTATTTGATAAGTAATCTTGCGCCTGCCGAGCATCTCAAGTCAGCCGATGGCACGGAGAAACTTCTGTTCAAGCTTCCCGATGGAAATTTCATAGAAACCGTCCTGATATATGCGGGAAAAAGGAAAACAATATGTCTTTCCACTCAGGTAGGTTGCAAATTCGCTTGCACCTTTTGCGCCAGCGGAAAGTTAGGTTTTACCAGAAATCTTACGCCAGCGGAAATCATCAACCAGATACTCTTTTTACGCGATAATCTGAAACACGAGATAACCAATTATGTGTTGATGGGAATCGGCGAACCCCTGGATAACTACGAAAACGTGTCCAGGGCAATTATGATAATGAACGACCCAGAGGGAATGGCGATAGGAGCGAGAAGGATTACTATTTCCACCTGCGGCATAATTCCAGGAATGAATAAGCTCAAAAACCTGAGACTTCAAGTCAATCTATCCGTATCTCTCCACGCCACGAATAATAGACTGAGAGACACATTTATGCCAATAAATAAACGGTATCCATTGGAAAAACTAATCAAAGCATCCGAAGACTTCATAAATTCCACGGGGAGAATGATTACCCTGGAGTATATTTTAATAAAGGGCAAGAATGACTCACTGCGCGACGCAGACGAACTTGCCAAGATAGCAAAGAGATTAAAGGCAAAGGTGAATCTGGTCCCCTGCAGCAGCGTTCCCGGCACAGACTTTCAATCTACTCCGAAAAAAGAGATAGAAAAATTTAGGGATAGACTCATTCAGAGAAAGGTAAATGCAACCCTCCGTGAATCAAAAGGTGCCGATATACAGGCTGCCTGTGGACAACTGGCTGGTAGGCCAAAGGAATGAAATATAAACTGATAATCTTTGATATTGATGGCACAATAACAAAACATATAAGTTCCTGGAGATATATCCACGAAAAACTCGGCTTGTGGTATAACCTTGCCTACCGCTATCAAGAGAAGTTTATCGCGGGAAAGATAAGCTACAGGAAATTCTGCGAACTTGACGCAGCCCACTGGAAAGGATTACCGGAAAGAAAGATAAGAGAAATTTTCCAAGAAGCGCCTTATGTTAAGAATGCAAGACGCTACCTAAGAAACCTTAAGGAAATGGGTTTCAAGCTGGTCGCGATTTCCACCGGTCTTCAGTATATTGCTGAGAGAATAAAGAAAGAGCTCGGTTTTGACTATATCTTATCCAACAGGTTAATCTCCAGAAAAGGGATTCTCACCGGCAAGGTCAAAATAAATATAACCCATGGCGCAAAAGGCAAGATCCTGGGAAGAATACTTAAAAGATTTCGCGTAAAACCAGACGAAGTGATAGTCGTCGGAGATAGTTCTGGAGACATACCCCTGGTGAAGAATTCGGGATACTCCATTGCCTTTAATTCATCGGACAGAAAATTCTCGCAGATGGTAGACTATGATTGCCGAACGAAAGATTTTAAGAAAGTACTGGAGAAGATAGTCTCTATCTCTGAAGCAAGAGATTAAAGGGAAAAGATAAGTTGGCTGAAGAAATATACGATATTGCGGTTATTGGTGGAGGTCCAGCAGGAAGTATGGCCGCAATTTGTGCTGGACAACTCAAGAAAAATGTGGTTTTAATAGAAAGAAACAACTCTCTCGGTAAGAAAATCCTCCTCAGCGGAAGGGGAAGGTGCAATATTACCAATACCGCACCTGTAGAAAGATTTATGGAGAAGTTTGGCGAAAAAGGCCACTTCTTAAAACCAGCGTTCTATAGTTTCTTTAATCAGGATTTGATAGAATTCTTCGAATCAAAAGGCCTCAAGCTGAAAATAGAAAGGCAGGGTCGCATCTTTCCCGTCACCGATATGGCCCACTCCATTGTGGAAGTTTTGAAAGGCTGTCTTGAGGAAAATAATGTCCGGATATTCTACAACATCAGGTTACTCAATTTAGAAAGAATGGCCGGATTGTTCTTATTGGAGCTGGAAGGCAATAAGAGAATGAAAGCACGAAAGGTCGTGCTGGCTACAGGGGGAGCTTCATACAAGATAACCGGCTCTACCGGAGATGGTTTTCGTATCGCTGAAAAACTTGGACATACTATCGTCCCTCTAAGACCTGCGCTCGTCCCTTTAAAAACAAAAGAGCTATGGGTAAAGGACTTACAGGGACTCACATTGAAAAACATCCGTATTACTTTTGAATGTGGTAAGAAAGAGATAGTTTCCGATATAGGCGAGCTTCTCTTTACCCATTTTGGAGTTTCCGGACCCCTGGTACTCGATTTAAGCGGGCAAATCGTCCATTTTCTTGAAAAGCATCCTGAAATCGGTCTCCTCATAGACCTCAAGCCAGGATTAAGACCTGAACAGCTCGAAAAAAGATTATTGACTGAATTCAATACCGGAGGAAAAACCAAGATAAAGAATATTATGAAAAGTCTTTTACCACATAGATTAATTCCTATATTCATTGGTCTATCCGGGATAGAGCTCCAAAAGAGAGGAAATCAGATTAGTCACAAGGAAAGGCAATTAATAAGAGATTTGTTGAAGGCTTTACCTCTAACCATTATCGGCTCTTTACCCCTGGAAGAAGCAATGGTCACTGACGGTGGCATCTCCACAAAAGAGATAAATCCCCGGACAATGGAGTCAAAAATTGTGCCTGGCCTATATTTTGCCGGCGAAATCATAGACGGTTCCGCCCCAAGTGGCGGATATAATCTCCAGAAAGCATTTTCCACCGGCTACCTCGCCGGCGAAAAAGCTTCATGTCAATAGAAGGTGACAGGCTACTTTTTCTAAGAGCTTTTTACCGGGAACCAATAGCGGAGAGTTTTACTTATATGCTTCTTTTCTGTGTTTCACTCTATAAATATAGATAATCTTTCGTCTATCATCTATACGATATACAATTCGATAATCACCCGTTTTTACACGATACCCTTCTTCAGCAGTTAGTTTTAGGCATCCTGAGGGACGAGGATTATTGGAGAGTAAAGAAATTTTGCTTTTCATTTGATTAAAAATTTTGGTTTGGAGATTATCTAAGTCCTTTTGTGCTTGAGGAAGAATAAATATTTTATACACGGCGGGTTCTTAAATATTCTTCAAAAGGTATGGCAAGTTTTTCCTGTTCCCGTAAAGTCTTTAGGTCTAAAAGGTCCTCCTTCAGTTCCTCGCGTTCTAATTGTTCTTTAAGGGCCTTTTCCACAAAGAATCCGTATTTGATGCCATGTTCCATACAGAACTTCTTGACCCGGTTTATAATATAAGGGTTTAGTTTGACCGCTAAGGTTAATTTTTCCATATTTCCACCTCCACTTTAAATATAGTATAAACTTATAACTTTGTCAAGCAAAAGTTTACTAAAGTTTATTAAATTAACATCAAAATAAAATACAAGAGAGAGCTTCGGGCTTTTGGCTGTAAGATGAACGAGGCGGATTCGGAAGTTATGCGGATGCTTCTGGAAAACGAGGTAGTCGCGGGCTTCAGCCTGCGTTTAGAAAAGGAGTAGCAGACTTCAGTCTGCGTGCTATACGAAGGAGCGTTAAGAAATGGAAAAGAGAAAAAACTTTGCCGCAAAAGAAGCAAGGGAGATTGGTGAAAAGTTAGGCATTAAGTGGGACAAATTTGATGTTGAGCAGTTTCGCGCCGGAATGGATGTAGAACTGGAGCACGGGACACGTGACCCAAAAACAAATGTTAGTAACGACAATTCCTTGATGACTGGCAAAATTGCTCTCGCGCATCTCAACGAGTTCCCTGATTATTACACCAGGCTTGAGAAGATGGAAAAAGAAGCCGAAGCCTTCTGGGAAACCAAGGAGTAAATGATTATAAGAAAAACTTGACGATTGGTCAAAAATTTAATAAAATACTTTAATTCTAACTCTGTAAGCAAATGCCATAGTTCCAAAGAAGAATGATTAAGTATTGTGTCCCCAGAACTTATTTTTTGGTAGCAGAGGTGGTTGACAAATTTACAATGTGTACCTTCCCATTAAAAATGATTGACATACTCGTATAAATTATATATACTTGTTGACAAATATTAAGAAATTATACGGGAGGCTAGATGCAACCACGAACACAGGAACTTATGAGTTTTTTTCAGAGTCATGGCGGGGTAGCACGGTTTTCTGCTATTCTAAAGGCTGGATTTCATCCTGATTCGCTTAGTGCTCTCGAAAAAGAGGGAAAGGTTGAAAAGATTGCTCGAGGTCTCTATCGTATAACTAATTATACTCCTGGGTCTCACCCTGATCTTGTTGTTGCATCGCTTCAAGCGCCAAAGGGCGTTATTTGCCTTCTTTCCGCTCTTTCTTTTCATGAGGCAACAAATGAAATCCCTAAATATGTGGATATAGCTATTCCACAGGGGACACACGCCAATAGAATTAAATACCCCCCAGTCAAATTTTATCGCTTTGCACCCAAGGCATGGAAAATAGGTATTGAAAAACATGAAGTTGAAAATCACCAGGTCAAAATTTATAGCCTCGCTAAGACAATTGCCGATTGTTTTAAGTTCCGCAATAGAATAGGTGTGGATATAGCCAGAGACGCCCTCAAATTTGCTATTGCAGAGAAAGACATAAAACCAAAAGAAATTATGGAATACGCTAAAATTTGTCGTGTTGACAGTATTATAAAGCCAATACTAGAAGCTATGATATGAAAAAGGATATTAAAAACATAGAAGCTTCTGTGAGAGCTTTGCTTCAAAATAAAGCAAAGGAGACGAATCGCCCCTTTGCGGAGGTTCTACAGTATTATGGAATGGAGAGATTTCTTTATAGGTTTAGTCGTTCAAAATATGCAGATAAGTTTGTATTAAAAGGTGCGCTTTTGTTTACGGTTTGGCAAATTCCCCAGAGACGCACAACACTCGATATCGACTTCTTGGCGCGTTACGACAATCGAGTGGGAAGTATCGAGGCAGTAATGAGGGACGTTTGTGATGTATTTGTAGATCCTGATGGTCTTGTATTTGATTCAAAAAACGTTCAAGGGCATAAGACCAAAGAAGATGCTGACTACGAAGGCGTGCGGATAAAATTTCTCGGATTTCTGGAACGTTCACGTATTCCCATGCAGATAGATGTAGGATTTGGGGACATTGTTTATCCCAAGACGAGGGTGATCGATTATCCTGTTATTCTTGATTTTCCAAAACCTCATCTGAAAGGCTATCCGGTAGAGAGTGTGATTAGTGAAAAATTCGAAGCTATGGTAAAGCTAGGGCTCTTGAATAGTCGGATGAAAGATTTCTATGATATATGGCTTATGATGCGCCAGTTTGATTTTAATGGCTCGAATCTTGCCGAGGCACTAAAGAGAACCTTTGAACATCGCAAAACCGACCTCCCAAAAGCGCCACCATTGTTCGCTAAGGAAATCTATGACGAAAGATCAGATCGTCAAACGCTTTGGAAGGCCTTCTTAAGAAAGGATGATCTTAAGCATGCGCCGGAAAAATTGGCTATGACAGCAAAAGAGATAGAGAATTTTCTTATCAAACCGCTTAATGCTGTTAAAAAGTCTCAGGAATTCGAAGGGAAATGGAAAGCTCCAGGTCCGTGGGAATTTGTGGGAGACAATACTTAATTACTGACCGGGTGGGGAAAAGGGGTTCAAGTGAGACAATTAAGTATTGTGTCCCCAGAACTGTGTTACTTGACAGACAAGAAGGAAAATAGTAAAATCTGTGTTGTCAATTAGTTTAAATAACTTGACAATATGTCAAGTTAATGGAACAAAATAGCAATGGCAAAATACGCATCCATTTCCAAAGAGGAAATAGCCTTAATATCACGGTTAGAATATGAAAATATAAGACTGCTTTCTCGTAAGTATCTTTTAATGCTTTATAAGAATGATGCTCAAAAGGTTGATTATCTCCTTTCAGATCTTACTGAAAAAGGCCGCTTGAAGCAACTTGCCAGGACCAAGTACTTAGTCATACCCATTAAGGCCCCTTATCAGGAGTGGAGTGAAAACGAATTTATAATTGCAGATGCCCTGATGGATGGAAGAGATTACTATATCGGGTATAATAATATGTTCAATTTTTATGGCTTCACCCAACAGATTCCTCAAACTACATTTATTTTAAATACGAGATTTTCTAAGAAGAAAATTATAGATGGTAAGAATTATAAGTTTATTAAAATAAATGAGAATAAATTATATGGTTTAACTGCATTAGAAATTGATGAGAGAAAAATCAGCATAAGTGATAAAGAAAGAACTCTTGTGGACCTTATCTATTATTTTAAGCCAGTTGGAACTCTAAAAGAAGCTCTAAGGGTGTTGAAGAGCGAAATTAAGAAAATAAACCTAAATAAATTCATAAAATATGCTGCCAGATTTCCTAATATGGCTACGAAAAAGCGAATTGGGTATTGCTTATCAAATTTACGAATAAAAGATGAGGCAATTAAGTCTCTTATTAAATCGATATCCAGAAGCAATACATTAACCCCATTATATGAGTCTAAATCCCGAAAAGGTAAAATAGATAAAAAGTGGAAGTTGATAATTAATGGTTGAAATAAACCTCGAAAATAACAAACCCAGGTTCAAAGATCTCATCAATGTTCTGAGTAGCAAATATCCTTTCACTACTTATATAATAGAAAAGGATTATTATCTCACCAAGCTTTTAATAGCCATCCAGGAATTTTGCCAGGATAGGCTGGTTCTCAAAGGCGGAACTGCTTTAAATAAAGTTTTTCTTGGTCATTACAGAATGAGCGAAGATTTGGATTTTATTAGTATTATCAGAAAGCCTCTTGTCACAAGACAAGATCGAAGCAAGGCTATGGATTTTTTAAGACAGGTTTTGGATAAAATATGCAAAAAATCAAACTTGGTATGTAAGAATAAACGAGGCAAAGGAGCCAATCTATCTACCCAGTATTTCTTTAACTTTGAGTATGACTCAATTATTACCGATACTAAAGGGACTCTTATATTAGAAGTGAGTCAAAGAAATAACCCAATATTCCAACCCCAAAGGAAGTCAATCGATCATATTTTTAAAGATCCCTTTACAGGTGAATATCTGTTTCCTGCTGGTACTGTTTTGTGTTTAGAATTTAAGGAACTCGTGGCTGAGAAAACTAGAGCTATGATTACAAGAGAAGAAATTGCTTCAAGGGATTTATTTGATTTGCAATATCTCTACGATGCAAAATTTGATTTCCTTAATAAAGACTACATAAAGCTACTTAAACAAAAACTACAAGAAGATAGCTTTTCCAACAACCTATCTCGCTATAGGACAAACTTTGGCAGAAGCCACGAGGAAATTTCACGACTCAAAGGGAAAATAGAAGCTGAATTATTTCCAGTAATTAGTCCTAAGCAGGCAGAACAATTCAACATAGATAGGACGCTCAATCTGTTCAATTCAATCTTTGAAGAAATGACTAAGATTCGGGGGGACACAATACTTAATTGTTGACCTGATGCAGGGAAAGGGGTTAAGGTAAGATAATTAAGTATTGTGTCCCCGGAAAACAAAAGGGGCGTTAAGAAATGGAGAAGGGAAAACGGTTTACCGTAAAAGAAGCAAAGGAAATTGGTGAAAAGTTAGGCATTAAGTGGGACAAATTCAATCTTGAGCAATTTCGAGCGGGATTAGATGTAGAACTGGAGCACGGAACCCGTGACCCAAAGACAAATGTTACCAACGAGGATACTTTGATGACTGGCAAAATCGCCCTGGCGCATCTTAACGAATTTCCTGATTATTATACTAGGCTTGAGAAGATGGAAAAAGAAGCCGAAAACTTCTGGGAAAACGAATAAGAATAAAAGAATGATTAGATATTGTGCTCTTAGAATTTTTTACTCTTGCTTAAAAATCTTGTAATTACTGATTTGAAATTAACCTGAAATATGAAATCGGCTGATCTAAAATTCCATATCGGATGTCAAATGAACGATGGTGATTCAGAAGTTATGGAGAGGCCACTGGAGAGGAGGCTGATAAAGAAAGACAGAAGAATGAGATTAGAAGAAGCCAAAGATAAAGTGAAGAAAATGATTTTGGGGGAATTGTAACATGATGAAGGAAATACTAATTAATTTCATAAGTTTAGGTCAAGATACGTTAGCGAGATTTATACTTGGTAAAACCCGATTAAGGTACATTTACAGAGGAAGATTGAAAGAGATTATAAAAAGAGCATCACCACTTTTTGATTATGCAGGTTCTTGTACCTGTAGTTTGCTCAACTTAATAAGAATAATTGAAGAATCAGCGTTCCCAAATGAAATCTATTCTGCAAAACTTGAGGCAGCAGAAAAAGAGATGAATGTATTAAGAGAATGGTATGAATCTTATCAAAATAGGGTTGGAACAACCTACCTTTCCAAAACAGGTGAACTGTTTAATGAATTTGGCAAGATCTTATTGAAGCTCCAAGGAATTCTCGTGGATCTCACTAGAAATTTAAAGGAAGAAGCTGTTATTCAAAGATTAAAGAGAAATACATATGGGTATCCTAAAGCTAAACAAATATTTTATACTGCTACTGAAGACTTTAGCAAATTAACTGGGGAGGCATCACAGAGGTTAAAGGAAATTAAGGACTGGGGTCACATTTTTTCCTTACCAGAGCTTTAGGATATCTTGCTCTGGATTAATGAGCGGTGCTTGATGGCGAATCAAATAATCCGTATGAAAGAAATAAGAAGAAAGTTATTAAACCAGCCTTATAAGAAGATTGGATTTACAACGGCTGCAGGAGCAGATGACCTATCGAGTAATCTAGATGACTATCTGCATGCCTCGGATTCGATACAATTTCTACTAAAAATAAAAAGTTTATTGGATTGGTGAAATTAATGGAAATAAATGAAAAACGGCTAAAAACTGCACTTGGCACCATTCACAAAGATGAAAAAGGTTATTACATATCAGGTAAATTTATTGATCTGTGCTGTCTTGTACCTGCGAATGTGGTCACAGGTGTATTACCCCCTGGTTCATGTAGGAACCTTCCTTTTATCTTAGAGGATTTTTCAAATATAACAACTATTGTCTTTAGATTAAAGTGGCTGAATGATTTATGGACAAGAAATGAGATAGACAATACTTTGTGGATGAAATTTGGTGAGTGTGATATTTCCTTTTTTCACATTGAATTTCGTTCACTTTTTGACGAATTAGCTAAGAGTATCAGGCCAATCTCTGATGTTCCCGGACAAATAAAAGACGGCTCTTTTGAGACACTGAAGAACTGGCTAAAAAGGTCAGACGGTAATGTAAAAAAACTTGGGAATAATTTGGCACAGTTTGTACTTTCTTGTGAATGGTTTGATACCATAAAACAAGTTAGAGAATCAGTAGTACATCATGGAGACTTCCCATTGATTTTCCCGCTCAAGGGTAAGATTCTTTTTAATCTTTATAAAAAAATTAAGGAAATGCAGAGGACTCCTTTACCAAAAATAATTATGTACAACGACAATGTAGTAGATTTTGAACTATATGCAGGTTTATATGTTGGCTATTTGATAGCATATTTAGAAGAGTTTTCCAAATTAGCCCATCGTCGTCTAAGTTTAAAAAGAATAGGTAACAATGCCAGAGGAGGATCGCTGGGATTGCAGATACTGAAGCAGTGGATAGAGCAATTACTTTATAAATTTAATAATACATAAAAAAGTACTTATTGCTTGATAAGAATATAACCAAAAAGGCGTCAAGACAAAAATAACTCTTCTCAAAATTCTAAACAAAAAAGAATGGACTAAAAGACTAAGGTCAATGGAGCAAAAGACAATTCAAGTCAATGACAAAGTTAGAGTTGGTGGAAGGCTAGGAGTTGTTATAGCCGTAGAGCCGCGTTCTAAAGCAAGTATTTATACTATTGCCTTTCCTGATGGAACGCCTCAAAAAATTATCTGGCCCCCTACACCGATTGAAAAAATTTATTCGCCTCTTGAATTATTAGAAGCAGAAATTTTTGCTTCTTCCATAAATTTTGATTTACATTTTGAATCTATTCGACTCTCCTTAGCTTATAAATATGACCACTTCCTTTCTCTTTCTTCAACACGGACTAATTTAGAGCCATACCAGGTAGAAGCTGCATGGAGAGTTTTGAATAGTTATAAGCATAGATTTCTCATAGCCGATGACGTTGGTTTAGGAAAGACAATAGAGGCAGGTATGATCTTAAAAGAACTTTCCTTACGAGGGAGAACAAGAAGGGTTCTAATCATAGTCCCGGCCCCGCTTCGTTACCAGTGGCAAAGAGAGATGCGAGAAAGGTTCGATGAGCAATTCGTCATTTATGAAGCTGCTTATCTAAAAGTCTTGAAAGATTCTCTTCTCAAAGACGCTAATGTTTGGGAAGCACATGATAGAGTCATAACCTCTATTGATTATGCGAAAAAGGAAGAAGTATTGGTAGAGCTAGAAAGGGCTAAATGGGACCTTATAATCTTTGATGAGGCCCAAAAGTTATCTGTTAGCAAATATGGTAATAAAATCCAGCGTTCCCAGCGCTACAAACTTGCAGAAGCATTAAATAATAAAACAGAGAGTTTTCTCTTTCTTACTGCTACTCCTCATCGTGGGGATTCCTTTGCCTTTTATTCTCTCATTTCTCTTATCGATCCCTACATTTTTGAAGATGAGTCCAGAATCTCTTCAGGTAAACTTAACTCTATTATGATCCGCAGAGGTAAAGATGGACTGAAGGATGAGGAAGGCAAACCTATATTTAGGCCCCGCGATGTGCTCACTTTGCCTGTATATTTTACTGAAGACGAGAATAGACTTTATGATGCGGTGACTGATTATGTAAGAGAGGTTTATAATTCCGCTAAGTCCTTAAATAACCGGGCAGTTGGCTTTGCTATGGTTCTTCTTCAGAAACGTATGGTCTCTTCAATTACAGCAATAAGAGAATCTCTTAAGAATCGGTTGTCCAATCTTATCAAAGCTGAAATTTCTTCTCTCAGTCGGGAAGAGGAGGTGAGATTAAGAGATTACATAGAAGATCCCGACTCAATGGATGATTGGGAAAAGGAGAAATTTGAAAGGAAGTTAGAAACTCTTAGTCTTCCTTCAACTCCAGAAGCTTTAAAAATGGAGATGGAAACTCTTAAGCATTTAATTAAAATGGCAGAAGATATAAAAGTCGACTCAAAGGCCCAAAGGCTTATTGAATTTGTGAAAGGAATCCTAGAAGATCCAAAAGAGAAAATATTGATATTTACAGAATATAGAGACACTTTAAGTTACCTTCTAGACCTTTTAAAAAAGGAGGGTTTTGACCCTGTTACTATACATGGTGGAATGCCAATGGGCGAACGCAGGGAGGCAGAGGAACTATTTAAATCCGAGGCAATGAAGATCATGGCTGCTACAGATGCTGCTGGTGAAGGGATAAATCTTCAATTTTGTCACATAATGGTCAATTACGACCTTCCCTGGAATCCCAATAGGATTGATCAAAGAATCGGAAGACTCCACCGTTATGGCCAAAAAAGAGATGTAAAAGCACATAATTTGTTTATCTCTAATACAAGGGAAGGAGAAATATTGGCCCGACTGATGCAGAAGGTAAAAAGAATAGAGAAGGAGCTCGGTGGAAAAATTTCTGATATTGTCGGTCTTGTTCTAGAAGGAGTGAAACTTGAAGATGTTATAATGAATGCTTTGGCAGAAAATAGGCCTATAGAAGTCGCCTTAAAGGATATAGAGAGTGCTATTGAAGAAAGAAAAATAGCTTATAAAAAGATCGAAAATACTTTCCTTATGGATTTGAAAAAGTTTGACCTTGGAAATACCCTCAAGGTAATTGAGCAAAGTAGAACGCGTTCAGCATCAGAAGAGGATATAGAAAGATTCGTTCGGGTGTTTTTTAATCAATTTGGCGGAAAGATTGAACCGACAAAAAAGAAGGACATTTATAGATTATATACTCCTAAAGAAATATTAAGAGAAACGGTTAAAGATAAGTACGAGCGAATCACCTTTTCCAAAGAGACAGCGAAGGAATTGGGTGCAGATAGGGTAGAATTTTTGGCCTTTGGTCACCCTCTCCTTGAAGCTATTATCGATTATGCGAGAGATCAAAGTTGGACGTTTGGAGGTAGAGTTACAGTAAAGGCCCTAAAAGATATTAAAAAACCATCTCTACTCTTCAATTTTATTATGAGGTTTAGAGACGCCAATGGCAATCTGCTTTGTGAAGAAATACTCCCTCTTTTAGCCGATGAGGAAGGGACAATAGGGAGGCTTAACCCAAAGCAAATTCCTGATTTTATTGAGACACCTAAGGAACTGATAGATAGTTCTCTAATTAAGGAAGTTCTTTCTAAAAAAGACCAGCTTCAAAATGCAGCAAAGGACTTTGCTATTGAGGAGGCGAAGAAGTTTTCAGGTAAGGTGCAGAAAGAGAAGGATCGCAAGATAGAAATAAAAAAAGAAGACGCTAAACACTATTTTGAATTTAAGATGAAAGAGGAAAAAAGTAGAATTGCCGAATACAAGAGCACCCTTTTTAAAGGCAAAGATATGGAAATTGCTATAAGGGCCGCGGAGAGGAGATTAGAAGGTTTAAAGGCCAAATATAAAGAAGTGTTAGAAAAATTAGAACATGAAGGGCTTGTTATTGAAGAAATGCCCGAACTTTTTTCTATCGCCGTAATTCTACTTTCGGAGGAGTAGTCTATGGCTGTATATAGAAATCAAAGATTATTTTCCGACTACTATCTTCAGGAACTCGTGCCCGAAACATCTTTTTGGGAAGACATAAAGGAAGAGGAGTTGCAGAAGGCATTTGATGAGATAAAGTCTATTTATCAGAAGCAAAAAACTACACTCAGAGATTTAAATGAAAGCCAATTAGAAGAAAGATTCATAAGACCTATCCTGCGAAGATTGGGTCATATCTATGAAGTAAATGTTTTTCTTCCCAGAACCTATGAAGGTTTGAAGCATCCTGACTATGTCTTTTATAACTCGGAAGAGACAAAAAGAGCTGGTGTTAGCAAGGCTATTGCTATTGGAGAAGCCAAGCGATACGGTCGGCCACTGGATAGAAAGTTAAAGACAGAGTCGGACCCCTTTGAGGTGCAAAATCCTTCATTGCAGATGAGCCGCTACCTATGGATTTCCGAGGTTCCTTGGGGAATCCTAACTGATGGAAGATTTTGGAGACTTTATGAGCGGGAAACTTCAAAGAGGTTAGATATCTTCTATGAAAATGACCTCTTCAAACTTCTTGAAGAAGGCACACTTGATGAGTTTAAGTATTTTTACCTTTTCTTCCGAAAGGAGGCTTTCCCTAATTTCTTACAAAAGGTCTATAATGAAAGCTTAGAATACGCCAAGGCAGTTGGAGAAGAATTAAAAGAGAATGTCTATAAGGCACTCAAGGTTTTAGCTGAGGGATTTTTAAAGACACCTGCCAATGATCTTTCTCCCGAGAATCTAGAAAAAATCCACGACAACTCCTACATCCTTCTCTACAGGCTACTTTTTACCTTTTATGCTGAGGCAAGGGGACTTTTGCCTTTGGATAGTCGGATATATAAAGATACCTACAGCCTCAACTCGCTTAAGAACGAAGTAAAAGAAAAGATAGATAAGAAAGAGCCCATATCGCCGGTTTTGTCCGTTTATTGGGATAGGCTTAAGACACTTTTTGATTTAATTAATAAGGGCAGTCAATCTTTTGGAATCTCTAAGGAAGATATGTATGTCCCACCTTATAATGGGGGACTCTTTGACCCAACAAAACATCCTTTCCTAGAAAAGTATAAAGTAGCTGATGAATGGCTAATTGAAGCCATAGACCTTCTTGCTCGTTTACCCTCACGAAAGAATTCTCAAGTGAAAGCTTTTGTTGACTATAGTAGCTTAGAAATTCGCCATCTTGGCTCAATCTATGAGGGACTACTGGAATATAAATTGAGGGTAGCCGAAACCTATATGGTTGCGATAAAAGAAAAAGGGAAAGAGACCTGGAGATCTAAGGACGAAGTAAAAGTGGAGAAAATAGTCGAAGAAGCGCCCAAAGGTACAGTTTATTGTGTCACGGATAAAGGTGAACGCAAGGCAACAGGAAGCTACTATACGCCTGGCTATATTGTAGACTATATCGTAGAAAATACACTGGGCCCAATAATCGAAGAAAAGAAAAGACTCGCCGAAAAAATCGCAGAAGAAAGAAAGAAAGGTATTGAGGATATTAAGAAAGAGATAAGGTTTTTGAAGACTCAAATTTCGAGAGCCCCTACCCCACTTGTGAAATCAGTCTCCGAAGAAAAACTCACCCGGAAGGAAGCAAAACTTAAAGAACTTGAAGTAGAAAGTGCCCCCAGCTCAATTCTTATTGATGAAATCCTAAAGATAACGGTCCTTGACCCGGCAATGGGTTCAGGCCACTTCTTAGTTGAGGCTACAGACTACCTAGCCCGTACGCTGGTTGAAACATTAAGTGGGGAGGTTACTCCAAAACAAGAGCCTTTTCTGCTAAAGGAAAAACCCACTATCTATGAAGTAAAGACAAAAGAAATTGAAGAAGATGATCTGCGTTGGGCGAGAAGAGAGGTAGTAGAAAAGTGTATTTACGGAGTTGATTTGAATCCCTTAGCTGTAGAGTTAGCAAAACTTTCCCTCTGGCTTTCCACAGTTGCCAAGGATAAGCCTTTATCATTTCTTGATCACCACCTACGCTGCGGCAATTCCTTAATAGGGGCAAAGGTAAATGGTCTAGGTCGTCTACCGGAGATATCTAAGAAGGAAAGGATTAAAGAAGATAAAGGTCAACTTGGATTATTTGAGCAATCTTTAAAGAGACGGCTACCTGTGGTTTTAGGAAATGTAATACAGATGTTAAAGAAACCTTCGGATAAAGTAGAACAGATAAGAGAAAAAGAGAACATTTATAATGAAATTCTCGAGATATTAGCTCCCTTCAAAGAGACAGCGAATGTGTGGACGAGTGTCTACTTTGGAAATGAAAAGATTGATTACGACTGGATGATTGGATTGCTCGAGATGCCAGGCAGGTGGAAGCGAGTAAGAGAAAAGGGATGGTTCAAAAAAGCTGATAATATAAATAATGAAAAACATTTTTTCCATTGGGAGTTAGAATTCCCAGAAATTTTCTTTGATGAGCATGGAAAAGAGAAGGATAATCCTGGATTTGATGCAGTGGTAGGTAATCCGCCGTGGGTTAGATTCCATAACTTAAATACAGATGAGGTTTCCTACTTTTCATATGCCTTTGATTATGCAACTGGCCAGTTCGACGCTTTTGGCTTGATGATAGAGAAAGGATTTGAAAAGTTGAGAAATGCTGGTCACTTTGGCTTTATCATGCCCGATCTTTTCCTTAGAGGGCTGCAGTATCAGGGATTACGAAAAGCGCTATTAAAAAAGGCAAGAATTACAGATATAGTGGAGCTCGGAGACAAGGTTTTCCCAGAAGTGCAAATGCCTGCTTGCTTACTCCTTTATGCTAAGAGTCGGGCAGACAAAAATCTTGTAAAGTTCCAGTCAGACTTAGAAAGAGAACAAAAAAGTATATTTATTACACAAGACTCATTCTTGGAGATTCCAGGAAGTCCTCTTGATGTTCGGGCAGGATTATTGCTCTCTGAAGTTTTAAAGAGTTCTATACCTTTGGCCGAAATTGCAACAATAACTCGTGGTATAGAAATCGGTAGGAATAAGCTAAAGATGGTACGGACTGCTGCAAACGATGTGGCGGTTTTAAGTGGTGACGAGGTTCAAAAATATGTACCTAAAAATGAAGTATTTATAAGTGTGGAAATTGCTAGGAAATTCAGTAAAGAATCTTCAATTTTTAGTGCACCTAAAATTATGATTCGTGAAACCGGTGGTATTTTAGTAGGTTGCTTGGATGAGAATGGAATTATCACGCTTCGCACTTTACATAATCTTCATATTACTGATAAGAACATAAACGTAAAGTATGTACTCGCTGTTTTAAATACGAAGCTTTTGCAATATATTTTTGAGGTCTGCTTTAGACAAGCTGGCGAAATTTTCCCAAAAATTAGAATAGCCCAAGAACGACAGCTTCCCATTCGCCGTATCATTTTTACTACACCAGCTGATAGACGCAAAAAGTTTCTTGAAGAGGTCAAAGAATTTTATAAAAACTATCTTAAGACCAACAACTTAGATTCTATTCTTTTCTTCGTTCAGGAGAGACTTTTGGCAAAACCAGAAGAGTCTGATGTTATCCACGACCTCTTAGCCTTTCTTGCTGAAAAGATGATTGAATATAGCAGGGCTAGAAATAAAGAAATAAAATCCTTTCTTAATTGGCTTGAACGGACAATGGGTGCAGAGGTCGAAAACTTGTCTAATAAGACCGCAATTAAAGATTACGACGAAGCTACTATAGAAGGCCTTTTAGAAATCCTAAAGAAAAACAAAAAGAAGCTTAAGACCGACCCCTCTCGCAGAGAATTCCAGGATAAAATCACCGAGGAATTTGCCAAAAGCATCACCAAACTCACTCCTTTGAAACAAAAAATAGAATCTACCAACAATCTCATAGACCAACTCGTATATAAACTTTATGGATTAACGGAAGATGAAATAATAGTTATAGAAAACTTAGTATGAAAGATTTATTCGGAAATCAAATAGAAGATAAACCAGTGGTAGTTAATATATATGCTGACGAAGTTCAACCTAAGGAATGTCCATATACAAAAGAGAAATGGTTCTATATTGGAATTGTTGTGGAAAATTTGGAGCATCCATTGTTAGATGACATAATAGATGAGAGATATTGTAATAATTTCGATAAAGACTCTCCTTATTATGCTAAAAATGACCGAATCATCCACTGGTCAGAAATAAATGACGCAGACACCAAAAATATTTCTAAGAGATGGCTTGAATATATTCTTAATCCAGAAAAAAGCAGGAAAAAGTTTTTTGCTTATATTCTTGGAGTAAATAATTCAAAACTAAATAAAGAAGAGTTCAACACAAATAACGAATTCAATAGCAAGTATAACCGCTTTTTCAGAAGCGCCATCTTATATGCTCTTGAAACTTTTTACCCTAACAAACAAATCATAGTTCAGAATATATTTCATGAAGAAGGACAACAAAAACACCATCAATACTTTCCTTGGCATTGTATTTATCGGATGGAAAGAGATAAGCAAAATATTTCTTTCATGTGCCACAAGATTACTTTTCTATCCAAGGATCATAAAGAAGAGAAAAAGTCAAATTTGATTCAATTATGTGATGCTTTTTTGGGTGTTTGTACAAGTATCATCCATGGTATCGAAAGCAGTAAATCATCAGAATATAGAGAAGAACTCGTTGCTCTTTTTTTACCACTGTTACAAAGAATGATTGAAGAACCCGGTAATATAAATAGTAGCTATGCACACGCTAATAGGATTATAATTAGATTTTTCCCAAAGAAGAAAACAAAGCCCGATGAAATTACAAGATTGCTGAATCAATTTTATATAGAAAGAAAGTTATATTGGGTGGAGCAAAAATCGAAGCAGCTGTCTTTTCATTTTTGACCGCATCCTTGCCATCACCGAAGACGAAGATTATCTTCAAAACCCAGAAAAGCAGCCGCGGGACAAAGAACTTCAAAAGCAAATTGACCAATTAGTTTATAAACTTTATGGGTTGACCGAAGAGAGAATAAAAATTGTCGAGAGTTATTCTGGCGATAGGTTAATAAACACCTTTTAAAAAGTTTTTCGCCGCCACCAACGAAATAAAAAGACTTTTTTGTTTATGATTTTTGCGAGGGAGAGGACGCAAAGTGCAGTGGAGGGTTTAGGCAGCGGCAAACCTGCCACGGCAGAGGAAGCCTAATCGAATCCCTTACATAAGCTGGTTGAATTTTCCCCGAATGAAGCAAGTATAGTAGAGGTTTTTCGGGTCCCGCTAAATGTGAGGAAAGAACGAATAAAGTGCTGTGAAGCCGAAATATAAGGTTAGCAGAAAGTCTTTATCCGGACTTTCGGATGTCAGATGAATGGAGCGGATTCGGAGGTTATGGGGAGGTTTCTGGAAAGGAAGGGATGTTAATTACTTATTGTGTCCTCAGAACCTCTGGAGGGAGTCAGAAAATGATTAACAAATTTTTTGAAAAGCTTGCTAAGTTTAT
>Ga0315308_1000757_pt1 | contig 18414 bp, 15 predicted proteins | sample TDP3_MG_FD_203078 | JGI IMG/M metagenome (GOLD analysis project Ga0315308, IMG submission 203078) | Freshwater sediment microbial communities from Lake Towuti, South Sulawesi, Indonesia - TDP3 | ecosystem: Environmental > Aquatic > Freshwater > Lake > Sediment | place: Indonesia: South Sulawesi... | reverse complement strand
TAACAGGAATGTCGTCGCGGATAGGGTATTTGCGATTGCACCCTTCTTCCTGGCAGACCAACCACACGCCCTTGACCAATTCCAATCGCCCCGGGTCCGGCCCCTCCCGGCGGTTGGGCCCGCTGACGCAAGCCGGGCAGCGCAGGATATCTAACAGGTCTTGGCTCACCATATCTGTTTTCCTCCAGGGATGGATTTGATTCGCTTGAGCTTGTTATAGTATAACATAATTGCCTGATAATCTCAAGTGTGTTTGGGCAACGGCAGGGTGAAAGTGAAAGTGCTCCCTTGACCCTGTACACTTTGGACGCTGATCTTTCCCCCGTGGACTTCAATGATATGCTTGGCAATGGACAGACCCAGCCCTGTGCCTTTGGTTTGCTGTTCCGAATCGTCTACGCGGTAAAATCTCTCAAAGATATGGGGCAGGTCTTTCTCAGCGATACCTCTCCCCGTATCCCTTATGGCTACATTTAACTCATCCTCTCCGACTTTAACCTCGATATCAACCCGTCCCCCTTCGTGGTTGTACTTCACCGCGTTGCTGGCCAGATTGACCATGACCTGCTTCAAGCGAGCTACGTCACCGATAATGGTCGGTAGAGTCTCTGGAACTTGAAGGGAAATGGATATCTGTTGCTCTGCGGCCTGAGGTTGCAAAATGGCCAGCGTCTCGCTGATGACCTCGGTCACATTGACGGGTTCCTGGGCCATGTGGGTCCGGCCTGATTCCAGACGGGCCAGATCCAGGAAATCGTTGATCATCTGCCCCAGCCGTACGGCTTCTCGGTGGATGGTCTCAGCGAATTCCAGCTTTTTCGCCTGGTCTATGCCCTCAGCGAGGAGCAGCATCTTGCTATAGCCGCAGATAGAGGTCAGGGGCGTGCGCAGTTCGTGTGCCACCTCGGAGAGGAGGTCACTCTGTTGAAAAAGGCGGGCGTTCTCGATAGCAATGGCTGCTTGAGCAGCTAAGATGGTCAGGGTTTCGACATCGTCCTGGGTAAATTCCTGGTCGTCAATCTTATTCAACACTTCCAGGACGCCGATGACCTTGTCTTTGACTCGGAGGGGGACGCCCAGGATAGAACGGGTGGAGAACTGGGTCTTGTCGTCCACTTGATGGTAATGACGGGGGTCCTTACGGACGTCGGGGATCAGCAAGGGTTCCCCCTCTTTGACCACCCAGCCGGCGATGCTTTTGTCTAAAGGCACAACGATGGGTTTTACCTCCTGGCCTTTGATCCCTGTAGCAGCTTCAAAGTGGAGTTCACCAGTCTTCTTGTCCAGCAGAAGAATGGAACTGGCTTCGGTGGCGGTCAGCTTGGTAGCTATCTGGATGATGTTGTGCAATAGGGGATCGAGGTTGAGGGTCGAATTGATCACCTTGCTGACTTCGATGATTAGCTCCAGACGGGCTACTCGCCTCTCTAAGTGCTGGATTCGTTCCTCAGTGCAATTTTTTTCCACTCGTGTGCCTTTCGGATGTAGGGTGAGTTGAAAACAAGAAGCACCCCTCAGCCCCCGCCAGGGGGGAACAGGGGTGCCCCTCTGACCTCTATGCCTCCGCCTCCGATGAAGAAACTCACAGCCACCTAGACCTGTAGCGATACACGTGGCCTGCGTTGCTACAATCCATTTTAGCACCTTTTGCCAATAATGGCAAGTAAGCCGATCCCAGACTTGTTTCCTCACGGGAGGGCATTTAACAACTGGTCAATGTCTGTTTCGTCGTTGTAGAAATGGGGCGAGACGCGGATGACTTGGCCGCGTTTGGAGATGATCACCCTGGCCTTCCTCAACCGCTGTTCCAGGTCGTCTAAAGCATGATGGGGGTGGTTGAAGCAAATGATGCCGGACCGTTCCTGGGGCGAAGCGATAGGTGTGGTGATATGGCACCCTCGTTCTTGCAAGCCCGCGATCAGATAGTCGGTCAGGTCCAGCACCCGTTCCTCAATGCGAGGTATGCCAACCTCCAGCAGCAATTCAAGGCTGGCCCCCAGGCCGTGGATGCCCAGAAAGTTGGGCGAGCCCTCTTCGAAGCGTTGGGCGTCATCCCGCAGAGGCGAGTCATAGCGGAAAAAGTCCTCACGATCCACCACACCCCACCAGCCGACCCTGATGGGAATGAGTTTCTCGATCAATGCCCGGCGGCAGTAGAGAAAGCCCGCGCCGATGGGTCCCATAAGCCACTTGGGGCCTCCAGCGGCCAGAAAGTCAATGGGGCTCTGGGTGACTTTCAGGTCCAGGGCTCCCAGCCCCTGGATGCCATCAACGCAGAAGTAGATTCCCCGCTCCCGACAGAGTTGGCCGATGGTTCTCAAATCGTTGCGGAATCCAGTGGCGAACTCGACAAAACTCAAGGCCACCAGGCGGGTGCGGTCATCCATGAGGGCGGCGATGTCCTCGACCAGGATGCGGTTGTCGTGGGCGGGGGCAAAGCGTACCTCTACCCCCAGACGCTGGAGGTTGAGCCAGGGATAGATGTTGGCTGGGAACTCGGTCTCGGCTCCGATCAGATTATCTCCCTCCCGCCAGTCAATGCCGCTGGCCACGATGTTGAGGCCGTGGGAGGTGTTGCTGGTGAAAGCGATCTCCTCTGGGTCAGCGGCAATCAATTGGGCTAGCAATCCGCGCACTTCTTCAAGACGGTCTTTCCACTTTGGGGCGTCCAGCCAACCTCGCCAATGGCCTCTGGCGATAAAGTCATCCATGGCCCTGGCCACCGGCACAGAGTAGGGAGCAATAGAGGCGTGGTTCAGGTAGGCGTACTCTTCTGTGATGGGGAACAAATGGCGGTATTTCGTCAGGGATATCAAGGTTCTCCTCGGACAAGATTTGCTCCCCATTATATCGGTAAAGGGTGCTTTCGTCAACAGTTGGGGGGCTGCGCAGCAGGTCGGGGGGCGTGGGGGGCTTCGGATCATAAATGAAAGGGAGGGGATTTGGCCCTCCCTTTACATGTCCATGCTTGGCAACGTCTCAATGAATTTCGGAGTAGGAGAAAACTCTATGTCTCGGACTGGCTCTCTTCGGTCTCGGTTGCAGCGGCGGATGGCTGAGGTTCCGTTGGCCTCAGAGACAAAGGTGACGGTGGTCCCTCCGGGTAGGGCATCGTCCCGAAGCGGGTCAGGACGACACCTCCCAAGCCCAGTGACACCACACCCAGGAAGACGAAGAAACCCAGGCAAGGCAACGCCGAGATCAGGGAGATGAGCAGCACGCCGATGACCACGGCCAGCAGAGGGGCTGGTTCTTGAGCTTTGAGACCCTCCAGGAGCTTTTGGCCGACCAGTAGACCGACGGCGATCCAGCCAAAGAAGCCAGCGGCTGTCGTCACCAATCCGATGAACAAAGCTATGGGTGATAGGCAGACGGTGATGGCCAGCAACGCCGTCAGACCAACGGCCACCACCGCGGTCAGAAAGCCCACCTCCAGGCTCGGCAAAGGGGCAGCGAGCACAGCCTGCGCCACCATCTCTGTCTGCCTGGGCAAGAAGAGAACCACCAGCAGGCCCAGAGCCATCAAAGCCAGGGCGGTGACGACAGCCTTGAAGATATCCATCATCGTGTTGAAAAAGAATCTGGTTCCGGTTTCGAGGGGCACCCTGCCTGGGGTGGGGGGAAAGGGAAGAACGCGGACGATCCGGGGGCCTCGGAAAAAGCGAGTGGTGATGCCTGTCAATACATTGCCTTTGACAGCGGCCCCTTCCGCCCGTTCGACCTGGCCGCCCCAGGCCACCACATCACCGCCAATGAAAGCCGTTGATTTCAATTCGATGTTACCGCCAATGACCACCAGCTCATCCACTACCTCACCAGCTACGGTGGCGCTACCGCCCATAATGAACACGGTGCCGTCCACAACGCTATCCTCTTCCAGAACGACGTTCCCGCCGAAGACGACTAAATCGCCATCCAATTTTTTTCCTGACTCCAGTGTGAAGTCTTTGCCGAAGATGACTACTCCCTCACCGCCGTTGGCTAAAACAGGCCTAGCCGGAGCGATCAAAAGCAAAGCCAACAGAAAAGCAGTTATTATTTTTTTCATTATCAATGACCTCCTTGGTATTTAGATTGTGCATCATACCGGGCGAAAAGGCATGATTGGACTATCTCCGCACTGCATCAGCCACGTGCCAGCCTCGCCTTCTGGTATCCTCTTTGCCGGCCGCTAACCAGGCGCACCCAGAGGGCGGTCAAGGCGAAAACGGCGAGCGAGTAGGATGCCAGAATGGGTTGGCCGGAGGGGGAGAGAAGAGCTATGATGGTAAGCCAGCCAGCTTTGACCAGCGGTCTGCCAATGGAGATAAGCTTTAGTATCAGTTGCAGCCCGTGGCTGAGCAAGGGAGAATAACTGAACAGTTGCCCCAGGGTCATAAAAGCACCGATGATTGCTGGCAAGGCCAGCACTGTCAGGGAGATGGTGCCCATGAATAGGATCACCCCACCCAAGACCCCCCGGCGACGGGCTTCGCGTTGGGCCAGGCGTTGACTGGCCCTGGCTGCAAAGCCTGTTGGCGGAGGCACCAGCGGCGCATCAGCGAAGAGTTGGGAGACGCGCTCCATAGATATCCACTTGGCCTGGCAGCTCTGGCAACGGTCAAGGTGTATCTGGAGTTGACAGGCTTCATCCGCTGTCAAAGCTTCGTCCAGTGATAACGACATGAGTTGGCCGATCTCTTGGCAATTCATCGTCTCTCACTTCTCCTTGCGGCTACACTGTCCAAGGCACAGATTGTGACGAGAGGGGATTGGCCCTTGCCCCCTCCGCCAGGAAGAGGGCTTCCCTCTCCCTTTTTGGCATTGGGCGCCGTTTCCGCTGTCTGTGAAGCCAGCGCTCGCTGGGCCAGCATCTCTCGCGCCCGGTAGAGCCTCGACTTCACCGCACTCTCTGTTGTCCCCATTACCTCGGCGATTTCATGATAGGAGAGCTCATACCAGTAGCGCAGGATCACGGCGGCCCGATACTGAGGGGGCAAGTGGTCCAGCATCTCACGCACCTCGTCTCGCTCCTCCTGCCGGATGGCTGCCTCCGCCGGATGATTGCCCTCAGCGGTGGCCTGATCCAGAAAAGGCAACTCATCTAACGACAGCCAGGTAAAACGTCTACGGCGCAGACGGTCAATGCAGTGGTGGGAAGCGATAGACAAAAGCCATGAGGAGAACTTTTTATCCGTTTGATAGGTGGCCAGGTGGGTGTAGGCTCGTAGGAAGGTCTCCTGGGCGGCATCCTCTGCCTCCCTGGCATCACCCAGCATCCGATAGGCCAGGTTGTAAACGGGGATTTGATAGGCTTCCACCAGACGGGTGAAAGCTTCGCGGTCGCCCGCCACGGCCCGCCGTATCCAGACTTTCTCCTCTTCCATCGTTTCCCTTCGCTTTGGTGCGCAGCGGCTTCAGACCACAGCCAGCAGGCTTGGTGAGTATCAGGGTGGTTGCCGGCCTTTGACGTAAGCTGCTCGCATTATTCTATACGTAGTAAGTTCCCCAAAGTTGCACAGTGAGATGCGCCCCGTTCGCTTGAAGCCGATGTCCGAGCAGGACAACGGGGGATGAGCGGCAAAGGTCGCGTTGACCCTTGACAACTGTGTGCTCATGTAGGTGCGATGATACCACTTTATGTGCGTATCGTCAACTTCTACCATCCAGGTGGATGGGAGACAGCACCGCCCTCTGGCGTGCGACTGGTCATCAAGCCCTTCGACAAGCTCAGGACAAGTGTAGAAGCAGGGGCGGAAAGGCGGTCAACACCGAGCCAGACGGTGCCACACCGTCGAGCAGATGGCTATGGGCAGCGCCAGCGAAGGTACGGGTAAGGCGTCGTCAAGCAGAACCTGCCAACCCTTGGGCAAGCTCAGGACAGGTGGCCACACTTCCGCCCCTCTTCTTCCTTCTGCCGACCGTACACCCGGGAAGATTTTCGGGGATGCCCCCCTTCACGCAGGCTCAGATTACCAGACAACGAGTCAAACGTCAATGCCTGATTTTCTCGAACCACCCTACCAGGGAAAGGAACAAGGTCCTTTACGACTGACCACAGAGAGAGCGGCTTATGGTGCAGTTTCAGAATTGTTATCTCTCTGTCACCAAATGGTCACAAAACTCTGCTATATTGAGATGCAGGGTCATTCCGTTTTCTCGGGAGCGCCGGTCGAGTAGGAGCGGAACGACGTATCGAGACCAACGGGGGACCCGAGCAACCCCGCTCGCTTGGTTTCGATATGCCTGCGGCTACTCAATCAGCGCTCGCTCGCCCCTGGGCAGAGAACTGAATGGCCCTGGATTCAGATGGGCGCAGCCTTGACCAGCCGCGCCGTTTCTGGTATGATGTACTTACGAGGAAAAGCATGGCCACCAGGATCCTGATCGTAGACGACGAACCGCCCATCATTGACATTTTGGAATACAACCTGAAAAAGGCCAACTATGAGGTGAGCGTGGCCCGCGACGGCCAGGAGGCCCTGGAGAAAACACGCCGCCAGCGGCCAGACCTGGTCATCCTGGACCTGATGCTCCCTAAGCTGGACGGCCTGGAGGTCTGCCGCGCCCTGCGCCGCGACAGCGACCTGCCCATCATCATGCTCACCGCCAAGGACGAGGAGGTAGACCGGGTGGTGGGTCTGGAGCTGGGGGCCGATGACTATGTGGTCAAGCCTTTCAGCGTGCGCGAGCTCCTGGCCCGGGTCAAGACCGTGCTGCGCCGCAGCGGGTCAAAGCTCCTCGGGACGCAGCCCGAGGCCGCGAGCGAAGTCCTTCAGGTTGGCGACCTTCGGTTAGACGTCGCCCGACATGAGGTTCACCTGGGCCAGACCGAATTGGAGCTGACCTCCCTCGAGTTCGACCTGCTGCACGTCCTCATGGCTCACGCCGACCGCGTGCTGACCCGCGAGCAACTGCTGAACCAGGTGTGGGGCTACGACTATTACGGGGACACGCGCACAGTGGACACGGCCGTCAAGCGCCTGCGGGCCAAGCTGCACCGCCTCGCCCCAGACGGTGAGTTCATCGTCACAGTGCGAGGGGTGGGCTACAAGCTTCAAGAGCCCTAGAGCCTATCTCAAAATTCAGCAGAGGCGGCTCCCACGCCTGTCCTGAGCGTAGCCGAAGGGCCGCCGGATTGCCGGGCGTGGGAGCCCGGCCCGCTACCTTTAGGAGAGACTTTTGGTCATCATGTTCAAGAGCATCCGCACCCGTCTGGTGTTGAGTCACCTTTTCGTCATCTTTGTGGCCATGATCATCTCTGGCTTCCTTCTGCTTTCCTTCCTGGAGCGCTATTTCGTGGACGCCATGGAGAGAAGCCTGCTCGCCCAGGCCCAGCTCACGGCTCAGGCCCTGATCCCCGGTGCGACGGCTCGCGTGGAGGAACCACAAGACCTGGCTGCGGCTAACGTCCTTAACCAGCAGCAGTGGTCCAACATCTCGGTGCAAATGGCTCAACAGGCCGCCCCTCCTTCGTCGCCGCCGTCACCGGCACCGACTCCTCAGCCAGACTCGCCCCTGGCCTCCCTGAGCGACGTCACCCTCAGCCTCAGCGCCGAATTGCAGACCCGCATCCGCATTCTGGATCAGAAGGGCATTGTCCTGGTAGACTCAATGGACAGGGAAGATATAGGCCGCGATCTGAGCAGTCTCGAGGAAGTGGCCCAGGCCCTGAGCGGCCGGCCTGGCCAGGCCATCCGTCTGACCGCGAGCCGTATGGGGATCGGGGGCCGGACGATGCACGTGGCCGTGCCCATTTCGGTGGACGGGCAAGGGGTGGGCGCGGTCTATCTGAGCCAGTCCATGAGCGACCTGCTGGCCGTGATCTACGACCTGCGCTGGAGGTTGGTGACCTCCACCGGAGTAGCCGCCGTCGTGGCCAGCATGGCTGGTCTGCTCCTGTCCAGAGCCCTGACCCGCCCCATCCGGCAGCTCACCCTGGCCGCCGATGAGGTGGCGCGGGGGGACCTGGAGCGCCAGGTGCCGGTCCGTTCGGCTGACGAGATCGGTCGCCTGGGGCAGGCTTTCAACCGCATGATCGCCCAACTCAGGGCCATCGAGCGGATGCGCACCGACTTTGTCAGCAATGTCTCCCACGAACTGCGCACCCCGCTGACAGCCATCAAAGGGCTGGTGGAGACCCTCCGCGACGGCGCGGTGGACGACAGGGAGGTGCGTGACCGTTTCCTGGCCACCATAGAGGACGAAACAGACCGTCTCATCCGGCTGGTCAACGACCTGCTGGTGCTCTCCAAGGCCGACTCCCAGGCCCTGAAGTTGAAGCCGGAAGCGCTGGACGTCCGAGACCTGATAGAGAGAAGCATGCATAAGCTGGCCCCTCAGTTGGAAGGGAAGGGGATTCTGGTGGAGGTGAGCGCCCCTGATGGGCCTCAGTGGGTCCTGGCCGACGCCGACCGCATCGAACAGGTGCTGGTCAACTTGTTGGACAACGCCATCAAGTACTCGCCGGAAGGTGGGCGAATCACTGTGGCCATTGACGACGAGGGCCAGACTCTGGAGATGGTGGGCGTCGCCGTGCGCGACGAGGGCATCGGCATCCCGGCTGGGGATCTGCCCCGTGTCTTCGAGCGTTTTTACCGCGTGGACCGGGCCCGTGCGCGAGATGGAGGTGGCAGCGGCCTGGGTCTCTCCATCGCCAAGGCCATCGTGGAAGCCCATGGCGGGGACATCACCCTGAGAAGCGGAGAAGGGCAGGGGACGACCGTTCGTTTCACCCTGCCCCGCTTGAGCACGAAGGACACGAATGCAAACACGAAGGGGCGAATGGCACGAATAGACAATTGAAAGGAAAACATTCGTGACATTCGCATATTCGTACTGTTCGTGATACAAACGTAGAGCAAGCGTGGGTTGCGCGTCTGGCAGCCACTTGCCGAAAGTGTTACAATAAAAAAATGAACTACATCGAAGCCTCCTTTGTAGATACGATTCACTTCATTGTCGCTATTTTATCGCGTGCGGCGGCTATGCCCCTTCTGAGCCTATCTCTTTCCTCGAGCACTGTCAGCGGCTGGTTGTGGGGCAGGGCAGCCAGAAAAGCCTTCGTTGGATGGGTTGTTTTCTTCGCCACACTGTCTTTCAGCGCCTTCGATTTGGCTCTTTTGAAAAGCCTTCCCGTGTTGGGTCTCTCCTATGGCCCGGCCAGGGCGACCTTTATCGTCATGCTCGTCGCCCGCTCGGCAGTGACCATTACTCTGGCCATCAGTTTCGGCCTGGCTCTGGCCTGGCGACGCTGGCGTAAGGGGAGAGTTAACCCCAGCCAGACCGTTGCCCCGTATCTAAATGTATTCTTCGGTGTTCATCTCTTTCTGAGCCTGTGCGCCGTTGATGGCTTCCTTATCGAGCCCTTCAGCATACAGGTCACCCACCATGAATTCTCCTTCGACCGTCTGCCGGCCCAGGGGCTCCCCCTGCGCATCGTTCAACTCAGCGACCCCCATGTGGAGCGCACGACAGTGCGGGAAAGGAAACTGGTCCCTCTGGTGGACGAATTGCAACCCGACCTGATCCTGCTGACCGGCGATTATCTCAACCTCTCCTATCTTGGTGACGAGACGGCCCAGCGAGATTTCCGCACCCTGGCCAGCCAGTGGCATGCCCCTTACGGTGTCTACGCCGTGCGGGGCAGCGTGGATTCCTCCGCGCTGACGGAGCGACTTTTCGCTGGTCTGGACATCGTGGTGCTGGAAAACGAGAGTGTCAGATTGGACATCAAGGGACAGGAGATCTATCTGGTGGGAGTGGCTTGCAGCCACGACCTGTCTATTGACATCCCCCGCCTGGACCAGGCGCTGAGGGGCGTGCCCCCGGACAGCTTTAAGATCCTCCTCTATCATTCCCCCGACCTCATCGAGGCAGCTTCAGAGCGAGGCATTGACCTCTACCTGACCGGACACACCCACGGTGGCCAGATTCGCCTGCCCCTTTACGGCGCGGTCGCCACCAGCTCCATCTACGGCAAGCAGTATGAAGTGGGGTTGTTTCAGGAGGGGCGAACCTACCTCTACGTCAGCCGGGGCCTTGGCCTGGAAGGGACCGCCGCTCCCCGTGCTCGTTTCCTCTGCCGGCCCGAGGTGGCAGTGCACACGCTACGGGGTCAGGGCTAATCCAAATAGGGTGTGGCCATTAGTGTTTAAGTCAATGGGTTAAGTTATCTGTAAGCCGAGCTCCTGTCGGCCTTGTTCAAGGCCTGCCTGAAAGCCCAAATCGAAGATGGCCTGATGGATGTCAGCCTGTAGTTGGCGCTAGAGTTGCTTGGGGCTGAAACGGCTGGGGTTCTGATGCCAACATGACCATGATGAAGATTTCCATCGCGTCCTCCAGGCAGGGGCGCGGGGATACGTGTCTGAACGGGACGACTACTCCTTGAACGTTGGTAGGATCGTCCGCGATGTGGCGATGGGCAAAGTGGTGATCAGCCCGTGGATAGCGAGCCGATGGCTTCAACGTCGGAGACGATTTTACGATCAGTTCACCCGTCGCGAGATGGATCTCCTGTGGTTGCTCGCTGATGGGTACCAGGTCAAGGAGATTGCCGACCGGCTTGGTGTGGCGAAGGGGGCTGTCTACAATACGATGAGCGGCGTCTATGGCAAGCTGGGCGTTCGTGGAGTAACCCCGGCTGTGTTAGAAGCAATTCGACGCGGCGTTATAACTCTGCAAAAACACGAGGCCGGGGACGTTTCCCCCGGCCTTGTTGTATGCGATAAGGTTGATGGCTAATAGCGAAGAGCGAGAGCTGGTTGAAACCCAGCCCTCGCTCTTTCAGGCTAACGTATCTTTGCTGGCTGATGATGATAAAACGTCGGTGTTAAGGCTGCCGACGTAGATGGCAGTTCAACATCCCCATTACTTGTTCAATTCTGAAATCTGCTCCTCAAGTTCACCCACGCGTTGCGAGTCCCCCAGCGTCTCATAGCCAGCCTTAGCCTGGGTCAAACAACGGATGGCTTCATCTTTGTTGCCCAGTGCCGGATAGTAGACTTCACCCAGGCTGGCCTGGATGGCAGCCAGGCCCTCAACGTTCCCCTCCGCCTCCGCCAATTCAGCCGCCTCCAAGTAGCGCGACTGAGCCAGGTAGACCAGGCCGATTTGGACATAGAGATCGGCCAGCGCCTGGTGGACGGCGGCTTGCTGACTGCCACCCTGGACCAATCCTTCAAGGATCTCGATGGCTTCTGCAACAAGGCCGTGCCCGGCGTAGAGTTGGGCCAGGGCAAAGGCCTCGGCTTCGTCGGAGAGACCCAACCCGGCAATGCGCTCGGCATCGGCCCGTACTCGCTCGGCCTCAGCTTCCTCCAGCAGGCTGAAGCCCAACCCCTTCAGCCCCTCATCCTGAGACGATTTCCCGTTGCTGTCCTCCACCACCAGCAGGTAGGACACGCCCGGCTTGAAGGCTGGCTCCCCAGGGTAATCCAGCTCCGTTTGAGTGACCTGCTCTTGACGCCAATCCAAGTCGCCCCCGCGCACCACCACGGTGTAGCTGGCCGCGCCTGAGTCGTTCCAGCGCAGGGTAGGGGTATTCGTCAGCAGCTTGGTTGTCCGGGGGCTGATGATATAAGGCACCAGAGGGTCAACGCCTCGCGTGGATCCTACCTTGGCGCCGCCCCGCATCAAGGCCGGTTCCGGCGGCTGGGGGCAGCCACTGCTCAAGCCCGCCGGAGCGCAAGCCGGCACAGGCCAGATGGTCAGGCTATCACACAAGACCCTGGCCTGGGCGCTGGCGGATAGTTTCAGCAAGTCGCCCCGTTCCAGGACCGTTCCAAAGGCGGTGGGGTGGTAGTCCGACCAGGCCGCTCGCTTGAGCAGCACTTCCCCCTCCATCGCAAGCAACAGGTTGAAGCCAGGTTCCGTGAATTCCTCGCCACCTGGCTCTCCTTCTGCAATCGAGGTGCTGGGAACAGGCGTGGGAGGCGAGGGAGGAGTAGCGGGAGCGCAGCCCAGCAATACGAGTCCGAGGGTCAGTGCAAGCAAGGTGAGCTTTTTGGGTGCCATCATTCTCCTCCTTGTTGGTCAGTTTGATCTTCAAAGTGTTGACGAGCCAGTCCCAGCCAGACGTCCTCGTCGGGTCGGCTGCTATCGGCATATCGCAGGCAAGTCTCCCAGGCGTCATCCAGGGCCTCCCCCTGGCTTTCCTCAGCCTCCAAAACCTGGGCCAGCAGGCAATAGGCTGGGGCTTCCTCATCGGCCAGCTTGATCGCCTCCTGGAGGGCCGCCAGGGCCTCGTCGTAACGGGCCTGACCCAGACGCGCCCAGCCCAGATTCTTGTACAGGTCATACCGCACTGCATCGTCTCGGGTGAGCTTGAGACCCTCTAACAGTAGGGGAATAGCCTTATCATACTCCTCGTCCAGGATGTAGAGGCGGGCCAGGTTGTTGTAGGCCGCATCCAGGCCGCCTTGTAGGGCGATTTGATATTCGGCCTTGGCTTTGTCGAGATCGTTCAGGTCTTCATACAGCAGGCCCAGGTTGTAGTGGGCCTGCAAGAGATCAGGTTCGAGCTTCAAGGCCCGCTCGTAGTCACGTTGGGCGCTGGTCAATTGACCGGCCTGGTAGTTGTCGAATCCGCTGTCGTTGTACCCACGGGCGATCAGGGGCAAGGAGCGGTGAAAGAGAAAGAGCAGGATCAGCAAAAGTGCCGCTGCGGTAAATCCAGCCTCCTCCCAAAGACGCTTGGGGAATTTGAAGCTGCTGAGAATACGTTCAGCGGCCTTCCGACCCGCCGAGGTCAGCACGCTACCGGTAGTCAGCAGGGTCAGGACGCTCTGGGCAATGACAGCCAAAGCAGCCGGGGTATCCGGCCCGCCACTCAAAAAGCGGGGAGAGATGTCGGCTACCAGGCTGAGCGATACCGTCAGGCAGGCCAGGGCCAGGGCTGTCCACAGCCAGTCAAATCGCTCGGAGAGGCCAGGAGAGGATTTGGACGGGGAAAAGTGCCACCACCAGGCGTCCGTTGGGGGACCAAAGCTCCCCCGCCAATCCTCGAGTTCTTTCATTTGACTGATTGGCTCCCCCACTTCCCGGATCTGGCGGTCCCCTTGATCAATCAGGCGGGCGGCTCCTGGCTCTGCTGGGCCTTCTTCTTTCAGCAGGTAGGCAATTCTATCGCGACTGACCAGGCAGTCTAACACCTGTTCTGGGCTGGGGGAGTCTTGGTTCTTGACCAGGTCTTTGGTCAATTCAAGGTAGTGAGTCGCCAACTGCATAAGGGATTGTTTTTCTGGCATCAGGTTGCTCCTTGAAGGTTTGCTGGTCGTGCATTGACTGCGATTAGCATAGTTACGACTTCCGAACCGAAAGGGGACGGCTTCACGTCTGTATTGACCGTCGCTGCCAAAACGCCGCGACCGCCAACGCTGATGGCAACATCAGGCCAAGGCAGATACCACCCTTGGTCTCCTTCTCTTTTTCGCTGACTGGAGTAGCCTCTGCTATTACGTCACCCACTTCTCCCCCATCCCCCGACAACACAAAGCCCGCCCAGTAGTAGGGGTTGGGATGCTGCTCCCGTACCTCAAGCTGAGCCTGGCGCAGCGCCTCCGCTTTGCCCATTCCATCACGTAGGTGGGTGTAGAAGCGTTCCATCAACAAGGCCGTGGCCTCATCCTCCACGCTCCACAGGCTGGCGACGACGGTGGGTGTCCCGGCGAAGATGAAGGCTCGCGTCAGCCCGACTAGCTCATCTCCCGCGCTCAACTCGCCCAGGTTGGTCTGGCAGGCGCTCAGCACCACAAGATCAGTCTGTTCCAAATCTAGCCCGTAGCTTTCGCCGACGGTCAGCCAGCCGTCATTGTCGTCATCCGGAGCGAGGGCGATGAGGGAGTTGAGCGGGGCAACGGGATTGAATTTACCATGGGCGGCCAGGTGGAGGATGGTGGCCTCGCTGACTTTTTCGCGCACGGCGCTTTCGGTGGCGGCCTCGCCGATGAGCGGCTCGACGTCGAACAGTTCGGCAATAGCTTTGGCCTCTTTTTCGGCAAAAGGCAGCGAACCGAGCGAGTCGCGGGTGGTGGCGAGCGAGGCGACAGTGTCGTAATCGGCGGTGACTGGGTTGCCGAGAATTAAGGCTGACGGCTGACCGCTGAAAGCTGTAAGCTCTGCGTTTTCCTGAATAAAGGGCAGCGTACTTGCGCTGGGCAGGACAGTGAGGGTGTAGTCGTCAAGCAGGTAGCGCTCGCCATCGGTCAGGGCGGCGAAGGGTAGGTAGTGCAGGACATCGTGCGGCACGATAGCCAGATGAGGAGTAGTGAAGTGTTCTTTGAGCGGTTCAATCAGCCAACCGTAGAGGGTGACGGCACTGCCAGGATAAGGCTCGGTCACATCGGCGAAATCGCGGAAAGCGGTGATTTGCGCTCGCAACTCTTCCGGGCTGACCTCAAGCAGGACAGTCTCAAACCGGTCGGACGTAATCAGAAAAACCAGGACTTCGTCTTCAAGTACGAAATAGGAGACGACGGTCGTCCCCTCATCCAGCAACCCCTGCACTTGTGACACGCTCAAAAGGTAGTCCTGGCCACGACCCGGTACCAGGGCGGCCAATTCAGCGCCTCGGGCAGCGATGGCTTCTTGCACCTTTTGATAGGCAGCTTCCGCTTCGGCCAACCTAGCTTCCAGGTCGGCCACCAAGGCGGGGTCAGGCGGGTCTGCCGCCCGCGCCTCCGCCAGGTCAAAACGCAGGGCCTGCCGTTGGGCGTAGCGTTCCCCCTCTTGGGCCAGCAAGTCGGCTGCATCGTCGTCGCGCAGGCGTACCTGGGCGGTGGCCAGTGAGTCGAGAAAGGCCCTGGCCCGCCCCCGCTCGGTGGTGTAGAAGGCCTCGGCATCTTGATGCTGCCGGTGGAAAAGGCCTGCGCTCCGACGATACAGGCTAGCATATTGGGCGATAAATTTGGCCCGGCCTTCTTCAGTCCCCGCCTGGGCGCGCACAGTCTCAAAGGTTTCCATTGCACCCTGGTAGTAGTCGAGGGCCTGCTCATATTGATCCAAACTATGATAAATGCCCCCGATGTTGTTGAGGATAGTACCCTCCACGGCCCGGTCGCCGATCTCCTGACTGATGACCAGGCTTTGCCGGTAGGTGTTGAGGGCCTGATCATATTGACCCAAACTATGATAGATGACCCCGATGTTGTTGAGGGTAGTACCCTCCATGGCCCGATCCCCGATCTCCTGACTGATGCCCAGGCTTTGCTGGTAGGTGTCGAGGGCCGGCTCGTATTGGCCCAAACGGGCATAAACCAACCCGATGTTGTTGAGGGATTGACCCTCCCCGGCCCGGTCGCCGATCTCCTTGCGGATGGTCAGGCCTTGCTGGAAGTAATCTAGGGCCTGCTCATATTGGCCCAAACGGTCATAAATGCCCCCGATGTTGTTGAGGGTAGTCCCCTCCCCGGCCCGGTCGCCGATCTCCTGAGCGATGCTCAGGCTTTGCTGGTAGTACTCCAGGGCCTGCTCATATTGGCCCAAACGGGAATAAATGAACCCGATGTTGTTGAGGGTAGTACCCTCCACAGCCCGATCCCCGATCTCCTTTAGGATGGTCAGGCCTTGCTGGTAGTAATAGAGGGCCTGCTCATATTGGCCCAGACTGTCATAAATGCCCCCGATGTTGTTGAGGGCAGTACCCTCCCCGGACCGGTCGCCAATCTCCCGACTGATGATCAGGCCTTGCTGGTAGTAATAGAGAGCCTGCTCATATTGGCCCAAACGGGCATAAACCAACCCGATGTTGTTGAGGGTAGCATTCTCCCCATCCCGGTCGCCGATCTCCTTTAGAATGGTCAGGCTTTGCTGGTAGGTGTCGAGGGCCTGCTCATATTGGCCCAAACGGGAATAAATGAACCCGATATTGTGGAGGGATTGACCCTGTGCGGCCTGGTCACCGATCTCCTGAGCGATGGTCAGGCTTTGCTGGTAGGTGTCGAGGGCCTGCTCATATTGCCCCAAATGACGATAAATGGCCCCGATTTTGTTGAGGGCAGTACCCTCCCCGGTCCGGTCGCCGATCTCCTGACTGATGCTCAGGCCTTGCTGGTAGTAGTCCAGGGCCTGCTCATATTGGCCCAAACTGTCATAAATACCCCCGATGTTGTTGAGGGTAGTCCCCTCCCCGGCCCGGTCGCCGATCTCCTTTAGGATGGTCAGGCTTTGCTGGTAGTAACCGAGGGCCTGCTCATATTGGCCCAAACTGTCATAAATGAGCCCGATGTTGTTGAGGGTAGTCCCCTCCCCGGCCCAGTCGCCGATCTCCCGACTGATGCCCAGGCTTTGCTGGTAGGTGTCGAGGGCCTGCTCATATTGGCCCAAATGGTCATAAATGAGCCCGATGTTGTTGAGGGTACTACCCTCCTTAGCCCGGTCGCCGATCTCCTGAGCGATGGTCAGGCTTTGCTGGTAGGTGTCGAGGGCCTGCTCATATTGGCCCAAATGGTCATAAATGAGTCCGATGTTGTTGAGGGTAGTCCCCTCCCCGGCCCGGTCGCCGATCTCCCGACTGATGCCCAGGCTTTGCCGGTAGGTGTCGAGGGCCTGCTCATATTGGCCCAAACGGTAATAAATGGCCCCGATGTTGTTGAGGGTAGTACCCTCCCTGGCCCGGTCGCCGATCTCCCGGTAACATGCATTGGCCTGTTGGAATTGTTCCAGGGCATCAGCATACCGGGCCTGCCGGTAAAGGGACATCCCGGCCTGGTTCAGGCTGTCGCAATCACTGCTGCCAGTCTGGAAGGAGGGGGCGGCCGCAACTGGCGCTACAGCCAGCAGCCAGGCCAGGCCCACCAGCAGGAATCTTACCACAAATAGTTTCATTGCTTATCCTCCCTATTCTCCGCTTGTTCTGTGTGCTTTGGTCTCTTTCATCTCCGCGCCTGGCCCAACCCTTGCCAGATGGCGGATTGTAGAATTGCAGATTGCCAAACGCACTATCAAGGTCGTCGCCGGTCGAGCCGGTCCACCGGCGTCTCGGCCAGGCGGGCCACGGCGTCGTGAAGGCCGCGGTTGGCAATGTGGGTGTAGGTGGCGGTGGTAGGTGAGGCGTGGCCCATGAGTTCTTGCACTTGGCGCAGGTTGGCGCCGCGCTGGAGCAGGCGCGTGGCATAGGTGACGCAGGGTGCGGAGGGACAAGGGGGCAAGAGGCAGTGGGCAGGATTCACGATGCAGAAGGGGGAGACGGCTCAGTCCACTTCTCACTCCATAGGGGTGGAATCTCAAGGCGGGAGAGGTAGCAGGTCGCTCCATTCCCTATGCCGGATCGCTTCCAGTTCCCTGCTCTGCCAACCCATCACCTCAGCCAGGAACGTACCAACGAGCGTCACCTGGATGCCGTGTCTCTCCAATTCGGCTCTTGTGTCTTCGGCGTGAAAGTCGTCATCGTTCGTCACCAGATAGTCCACACGGGCTTTGATGGCCGAGAGGGCCACGGGGACATCGGTCACATCGCGTACCAGAGCGGTGTGAGTTTGCACCTCTTCTGGGCTCGGGTCCGGGGCCAGTTCGAACCGGCACCTTGCCAGGAAGAACTCCAGCGCGTCTTTCCGACGGCCGCCTTTGGTTTCCGCCCACCTCAGCACCTCGGCCACCGTCTGAGGCGCCAGGACCAACTGGAAGTCGCCGCGGATGGCATGACTCAGGAATTCAAAGAACCACCGTGGCTTCAGCACCCCCGCGATGAGGACGTTGGAATCGGCCATGACGCGCCGGGGCTGTTCATCCACGTCCATATCGCTCCGCGTACACCTGACGCTTAATGGCCTCAATTTCGGCCTGGATCTCTGCTTCGGTCAAGCCTTCTTCCTCTGCCTCCAGTCCGGCCCGGCGGCTGAGCTCGTAGAAGCGGCTCCAGGCCGCCTGCTGCTGCAGCCGCTCGTATTCAGACACGGAAAGGATCACCACGACAGGGATGCTGTCGCGCTCCACAACAAAACGTTCTCCTGCGGTTACCGTATCGCGTATGATCTCCCCAAAGTGTGTACGGGCCCACGTGGCTGTGACAGTTTGTATCTCTTTCATCGCTACTCCTTCCGACATTGATTAACATTGTTTGACGTTAATCAGTATACTTTTAATTGCCACTTTGTCAAATTGCCTGGGCTGGCAGACAGGTTGGCTCCTATTTCGCTCCACTCTCCACTTCGTAAAACGAACCTTTGGCGAAGTCAGGCCCCTTTTGAGGCGGTTTGACTTCGCATCTTTGGGGTGGATTTGAGCCCAAGGTGCGATTGAAGGTATCTTTTCGTAAAGATGATAACATACAAAAGCAAAAACCGGGTAGTTCCCCTCTTGAGTGTTGTTGAGTAATGAGGTATACTATTGGTAGCATCCGTCAACAATCCGGAGGGAGACAGAATGTCAAAGTTTGCCCAAGTAGGCGATTTTTGTCCAAATAGGATCTGTGCCGATTACGGCAAGCTGCAAAGTGAG
>Ga0315308_1000756_pt1 | contig 18420 bp, 21 predicted proteins | sample TDP3_MG_FD_203078 | JGI IMG/M metagenome (GOLD analysis project Ga0315308, IMG submission 203078) | Freshwater sediment microbial communities from Lake Towuti, South Sulawesi, Indonesia - TDP3 | ecosystem: Environmental > Aquatic > Freshwater > Lake > Sediment | place: Indonesia: South Sulawesi... | reverse complement strand
CTTTCCTCTAAGAAATCCGAGTGGCTATTTCCTTTTCTATCCCATAGATTTTAAATCTGATTTTCTTTAACCTGTCTCCGGCGTCTGCTGAGATAAGTTTAGAGAACTCTTCCAGAACTCTTATTCCTTCTTCTACCCTCCTAAAATTTGCAAAAAGGATATCCTTGAGATTACTCCTCTTTCCCTCTTTGATGGTCAGCCCTACATCCCTTTCGGGCTCCCTAGATTTCAGTAATCGAGGGTAGATACTTTTGGTAACGTTAGTCAAATTATGCCTGAGATTTCTTATCTTTTGAGATAACTTCTTATCGTCATACAAAAAACGGGCTACGTCCTCAATTACTCGTAAGCCCTCCCTTGCTCTATTTAGATTAGCATCCAAAAGTCTATATTTATTTAGCATCTTCATGTGTAGGGGCTCAATTTATTGAGTCCGTTTCCGTGGGTTCGATGAATCGAACCCCTGCTATAACTATGCCCACCTCTTACGGGTTCGATGAATCGAACCCCTACATCTTCGAGGATGAAAGGATGGTTTTCTCCGAAAACTATCCCACCTTCTCAATCCGCAAAATTCTTAAAGATAGTTTGCGAAGACTTTGGGAATTTTAGCCAAAAAACGAGGACGACCCTTTTCCTGGGAAGCAAATCATTGCTTGACGAGCGAAGCGAGGAGTTTTGATTTGCGCTTTGCAGAGTCTGAAGTTTCTTGGCGTTAAAAAATTCCTTACGGATGAGCAAACTATCTTTTGAATTACTAACCGAGCGACTCCGAAAACTATCCCCTCATCCCGTCTTATTCCTGTTTGAATATCCTCTGGTTAATGAAACTAGTGTTGATTTCCCCCTTTCTATAAAACTCGTCAGACATGACTTTGGCATGGAAAGGAATGGTACTCTTGACTCCCTCAATAACAAATTCACCGAGAGCCCTCTCCATGCGAGCGATCGCCTCCTGCCTGTTAACTCCAATCACAATTAACTTTGCAATCATTGAGTCGTAGAAGGGTGGGATACTGTAACCCGGATAAATGCTGGTATCCACTCTTACCCCAGGCCCACCTGGTAGGACATAATTAGAAATCACGCCTGAATAGGGCAAGAAGTCTTTGTCAGGGTCCTCGGCATTTATCCTACATTCGATAGCGTTCCCACAAATCTTAATGTCATCCTGGTCGAGATTCAATTTCTCGCCAGCAGCCAACTTGATCTGCATCTTAACCAGGTCGATTCCGCAAACAAGTTCAGTCACAGGGTGTTCTACCTGAATCCTTGTATTCATCTCCATAAAATAGAAGTCCCCGTCGTTATCCAACAAAAATTCCACCGTGCCTACAGTAGTATAATTTACTGCTTTAGCAGCCTTAACAGCCGCATGTCCCATCTTGCGTCGCAACTTTGAGTTAACTGCGGGAGACGGTGATTCTTCGATCAACTTTTGATGCCGACGCTGTATTGAACAATCCCTCTCTGGCAAATAGATGATATTACCTTTCCTGTCTCCTAGAATCTGGAATTCGACATGCCTTGGTTCTGGAATATACTTCTCCAGATATACTTCCTCCTTGCCAAAAGCTGCTTTAGCTTCACTCTGGCAGGTCATCACTGCGTTCTTTAAACCCTCTTCATTCTGAACAATGCGCATCCCTTTGCCACCGCCGCCAGCAGACGCCTTTACCACTACGGGGTATTTGATCTTTTTTGCCAATTTTAGAGCGTCGTCCGTTTTAGAAATAGTTCCCTTACTACCGGGAATAATAGGAACCCCTGCCTTTTCCATTGTCTTTCTCGCTTTACACTTATCCCCCATCTTCAAAATTACCTCTTTAGACGGTCCGATGAAAGTAATATTACAGGACTCGCAAACCTCTGCAAAATAGGTATTTTCTGCCAAAAATCCGTATCCAGGATGGATGGCGTCAGCCCCAGTAATTTCTGCTGCGCTGATTATATTAGGGATATTAAGATAACTTTCATCCGAAGGTCCGGGTCCAATACAGACGCTTTCATCAGCAAACCTCACGTGCAAAGAATCATTATCTGCCTCTGAGTGGACAGCCACTGTCTTTAACCCCATTTCCCGACAGGCACGAATTATCCTCAATGCAATCTCGCCCCGGTTAGCTATTAGAATCTTTTTAAACATTAAGGCTACCTCCTCTTTCCGTTAGAAACTGCTAACCCCGCTTAGAAATCTTTGATTTCTAACTGATCTCGAATCGCCGTGTTCGATAAACCCAATCTGACGGAGCAGACTTTCTAACGGGGCTTTTTCCTTATACTCCTGGAAGCATGTTCTTCTTTATAATAAGGGTCTATCAGAAACATATCCTGACCATACTCTACTGGGTGGCCGTTCTCGACCAAGATCTTAATTACTTTGCCCCCTTTATCGGCAGATATCTCCCTCATAATTTTCATAGCCTCAATAACGCAGATCTTCTGTCCCGGCTTGATGACATCCTTAACCTTAACCAGAGAGGGTTGATCTTCCGAAAGTGAATCATAAAAGGTTCCCACCATGCAAGACTTAATTGTGGTATACCTTTCTGGAAAATGCAAGGGTTCTTCTTTAATTCTCTGGGGAATCTCTTCTTGGGGCTTCGGGCTGGAAGGAGGGATTTCACTGAGGATTTCAGAAGCGCCTGTTTCCTTCTGGACCGATTCTTTTTCCTCACCTAAATTGGAAATTCCCCTTTTAAAACTTATTTTCGTTCCGTCTTTTTCCCATAGTAGCTCTGTGATATCGGCATCTTTTATAAGATTGACAAATTCTCTTATCTGCAATAGCTCTTTTGTAGTAACCTTCTTATTATTGCTATTCTTATTCTTTTTCTTTACCATAATTCCCCCTTATGTGAATCAGCCTGTGCTCTCCGATTTATCGCAGCGTTCGCTTCTATTAATCGGGCAACCGTAAGGGTCGCCCTTATACGACCCTCACCCCTAATAGGGTTCGTCAAAAGACTCTGCTTGATTATTCATCAGAGTACTAACAAATAAACCCAGCCCTTTTCTGCAGTGTACAATCCTTATGCAAAAGTTTATTCTATGTTAAAAAACCCACGCCGCAAGCGCCGGGTCTTTAAAAAGGGCAGGGTAAATAGGCCACTCCGAATAGTGGCCAAAAAATCATTTTTGAATCTATACTCTCTCAATATATTTCCCGGTTTGTGTGTCCACTCGAATCGTATCGCCAGTATTGATAAATAGGGGTACCTGGACCTTCGCACCTGTTTCCACTTGAGCTGGCTTGGTCACATTAGTAACAGTATCTCCTTTCTTTCCAGGCTCCGTATAGGTAACTTTAAGTTCCACTGAGTCTGGCATTTCTACCCCAATTATCGCACCTTTATGTATAAGAACTTCCACCTCCATATTCTCTTTTAAGAATCGTATGCCCTCGCCTAATTCCTTTTCTGTAAAAGTAACCTCCTCAAAAGTCTCCATATCCATAAAGTAATAATCCTTTTCGCTCCTGTACAAATATTGCTTTTTTCTCCTTTCCAGCAAAGCCTCTTGGAACCTATCTTCAGGACGAAAAGTCTTATCCATAATGTGCCCTGTGGCAACATTCTTCAATTTTGTCCTCACCATAGCTCCACCTTTTCCGGGCTTATGGTGCTGGAACCAGATCACAGTGAAGATTTCACCGCTAAGTTCAATATTAGTCCCGTTCTTAAAGTCACTAGCTGAAATCATATCCTAAACCCTTCCTCCCTCTCCCCTGGGGGAGAGGGTTGGGGTGAGGGGATTAGTCCTCTGTTAAGACTTCACAGCCTTTTTTCGTAACTAAAACCATATCTTCGATTCTCACGCCACCAAAGCCTGGAACATACACTCCTGGCTCAACAGTCAGAACCATCCCTGCTTTCAAAACCTGCTTGCTACTCTCTTCCAGCCAAGGGAGTTCATGGACTTCCAGGCCGACCCCATGGCCAGTCCTGTGGATAAAATGGTCGCCTAGCCCAGCTTGGGCAATCACTTTCCTGGCTACAGAATCGATAGTTGAACACTTAACGCCGGGTCTTATTTTTTCTATGGCTGCTCTCTGAGCCTTGTACACGGCTTCGTAAACCTTCTTATATTTGCCGCTAAGTTCAAAAGAAAGTACCCGGGTACCTCTTCGATCGTTACCTGTAATTATATCCAAAAATAGAGGTCTTGTCAAGTCGGAACAGTAACCTTTGTAGACGCATCCCATATCGATAAGCAGGCAGTCGCCCTGCCTTATCTCCCGCTCTCCGGTTTGATAGTGCGGATAGGCAGTATTTTCCCCGGAAGCCACTATAATGTCAAAGGAAGGCTTCTGAGCTCCTCTCTTCTTCATAAAATATTCGAGCTGACAGGCAATTATTCTCTCTTTCATTCCTATTCCAATTCTTTTCTTTATGAACCGAAAAGCTGCCACACAGATTCGGGCGCTCTTTCTAATAAGGCCCACCTCATCTTCCGTTTTGACCATTCGCATCTCTTCCACCAGCCCATCTAAAGGCACCAACCTGACTCTTTCGAAAACTCTCTCCATCTCCCCGTATCTTTTGATTGAAACCCCTCCTGCTTCAATGCCCATCCTTCTTATTTTCTCCCCAGCCAGAAATTTCCCGACCTTCTCCAAAAGTTTATCCCTGAAGGCTATGACTTCGAAGTTTCCTACCATCTGCTTAGCCTGTTCGTACAATAACTCGGGAACAAAAATCCTCGCCTCCCTTTGCATCACCACGCCAAAGCTTCCCTCCGCTCGAAAACCACCTAAATAGAAAAGGTTCGAAGGGCTGGTAACCAGGAATGCCCCAATCCTCTTCTCTTTAAGAATCTCTCTCAACCTTCCGAGCCTATCAACCATTTTCTTCCTCATCATCCTATAGCCTGAAATTTGAAATATAGTTTGCGAAGAACTTTCGGAATTTTAGCCAAAAAACGAGGACGGCTTATTCCCCTGATGCGAAGGGATTTGGTGTAGCAAGCATTAGAATTTTTAGCCAAAATCGAAGATCAGAGTTTACCCGAAACTGACCGAAGGGAATTTCGGTAAACTCCTGAGATTTTTGGCGGTGCTCGCAGAGCAAAAAATTCTCAGCGAGCGAACCAAATTCCGAGCACTACCGAGCGACTCCGATAACTATCCCCACCTCCTAACACCCCAGGGATGAAGGGAAAGTTGCAGGAGCTTCAAATGCGCCAGGGTTTGCATGAGCGTTGGCGGATTTTGAGCGAGGTTCTTCTGACCGAGCGACTCCGATAACTATCCCTTCATCCCCACTGCAGCTCTTAATGCCAGAAGATAGCCATCCGGGCCGAAACCGCAAATCTGGCCAACAGCAACAGGTGCAATTAAAGACTTGCGACGAAACTCCTCCCGGGCATAGATATTCGACAGATGAACTTCGATAGCGGGAATCCCCGTAGCGGAAATAGCATCCCTGATAGCCACACTTGTGTGGGTGTAAGCAGCTGGATTAATAATTAAGAAGTCGAATTTAGCCTTTGCTTTCCCAATAGTATCCACAATCTCGCCTTCATGGTTAGACTGGAAAAATTCCACCTCAGACTGGAGCTCTTTAGCTAATTTAACCATTCTCTCGTTAATTTCCTTGAGAGTTAGCTTGCCATATAGCTCGGGTTGCCTTTTACCCAAAAGGTCAAGATTAGGACCGTTAATCACTAAAAGCTTCATTTCCCCTCCTATGTCATCTGCCTGTGCTTCCCGATATATCGGGACGTTCGCTTCAATTAATCGGGCGACCACAAGGGTCACCCCTACGCGACTGTCATCCCTTCCACAAAGGTTCCTTATTCGTGCGAAAGACTACACCATGAGCCCGGTAACTACATCTCTCACTATATTCTCTGGTACATCGTTCCCCACTACAACTTTTCCTATCCTCTCTGGCAAAACGAACCTCACCTTCCCTTCCCGCACTTTCTTATCCAGAGAGAGAAGCTTTACGATACCGTCTATGCTTAAGCCCGTTCCAATTCTCCCCGGCAAACCAGCTTTTTCAATCAAATGTTCTATTCTATCTCTTGCCTCTTTTTTTAACATCCCCATTTCCCCGCCAATTCTACACGCTCCAACCATACCAATTGCTACTGCCTCACCATGCTTGTACTTTTTATAGTCGGTAAGAGCCTCCAATGCGTGGCCCAGAGTGTGGCCAAAATTGAGAATCGACCTTAGCCCTTTTTCTCTCTCATCTTTTTCCACAACTCTTGCTTTAAGCTTACAACAGCGAGCCACAACAGTTTCCAGCACCAGTGAATCGAGTCCTCTCAACTTCTCGATATTCTCCTCAAGATATTCAAAGAAATCCCTATCCAGAATAACGCCATATTTAATCACCTCAGCCATCCCCGCCTGCATCTCTTCAAGCGGCAGTGTCTTCAAAACAGCAAGGTCGATATAGACCAGTAGCGGCTGATAGAAAGCTCCCACGAGATTCTTTCCTTCCGGAAGATTTACCGCCACCTTCCCACCCACAGAACTATCCACCTGAGCCAGAAGAGTGGTAGGAACCTGAACTACAGGAAGACCTCGCATAAAAGTTGCAGCCACATATCCAGCCAGGTCACCAATCACTCCACCACCCAATCCGACAATGATAGATTCTCTCTCCAACCTGTATTCCACACAAGTTGCATAGAGTCTATTCGCCTCGGCCAGGGATTTATGTGTTTCCCCGTCGGGAACCTGGACCACAAAGACCTGAAATCCAGCATCCTGCAAACTCCTCTCAACCGTTTTCAAGTAGTATTTTGCAATTGTGGGATTAGTTACAATAAGAGTCTTAGCTCCACCTGCATATTTATTGAGCATTCCACCAATCTTATTTAGGGGATGGCCTATAAGAATATCGTAACTCTTTTCACCCAGTCCCACTTTCACTGTTTTCATTCTATCTTTCTCTCAGATATGAACTCAATAATCTCATTCACAACTTCTTCTATCCCTTTATTAGAAGTATCGATCATCCTGCTACACCTTTTATAAAATTGTTTTCTCTTTTCTAAAAGTCCCTTTATTTCACTTACAGGGTCATCTACATTTAGTAGTGGCCGATAATTCGTTTTACTTGTCCGCTTCAAAATCACCTCAGGGGAAGCAGTTAAACATATAATCGCCCCATTTCTCTCCAGCTCTTCCATATTCTCGCCTCTCTGAACGACTCCCCCACCAGTATCTATAACAAAGTTATCCAGCATTGCCACGCACTTAACAGCTTTTGTTTCCACATCCCGGAAGTAAGGTTCGCCTCTTTTCTTGAAAATCTTAGGTATAGGCATCCCCACATCTTTCTCAATCACCTCATCAGTACTGATGTACTTCATATTCAATTTTTGGGCTAACTTTTTCCCTATAACCGTTTTGCCAGTGCCCATCATCCCCGTTAAAACAATGTTCATCGCTTGACCCCAATTTGACTCAGAACATAATTATAGAGAAAAACATTGTTCTATCTTCTGGTTGTAGTGATTTAGTATACAATTTTTTAATGGATAAGACAAGTCTAAAAATTCAATTGTAGATTTAAGAACATTATTTTTGTGGCCAAAACATTGTTTTTTCAAGGAGACTAACACTTCGGGAGTGAAAAATTTAATCAGGTGGTCAGCAGCGTGAACATCTTACGTGGTAGTTTGGGAATGTATGGTAGTGCAGGTTGACATTATTATTACAGGAGGATGAATGTCTTTACTCATTCAAAAAGGCCAATAGAATAACCTGTATTTGTCTTAAATATTTTTATGCAAATGTGCCCTATCAGCTTATTATTCCCTTTATGTACTCTTTAGTCATTTCTCTTTTGGGATTTTCAAAAATATCTTCTGCTGCTCCGTGCTCTACTAACTCGCCAAGATAAAGAAAAACTACATAGTCGGCAAGTCTTCTTGCCTGGCGTAATATGTGGGTAACAATGACAATGGTATACTCCTTCTTTAGTTCAAGAAATCTCTGCTCAATACGCTGACTAGACTTGGGGTCAAGAGCCGATGTAGGTTCATCACCCAAAATTATCTCAGGCTCAACTGCCAGCCCTCTGGCCAGGCAAAGCCTCTGTTGTTGACCGAGTGATAGCTTTGACGCTGGTTGATGCAGCCTATCCTTTACTTCATCCCAGAGACTCGCCTGCTTAAGATAATGTTCAACAATTTTATCTAACTCCCTTTTATTATTCATTCTATGTATTTTTGGACCATAAGTAACATTATCATAAATTGACATTGGTAAGGGATAGGGCTTCTGGAAAAGCAGTCCCATCTTTTTTCTGACCTGAGTAACTTCTACCTTTGGGTCAAAGATGTCTTCCCCGTCAACTAACACTTTGCCAGAAACCCTAACCCCATCCACTGAGTCTATCAAACGGTTAAAGGATTTCAAGAGTGTCGTCTTGCCGCAGCCAGATGGGCCAATAATAATAGTTATCTTTTTATCGGGGATATCAACCGTTATATTTTTTAACGCTTGTTCATTCCCGTAAAATACATTTAGATTTTTCACGCTTACATGTGTTTTGAATTCCATCTCGACTCTCTATTTCACTATATGTTTGGTAAATCTTCTGGTCAAAATTCTGGAAACTATACTTATTATCAAAATTACCACCGTTAGTATAAGTGCTGCTGCGTAAGCCCGCTGCTGAACCTCAGGAAAAGGAGTTCCCAATTGAAAGAAGATGGCTAAGGGCAATGTAGCCGCCGGGCGAAATAGTGAATAAGTGATATTATCAGTGAAGCCAGCGGTCAATATCACCGAGGCGGCATCCCCAATACCTCTGCCGAAAGCAATCAAGATGGCAGTCACTATCCCGGGTAAAGTCTGTCTCACTACCACTTTTAGTGCAGTCTCAAATCTGGTAGTCCCTAATGCGTAAGAAGCCTCCAAAAGCTCTTCTGGCACCATTCTTACTACTTCATCCATTGCTCTACTCATAATAGGCAGAATCAAAAGAGATACGGCAATAATCCCCCCTAAAAGTGAAGCCCTCAGTCCAAAGACAAGCATAATTGTAAAACCAAAGGCTCCGTAAACTATGGAAGGGACACCCCATAAAACATCAAGGGAAAAACGCGTAAAAGATACTAAGCGCGAACCTCTTTTTGCATATACATTGAGATACAAGACAACAGGCAGGCTTATGAAAACAGCTAAGAACGTCGCTCCTCCTGCCAGATAAAGAGAGCCGACGATAGCATTCAATACCCCACCTTCTCTTCCCAAATAGTATCCCCCTTTCGGGGTCTGGGTAATCATTGCCCCACTCAAAGCAGGCATCCCCTTCACGATGACCGTAGCCAATATAAGGACGAGACTGAAGATAATTATGAGCGTAGAGGTGAGCATTAGCCCCTTAAACATACTTTCTTCTATCTTTCTCCTATCCATCTTATTGGATGCTCCTTTCAACACCAATAAGGACAACTCTGGCCACAATACTAAAAAATAGAACTACCAGCAATAAAACTAAGGAGGTCAATAAGAGTGCTGAATCATATAAAGGTACAGATAGCATCTCTCCGTAATTATTGGCGATCAGTGCCGGCAGTGGATAGGCGGGGTCAAAAACCGAGGACGGAACTTTGGCTACATTTCCCACTACCATAAGCACAGCCATTGTCTCTCCAAAGGCCCGTGATACCCCCAGTACAATAGCAGCTATCACGCCGGGCATAGCCTTGCGTATGACAACATGCTTTACCGTCTGCCACTTTGTTGCACCCAATGCCCAAGAGGCTTCTCTAAGTTCATAAGGTACTGAACCAAATACTTCTAACGAAACGTGAATAATTATAGGAAAAACCATTATTGCCAAGACAATGCCACCGGCAAGGACACTGTAGCCGGTTGAGAAAGTTCCAAAAAAGGGTGCAATGAGATTCTTTATCAACGGCACTATCATCAATACACCCCAGACTCCATAAACTACCGAAGGTATGCCGGCAAGTAAGTCTACGAATGGCTTTGTCCATTCCCGCACTGTTTTGTGGACATATTCAGAAAGATAGGTTGCTGTGAGAAGGCAAAGGGGAACAGCGATAGCAACAGCTACTGCGGTTACCCAGAGGGTTCCCATAATAAAGGGAAATAAGCCAAACTCTCCCTGCAAAGGGTGCCAGGAGGTTGAAAATATTAGTTCAGTTAAGGGTTTAATCGCCAGGATTGGCCTAGACCTCTGATACAATCCAAAGACTATCAGAAATACAATTAGTCCTGGGAAAATCGTTAGGAGCAACATGAACTTGTTAGCTACTCTATCTTTAAGCAATCTTTTGCTGTGCATACTCGGTCAGCTATTCTCCATTACAACCACTTTATCTTCATTCACGCCGTCGGAAAAAGACCTCTCTTTGATTCCCTAAGAGAGTACAAGTCTTACGGGACTCAAGAATTCTTGTAATCTTTCTAACAGGGTTCACCTTCCAGTTTCTTTAGTTCTTGCTGGAGTCTCTCATTAGTCAGATTGATATAGCCAGATTCAGGGACATATCTTTGACCATCTGTGAGAACCCATTTAATAAACTCTATTACTACCCTCCTCTCAGGCTTACCCTGAGAAACAAAATGTAACTCTCTGGCTGGGGGAGATGGATATTTCCCTGTGGCTATGGCCTTAACAATTTCATCCCGGCTATTATAAAAATCTTCGTCTCTGTCTATTCGGCAGTTGCCATTAAGGTCAATAGGTACTACTTTTATCCCTTTAACTTGCCTTTTAGTCTCGGCATCATAGGCATAGTTAATATTATTGAAGCCGATTCCCAGAACATCTTTACTTACCGCCTGCGCTAATCCTGGGTCTCCATAGACTCCCACTCCCTGGAGATCCTCCTGCTTTTTACCCATATACTCTGCCCAAGTTTGTGCTGCGCCACAGGCGTCAGAGCGGGTATAAACATGGATTAAATACGGCACCATACGACCAATGACCTCACTCCAGTTCCTGATATTGCCGGTAATCCAAATGCCAAAGAAGGCTTCTCGTTTAACACCTGTGGCAAGAAGGTCTTCTAATACAGGATTATTCTCATTAACTGTAGGTACTACCGCATCCTTAACGACTGAAATCCGCCAGGCACCTTTCTTAATCTCCTCTGGATAGATGTCCCGGGAGACCATACCGACATCTACAACCCGGGCCAGACAATCAGCCATTCCTTTCCCCGCGCCTCCGGCGGCAACATCTATCTTTACCTTGGGGTGAATCTTCTGAAACTCCTCAGCCCATTTAACCGCCATGGGATAAAGTGCCCAAGCTCCCGACATAGTTATTATACCTTTCAATTCCTGTTCTTTTACTTCTGTTTGACTTATTTGAATTCGTATGCCGAGGAATAGACTGACCAGTATGAGAGTTACTAACATTACCTTCTTCATCGTAATATTTATGAAAGCAAAAATAGCTTCAATTAAGAATAATCTTATTCCTTGTCACCGGATATTTGTTCCGAAAACTGTTCGCGTCCTTCTATTTCCTCACCTTTCCTCTCTCTTTCGATTCGTAGTTGTTCTTCTAATTCCGCTATGCGATTTTTAAGTAGATTATTTTCTTCTTCTTTGCTTTGCAATCTTAACTCCCAGTCTTCCCGTTGAGATTTAATCTCATCTGCTACGTCTTCTCTGACCTCAATTGATTCCGCTTCGTCTTCACGCCGTTGACTTTCTATTTGTTCTTTTTCCATTTCTTTATTCTTAAATACATACTTGAACTGGAAGCGCATCTTTTCCAGTTCTTCTTTAAAAACAGACATTTTTTCCTCCAACTCTTTTATTGCCTTGCTGATTTTTCGTCTTTTGTCTTCTGCCATTTGCTTCAACTTCGCTTCCTCCGCTAGTATCTTTTCTAAATTGGACAGTTCATTGTTGAAAAAATCTTTGAAGCAGTTCTCTTCCTTTTCTGTCTTTGCCGTTCCATTTTTACGATACTTTTCTTTCAGTTTCATTTTTATTTGTTTAAACATTTTATCCCTCCTGTTAACAATTCTTCTTCCATCGGGCCAGTTTCTTGCCTCGCATTTAGACCGCTGCCACATTCTAAGGGGTTTACCAATAAATAGCGGCATATATTTATAAAACTTTTTCTCACACTTGCGTTCTCTATTTTCTTCGCTTCCTTTTTGGTCCTGTCCACATATTGCCTTATTCTTTTCGCACAACTGTGCATAAGCGGATATTCCTGTAACATTTGCTTAATCGAAAGTAAGTAGATCGTTTTCTTCTTCTTTTCTTTGCAATCTTAACTCCCAAGCTCCTTGTTGGCGACTGATTTCGTTTTCTCCACCTTCTACCACATGATTTGATTCCGTTCTTCCTGTAAATAGTTCACTTTCTACTCGTTCTTCCCCCATTTCTTTATCTTTGAATAGACCTTCGAATCGAAGCTGCATTTTTCCCACTTCTTCATTAAGCAGAGACATTTTTCGCTCCAACCCCTCTATTACTTTGTTGATTTCTTGCCTTTTGTCTTTTGCCATTTGTTGCAACTTCGCTTCCTCCGCTACTAACTTTTCTAAATTGGATAGTTCGTTCTTAAAATAATCTTTGAAGCAATCCGGTTCTTTTTCTCTCTTTTCTATTTGACCTTTACGATATTTCTCTTTCAGCTTTGTCTTTACCCCATCGAACATTTTATTCCTCCCGTTAGAATTTTTTCTTTCATCGGGCCAGTCTCTTGCCTAACATTCAGCTCACTACAAGATTCTAAGGGGTTTACTAATGAATAGCGGCATATATTTATGAAACTTTTTCTGACAGCTGCGTTGTCTATCTTCTTCGCTTCCTCTCTGGCCTTCTCCATATATTGCGTTATTCTTTTCGCACAACGCTGCATAACCTGATATTCCAGTAACATTTGCTTAATCAAAAGAATGATTGCATCGTTTTGCTCCGGGGAAATAGATTCAACAATTTCTTTCCGAACCTCTTCCGGAGTTGAACCCAATAGATAAATCAAAGGAAGGGTTACTTTCCCTCTATGTAGATCAGAACCCAAAGACTTCCCTGTTGCCTTCTCATCGCCTATAAAATCAAGGCAATCATCAATCATCTGAAAAGCTATACCAAAGTTTAGACCATAATTAACAAATGCCTTAATCTCATCTGCTCCAACTCTTCCCAGGTGCCCTCCGCAGAGACAGGAGAAAGAAAACAAAGAAGCGGTTTTCTTTTTGATAATGGAAAGATAATCTTCCTCACTTAAATCCCAGTCATATGCCCTGCTTATTTGTTTCAACTCACCCTCACAGATGAGACTAATGGTATTTGCCAGAGCGGAAACAATCTCAGAATGGCCCAGTTGACATAACATAGCGAATGACCGACAAAACAGGTAGTCCCCAAAAAGCACAGAAATTTTGTCTCCCCATCGCGCCTGAAGAGTCGTCCTATGCCGCCGAAGAATTGTTTCGTCAATTACATCATCATGAATTAAGCTGGCCGTATGAACCAACTCTATTACCGAGGCAGTTTTTATTATCTCTTCTCTGCTTTTTCTGTTATTGTCTCCTGTCGAAAAGGCAAGCAGTGCCAGAGCAGGACGGAGAAGTTTACCCGAAGAATCAACAATATCTTCCACAACCCGTTTCATAAAATCATCTTCCACTGCCAGCTGTTTTCTTATTTCTTCCTTGACCTCAAATAAATCTTTTTCAATGGGCTTATAAATTTCTCTTAGTTCCATCTTTCACCTTAACAGCAATTTGTCGAGGAAATAACCTGCTGTGAGTAGCAAGCCAATTATTGAATGCAATTTTACGGTAATTGCATTTACCGGAAGTAGTTCCTCGATTTTATTATAATTTTTGCCAGATATTGCAATCGCTTTAAAACTCAAAGGCAAAGTTACAAAAGCGAGTATACTAAATAAGGGGAGAAAGCGAAAAATGATTCCTGAAGCTATCGTGAGATAGACCAGAGACAAAAGTAAATAGTATATCCTTATTGCTTTCTCTTTACCTAATTTTACTATCCAGGTTCTTTTATTAACCAATCTATCAGCCTCATAGTCGGGAAATTCATTAATATATAACACCGACATAATCAAAATGCTGATGGGTAGCGAGGCCAAAAAAGGCTCAACAGACAATCTTTGCGCCTGGATATAGTATGCACCGCTAACAATTAAAGGTCCGAACCCAAAACCTACTCCTAATTCTCCTATACCGAGATAACCAATCCGCAAAGGTTCCGCAGTATAGAAGAATCCCAGGAGTACTCCCACCAGCCCAAAGACTAAAATAATATTCCCCTTTGATATCCAGTTCAAATACAAACCAACTACACTTCCTAAACCAAAAAGTATCAATCCAGAGCAAAATATGCGGCTCGCTGGAATTAGACTTTCTTGAATTACTCTACTTCCTCCGCTGAAAGGAGTAGGATGAAGATTCAACTCATCATTTCTTGATTTATGGTCATAATAATCGTTCATAAGATTAGTCCCGGCATGGACAAAAATAACCCCAATCAACGTCAGGAAAAATTTTATCCAGAAGATTTGCCCTGTTTGAACCCAGGCAATGACAGTACCCAGTAATACCGGAATAATTGTGGCGGTGAAAAATGGTGCGCGAATAGCTTTTATCCAAAGTTTAATCATTACCTTGTTTCCTTTAACCAAATCTGTAAATAATTCCAAATCCACCCTGAGGATATTTCCAGTCAATCGCGCCATACCTGCAGGCAATGCGACAGGAACCGCATTCCAAACAACCCTCCCAAGAAAGTTCAATAGCACCATTAATCTTCCTGTAATTCTTGACTGGACAAACGACTACACAGGGCTTATTCTTGCATTTTGCGCATAGCGTTCTGTCCTTGATATACAAATGCGGGTGGCCATTATCTACTTTGAATCTGTTAAGAAATAGTTTGTCTTCTATATTCATATTCTTTCTTATAGTAAAGCGAGATATATCGTTCTTATACCTAAAACCCCGATCAATGTTCTGAGTATTATCATTAATGCTTTGGATGACAGATTCTTGCAGGCATAGTCTGCCACAGGAGCAGCTAATATTCCTCCGATGATTAAGCCAATTACTATCTGCCACTGCACCAATTCAATTAGGGTGAAGAAAGTCGCGGCCTGGGCAACAGTTACGAAGAATTCACTCAAGTTAACCGACCCAATTGCAAGTCGAGGATCGTTTCCTCTTGCCACTAAACTAGATGTTAGTACTGGACTCCAGCTGCCGCCTCCAATGGCATCAAAGAAACCTCCAAACGCCGCCAGTGGAAAAAGCTTGGTTTCTACCTTTTCCTCATGTATTTTTCTGAGCGTCTTCCGGAGTAGCATCAGACCCATCATAAACAAATAGAAGCCAGCAAATGGTCTTATATTCTTCCCGGGCACTGCGATGAGAATATACGTTCCGAGAACCCCACCTATTATTCCTGGAATAAAGAGATTCTTGAACAATTTTTTATCAACATTTCCAAGCTTCAGGTGTGACAGTCCCGATATTCCACTTACCAATATCTCTGCAGTAAGAACACCCGCACTCGCTGCCGCCGGGGGTACTCCGATGCTGAGTAAAAAGGTGGTTGAACTGACCCCATAGGCCATTCCCAGAGCACCATCAATCAATTGGGCAACAAACCCTACAATTGTAAAGAGAATTATGGTCTGGTCCACCGAATCTAATCCTCACTGTTTTTTCTATATCCACCCCATTGCTTTTGCTACATTGAACATATTCTTCCCAAGCCTCACAATACCCAATTTTTTTCTTAACCTTCTAATAACTTCTCGTTCAATAATTCGCTTAGGTTTTTCATCCACAGCAAAATAACCGGTAACGATTTCCGCCAATATTTCAGGATAATCACTCACCAGTTCCGGGCATTTCTCTCCCAGAGCAGGAAAATACTGAAACTTCTTCAAATCTTCAACCACAAAACTATTACGCAAACTTTCTTCATAAGAAGAAAATGTTTTTCTACTGAAATCTCCTTTGTTTAGCGCTTCAATGATTGCTTCCGCGGCATATACACCCGAAGCCATAGCAAGATTTGAACCTTCGTGAAAAAAAGAAGTATTAACCAACCCTGCACAATCGCCAATGAGCAATAGCCCATCGAAGACCAACTTTGAAAGATTGCGATATCCTCCTTCCGGAATCATATGCGCACAGTATTCTTCTGTCTTACCATTACGGAGTAGGTCGCGCACGCAGGGGTGATTCTTGAAATATTCCAGTAGATCGTGAGGATTGATATTTTTTTCTGCCAGTTCCTTTAAAGCACAACCGATGCCTACAGAAAGAGAGTCCCTGTTCGTATATATGAAGGCATTACCGAACATCCCCTGAACCGCATCACCAAAATATTCTATTGCTGCCCCTTCAGGGATTTTATCTCCACTCCCATCGCTTGACAATTGAAACCTTTCCTCAATAACCTGTTGGGGTAATGAAATCAACTCTTTGGCCGCCACCGCCATATTCTTTTCATCGGGCAAAGGCTTCAAGCCCTCCTTTTCTGCAATTACCGAATTTGCCCCTTCAGCAAGGACGATTACCTCAGCATATAGGTCACCCTGATTTAGTCGACTATCGACACCGATACATTTCTTCCCTTTCCATATCAGTCCATCGACCACTACATTGGGAAGAATCATTGCGCCCAATTCCTCTGCCTTACCTGCAAACCATCTGTCAAATTTCGCTCTCAACACGGTAAAGCTATGATTGTGTGGCGGTAGACTGTATTTTTCCGTCCGGAAAGAAAATTCCAATTCGGTATCCCGGGAAAGCAAAGAAAATTTGCGTTTCATTATAAATCTTTCTATGGGTGCCTCTTTGAGGAACTCGGGTATGAGTTTTTCTAAGATGGTAGTGAACAGGATGCCGCCCATCACGTTTTTTGCTCCCGGGTATTTGCCCCGTTCCAGGACGACAACATTCACTCCTGCCTTTGCCAGGACATAGGCACAGGCAACACCGGCAAGACCGGCACCAATAATAATTACATCAACTCTGTTATCCATTTTTTTCCCTCTGTCTCTCCCAATACATTAGGGTACTGGCAACCACTCGTCGGTGAAGAGGTGATAAACCTCTATAATGCGCCGTAAAAAGCCTCCTTTATTTTTCCCAAATCCACCTTAACCATTTGAGGAAAGATCGTTAGAAAGAGCCCCACGGGAATAAACCTGGCCAATCTGAAACCCAGAACAGGGCTGGTCTTTCCCAGAAGTAAACCAAAGATTATGGCTCCTGCTACGAATAGAGGCAAAGCCATTTTTATAAAACCTATTTTTTCTGATTGCTTGTCCATTTTCGCATTTATTACGACTGATTCCTAATGAGCAATTTTACTTATAAATAGAGCAGTCACAAAACCTAAAACAATACTATAAATAGGTATATGCCCATATTTTTCCGTCTCTGTGTGCGCCTGGGGTATAAGTTCATCACAGGTAATGAAAAACATTGCTCCGGCAGCAAAACCCAAACACATACTAACAATCTCTTTTGATACAGAAGCAATAACATTGCCCATCAGGGCACCGGCGACCATGGGTAATCCAGCCATACAAGCAAAAATAATTGTCTTTGACCGTCTAAGGCCAGCACCATGATTGGGTGCGGAAAGCGCAATACCTTCAGGGATGTTATGTAATGCAATCAATACTGCCAGGCCTATACCGAAAGATTGAGAAATAGCCAAACCAGAACCGATTGCCAATCCTTCAGGAAAATTATGCAATGCTATTCCTATAGTAAGTAGTTGACCCGTCTTCAGTAGCTCTTTTCGTTGTACATCCATTCCATTTTCCTGTCCGGACATATGTAGATGCGAAACTATAAGGTCAATGAAAGCCATAAGGATTATCCCTAAAAAAAAGCCACTGAACATAACATATTGACTGGCTTGAGATGTCGCTTCAGGGAGCAAGTCAAGACAAACTATTTCCAGCATGACACCGCCAGCAAACCCGACCATACTACTGAGAATCGCTCCCGAAATTTGCGGGAAAGGTACAACTAAGAGGGCGCCTAACCCTGTTCCACCCACACCAGCAATCAAACCAACTAATAATGTTTGAGACAATTTATTGATATCCATTCCCCACCTCAAGAAAACGGAATAGCTCCGGTAAATCGGAGCTACTCCAATAGCGGCCTGATAAATCAGGGCTACTCCTATAACAACTACAATTCTTCTGCTGATTTGACCGGCTCTTCTTCTGATTTGACCGGTGGTGTTTTCAATTCATCGAGTTCGGCTCTTAATTGGCGATTGTTTCTTTTTAGTTCTTTAGCCTGTCTCAATCCTAACAAAAGAGATACGATAACACCCACAATGATTGAGATTAAAATAACCATAATCAGAGGAATCTGCCCGCTTTGCCATCCCATAAAGCGCATCTGGACCGGATAAGGATTTTGAAAAGTAAACACCATGAGAAGTAACGCCAT
>Ga0315308_1000755_pt1 | contig 18421 bp, 14 predicted proteins | sample TDP3_MG_FD_203078 | JGI IMG/M metagenome (GOLD analysis project Ga0315308, IMG submission 203078) | Freshwater sediment microbial communities from Lake Towuti, South Sulawesi, Indonesia - TDP3 | ecosystem: Environmental > Aquatic > Freshwater > Lake > Sediment | place: Indonesia: South Sulawesi... | reverse complement strand
TACAGAGTTTATAAGCCTTACTGATAACCCGATTCCATTAAATAAGTAGGTGAAAAGGTGGGAAAGAAGGGTTAGGCTGAGGTTTTTCAACGCAAGGTTTCAAGGTGGACTTTGAGAGAACAAATTCCTTTAAAAGTATTACCCATCATGCTTTCCCTAAACCTATGCTTTTTCTTTCCCTCTCTTGGGGTATTACGATGTAAATACTCATGAAGCTAAGGTTAAGTTGAAAACTTGCTTAAGTTAGACGGTATATTTAATAAACTCTTTAAGGGTTTGGGTTTATAACTGGTTGTTGGAGGGTTGTGGTGTGAGTCGTCCCGTCGATGTGGGCTCTGTGAAGGTTGGTATGACCATTATCGTTGAGGGTGAGCCTAGCAGGATCGTTGAGTATGAGAAGTCTAAGCCTGGTAAGCATGGTTCGGCTAAGGCTAGGATCATGGCTATAGGGCTTTTCGACGGGGTTAAGCGCAGTCTCCTAAGCCCCGTGGACGGGAAGGTGGATATCCCGGTTATCGATAAGCGTACGGCGCAGGTTCTATCCCTAACCCCGAGCACGGTTCAGCTTATGGATATGGAGACCTACGAGGTCTTCGAAGTCCCCTTACCCACAGATGAGGAGATTAAGGCGAAGCTCGCACCCCCGCTTGAGATAGAATACTGGCGTACCTTAGGCAGGAATAAGATCGTCAGGGTCAGGGGCTAACCAAACCCCGAATAAGGACTCCGTTGCAGAAACACCCTAAGAGTTATCAGAACCTTGGTATGAAAGCTTAAATAGAAAGCCTAGAACAAACTTTTAGGGCCGGTAGCTTAGCTTGGTTGAGCATTCGGCTGATAAGGCAGAAAGCTTTAGACACCGAAACAGGTGAGGAAACCTAAGCGGTAAAGGTCGAGAGTTCAAATCTCTCCCGGCCCATTTTGGGATTCTCCCAGACCACTGCCTCCCTTTCTCTTCCTAAAGAGCTTGACACCGTTAACCTCACAGGGATAATCGAATCCAACCTCTATCAGAGGCTTCGCTTCCTCAACTGTACTAGCCACCTTACATACAACCCCTTCGTCCATGTTTTTGAATAGAGCCTCTTCAAGTGGGATGTAGACCATAGTGTCCTTGATGTTTCTGCGGCATAGGAAGTTAATGATGTACAGGATATCCTTGGTCTGATGGTAGAGCATGGTTGCCATCCAATACCTGAACGAGTGGAAGTTGACCTATTCAATTCTGGGATTCTGGATTCATGGCTACCCTTCTGCGTTAGTATTGAATGCCCTCCTTGGTTCCTTACCCTTTTCGGGAACACCATCTCGGCTTGGGCGGATTTTAACTACGGCTTCGCGGAGGTATGTCAGGACTTCGGCTAAAGGCTGATCGCTCTCTTGCGGATGAGGGGGGTGGGGGGGAGTAGTCAACTAAGCCCGTTTTAAGCCCCGTTCTCTGATCTGAGACCGTTTACAAGCTCCGTTCAGGTTTCTCCACAGGGGTACCTATGGAGACCAAAGGGGAAACGTGTTTGCGATATTATTCAATAGGTTCCTTGTATTACTCAGCCTAGGTGCCGAGGTTTACCCACAAGAGCTTCCTGTTTTAATCGAATTCATTGTCAAGGCTATGGATTCCACATGCCTCATGTATCGCGTCAAGATGGAGCCTTCACGCCCTTAGGAATACGACTATTTGATGGTTAAGCTGTTGCTCAAGTAGTCCGACAATAATGTAGGAGAAGGGTGTCCAGATATCGTTATACTCCTGTAGTGTTCACTGTGCTGGATCGGTTGGCATATACATTGTGAGGTGGGTTATGTTTACGGAATCAGGTAGCGTCTAAGCAATTACATCAGCGACATTGTAATAGAATTTTTCTATCAACTCCTGAGGCCATCCAATATCTCGCAGTCCTTGTTCAATGTCTAAGACCTTTCTTAAATCCCCGCGTTCTCGTCTTTCGATGATAACGTCCTTCGGGATCAGGAACGGTTTTTTCGCCTTGGTGTCCCATCCGATGAATTCATCTGACTTGTCATCTATATAAAGGAATACGTGTCGAAGAACGTTCTCAAGTGAGCGGCCTTTTCTTATGGAAGAATCTCTTATCCATGATGGGACGTTAAAAGCGGTTAGGATGCTGTCACCTTCAACTTTTACCAAGAAGTCAATCGTATGTGTGTGCCCATAAACAATGTTCCAATTCTTTAGATTTTCCACCTTTTTAGAGAACTTGTTCCACCAACCTTCAAAGCCACTTTTAGCGTCTCGAGGCTTGTATTTAGTTGATCGGATGTTGTTCCAAACATCCCTACCGAACATAATGATCAAGAACGGTAACGAGACCATCCCAAGGAATATAGTCAGAATTATACCGGTTACTCCCCCAAAACCCATAGTAAATCCAAGAATGATGTCTACGGTAAATAATGCGACGAAGAGCCAGCTATACGAGCCGAAGGTTAATGCAGCATGACGAATGGGAGGTAAGATTCTCCAAGAAGGCAAGGTAAAGAGCCTGTCAAACTGGTGACCGTGTACGAATAGGTATTTCCTGCCGCCTTTCAGAGTAGCATAAGCTTCTTCTATGATATCGATACTCGAGAGGCCCAGTGGATACTTGCCCAGTATTTCAACAAGGTCAACGTCATGATTTCCAAGCACGTATACCTTCTCACAGGTCAAGCTGCTGATAGACTGCACAATCGACCTTGTACATACGTCAATTGAGTTTGATGAAGCATCCCACATCTCCAAGATGTCGCCGAGAAAGATGACCTTCTCAGGCGGCCTCAGGTCCATAACTTCCCTTTCAGCGCCCCAGACACCCAAGTTTAGATTTATCTTCTCTCCTTGTTCTAACCGCCTGACCCAATGAAGAAAATCGGAGAAAGCGTTGGGATCACAGGTCTGGTCTTTCTGCTTCAGCCCGAAGTGCGTATCAGCGATCACAATAACACTCTTCTTACTATCTGTATCATTTGACGGGTTTACCCCGTGATTTTCTAAGCTGTTGCTGAAATCAACGTTGAAAAGGAGACAGAATGCATTGACCGTCCAAATTCGGAGAGGCCAACTGAATAATATGAGGAGTGAAACGGGTTCCATGAAACGGAAAGTCCAGAGGCCCTCCCACCGCCCTATGTATTCCATAAAGAACCCGAACATCAAGCTGCCTATCATCAGGTAAATATTCCACTTCAATGGGTGACCGTAGGTATAGAATAAGCTTGCCACAAGCAGCATCACGTATACTAACACCAATACCCAGTTGAAAACACTGGTATACCCTTGGAGCAACGTTGCAGCCAGTATTAAAAGAATGGATACAACAACTGGGAGAGTTCTCAGCATCTTCCTGTCCTGCACATCTAACGAGCGGATTCTCATCATAACCTGGGCTGCGGCTACTATGAGTATCATGAAAATGCTCCATCCAAGAACGGTGAGGGGCGAGGGGACCGCGTTGTCGAAGTAAGATAACGTCCCAACGGAGGTGTGGGCGTATTCATCCATCATCGCCACGAGAGTAGCCGTTACTATGAAAGCCACAAGATCCTTCGTGTCCATCCCTACCGCGATCCAGGCGCTGATCACCGATGTAACCACTAAACCGACTAAGAAGAAAACAGGTCTTAAAGCGTAGTACCCTCCTATGAAGAAGTAAAGCAGATTAGCTGAGACGACTACGAAAATCAATAAGAGGTTCCTCGAATTGACTCCCATATTTACCCGTGTTTCCATCAAGAGGTAGACGATGGCGCCGGCCAAACAAACTATCCCTGAATAATGAAACATGCCCACGTAGGGAAGCTCAGACCACGAAGAGAAGGGCTCCTGTTGGATCTTAATGTTCAGGAACACAAAGGATAGGGTGCATAGTATAAAACCCGCCGTAACCAGGACCAATGCTAAAACTAGGTTTACCCGCATACGCCTAGGGCACCCCTATCATTTCCATAAGATAGTCTTCGAGTCGTTTGGAATCCTTCTCAGTCAACCTCCTTCCACTGTATCCACCTCGAGTAAGCGCGTCCAAGATGTCTGCTAAAATATAGTTAAAGGTCCTCTCGATTTCCGGGGTTACTTCCCTGAAGACCGGGATTGTGGCGAGTCCAAAGAGTACGAAATCCGCGGATACGTCAAAGAAATCCTGCATCCCTGGTAACAGAAGAAAGGCTTCAACGAGTCCCTCGTAAAGAGCTGAGACGCCGGGGGCAGGTTTCTCCCACTTCCCGTCTTTCTCCTTCTGGTAAGGGAGAGAAGCGAGGTTGAAAGCCACATCGGCATTCCCTAAGCCTTCCTCATGGGCCATCTTGATGTGCGAGATGCTGAAAGGGTCGTATCCCATTAAATGACAGGCAACGGCATCCGCGGCTACGACGTCGTTAGAGGCTATTACCGTCTCAAAATTAACAGGCCTACTTGAAAGAGGCCCGAATGCCTCTCCGCCAACCGTGCCATCGATCACCGTAAGATGAGGGGTAAACGCTTTGTTTACTTCAAACACAACGTTCTCGATGCCAAACCGATGGAATTTAGCTTTGTTCTCTTCCGGAAAAGTGCCGTACATGTTCTTCATACCGAGTGTCACGCTGGTGAGTAGATGCGTCTTCATAGCGGGGACGGAGATGATGACATCCGCCTCAACCATCTTCTTCGATACGGGAACTACGCCGATCGCGCTGTCCTCACCGAAGTTGAAACGAACCAACTCCGTTTCCGCGAGGTTTACGAGGTTAACATTCACTTCTTCCGCCCACTTCACCCATCCCTCTGCTTCAGCCACCGTGTGAAACTTCGTCCAGATCATGTCTGAGTCAACTATAGAAACCTCAGCACCTACTTCACGGATCATCTTGACAAGCTCATCCACGACCTCCAGACTTGTATAGGACCCGGGGATGGTAGGGTTTCCCCCACTAATGTTCACCTTTATCAGAACACTGTCTGCTCTTTTGATAAAATTACCTACCCCACCTAAGGCTTCAATGGCTTTTCGCGTGTTCTCCCGTGGCGAAAGCCCTCTGACGACTGTAAACCCAGTTCTCGACCTTGCTTTTCGACTTCTAACATCATTGAAAGACATTATACGTAATAGGAAGGATCCAACGTCCAAGCGAAGAGCGAGAAGATAACCAAGGAAGTGCCATAGAGGATAGAGGAGGAGCATTGCCGCAGCTAAGGCTGTTGAGACACCCGATTTCGCGATCCCCGTAATATTCGTGTGAAACATCCAGACTGATCCAGGTGTTGGGGGTAAGGGCCAACCAAGGACATCTAGATACAGGAGGGTACTTCCGCCCATAAAGAGACCTAAGGATATAACCCCCATCATCACACCAGTAGCCGTTAAACCCCACCTGAATCTCTTCGAGAAATAGTATATGGTTAATCCCAAGAGAAAGAGAGCCGGCGGGTCAAGAAAATAACTCAACCTTTAATACCAATGGTTATAATCATTTACTACTACTAAAGTTTTCTCATTATAAAACCTTGGTCACTGAGATCCAGTTCTCCAAGCCCCATCACCGTTTTAAATATTCAGGAGTGTTCGAACAACCCTAAGGATTTCACTATACCAGTGTAGACACCCGTTCTAAACCCTAGAACTATATCGCTCTGGCTTCCCTCTTAACATTGAAGGAGGAAGGTGTGATGCGAGCTGGCGTGATCGCCTTGATAGGCATCTTAGCCGCGTCAATGGTAGTGACAACCGTTTACCTTGACATCTTGTTACGCGGTAGCCGTACGGTTCAGATCGTGGATATACTTGACCGCGCATCAGCCTATAACAACACCGTCGTACAGCTCCATGGTAGGCTTGAGCCTTATTCCCCGGAGCCTTGGTCCTCATACCCACCTGTTTACGGGTTGTTGAGAGACGAGACCGGTGCGATAGTCCTTTTCTTCCCAAGTGGATACCCGGCGCGTTACGCTTATGGAGAGGTGAACATCACTGGCGAAGTCTGTTACGTGCCTCGGCATTATATACCTGGCTTATGGCTCTACGTTGAGGTCTCGTCGTACCAAGGCAGGGAGAGCACGCTTAGACTCGAGCTGCGTAGAACAGGTGGAATAGCCGGTGTAAACGACCTGCTCGTTGTTGAGGTCGAGGGGTCAGGTCGGTATACACGTGGATTCGTTGGAGGCACGGCATTTAAGCTGTCTGAGGAGCAGCTCTACCAACTCCGCGCGTTGATCATCGGCAACGACTTCGCAGAGACTGAGCCTGAGGAGTTCGGGGCGAAGCAGGGTGTGGCAGATTACTTCACGTATTCGTTGGCTGTCACTTACTTCAGGGATGGTAAAGAGACCTCCCGGAAGACTGTTTCATGGGTGGACGAGTGGGCATTGAAGGAGCAGCTACCTGAGAGTCTAGGGCGAATCCATAAAGGACTTGAGGCACTCATCGCAGAGATCGTCGCGTCCGAGGGTATCGACGAAGGCGAAGCGGCGAGGACCGCCATCTCAGCCGTGAGGGATTCGACAACATTCCAATTCGATGGCGTTGATGGAAGCCTTAAAGCCGTTAGCGTCTCGAAGGTGGTCAATGAACCCCCAACACCTGGCTTCTTCTGGCTGGTCAAGGTTACATTCCTAACAGCGCATCCAGGGCACGGCAACAGATCGGGGCTCATCCTCCTCCAGGTTATCACCGAGCATAAGGCAATCGTCGCGCTGGATGAGCGTGGAGGCGTCATCACAGCCGTCTGCGACGAGGGGTGGGACCTTTTGGCTGACAAGGAACTTCCCGCCCAGTCTACGAGGCCTGTTAGGTTCATCGTGGTCGTGAACGAGGCTGGGAAGCTGGATGTATACGTGGATGTTGACCTCGTGGACGGCGTATCGATGTCTGAGGAGAAGCTCATCGCTGAGGTAACTTTTACCGCAGTGATGGGGGAGAAGGTGCTTAGAAGGCTTGACAAACTGACTTTAGAGGGTGATATATTGCATGCTCATTACACATGGGGCTACGATGCTGCGGACCTTAGCCATGTCTTCTATATGACCGCTGATCTAAGCTCTCACACGATCGTTGTCACCCACTGCCTATGAGGATGTATATTGGATTGCCTCCGCTTTTTCTAAGAATATAGATGAGGTAACATATCTACCTGTTTATTAATGCCACGAATACGTAGCGGGCTATACAGTATGTTTATCTGTAGAATCTTTTGAAGATTCGAGCGACCGTTAAGGTTAGCCATAGTTGCCTCTCCCTTGTCTGTCCATTCCTTGCGCATACGCCCTCTTTTGTTCCTTCAACATACGTTACTCTCCACAACCCATCAGACAATTGGTTTTCGACAAGCCAGTTCAGGGCTTTTCTAATGTCTGGGTCATCCCTTGAATAACCCATTAATGAAAGTGAGTCGAGTGAGGTTACTAGGTTGGGCCACCAGAAGAGGAACCTTACCCAGAAGCTTGCTGCTTTGTATGAAGTGTATACATCTGGCTGGAAAAAACGTGATTTGAGCAGGTCTGCAGCTTTTCTAGCTTCCTTACACCCGCGGTATTTTCGGTGGGCGGCAAAGGCTCGGAGAACCATGTCTGTCCAGTTATGAGAGAAGGGCTTTGATCTGTCAGGCTCAACAGGCTCTGCGTATTCACTTGTTAGCCTATAGACTGTTTCTCTGTTGAATTTATGGGTTAAGATTGGGACTGTCCATCCGCCATCATCCTGCCTCATCGAAATCAGCCATCTAAACCCCTTCTCTACGCGTAGATCATCTTCGTATCCCACCCTGATGAGATGAGCCAGTATCGCTCCAGTGTAGTAAGTGGCGTATTGGTTTGCGAGCATACCCCTGATGTCGCCTTGCTCAGTCTGGCATGAGAAAAGGAACTCAGCTGCCTCCCTCGCAGCATGATGTTTCTTCATGAACTCGTACTGCTCAACCAGTACTCTGAAGGTCTTCCACGTTTGGAGTAGCGGGTAATGATACTTCGGATAGCTCACTGTCTTTTTCCCCGTATACTTCCATGAGCCATCGGGCTGCTGATTACGAAGAGTTTTCAGAGCTTCGGGCAGCTGCCATAGATTATTTATCGGTGCTACCTCTTGTTCAAGAACATCACGTTCCGTGAAGTACACGATGGCTTCATTGCCTGAAGAAAGCAGCGTCGGCGTAGGGTCGAATCTGAGTTGAGCCAACCATTTCGTCAATAGCTCATTTCCCTCTTTCTTATGGTAAGGCGCGAGCTTTTATTGATTTACCAAACGAGTGAACTCACTTATGAAGCGGTCTGAAGAAGAAAGCGTGCACAACTCGCTGATACATAGTTTGTTGATGAAGAAAGCGCTGGAGTACGATGGACACAGATTAAGAATAGGCAAAAAGAGGAATCGCTGGAAACATCTCTATGTGGTGTGCGGTTCAAACATCACGCATTAACATAGTTATGCGTGATGTTTCAATGACCTAGAAAGTTCAAAGACGAATAGAATGTCTCCAGTCCTATGGTAAAGCTCATACGTATCTATTAGATACCCATGTTCCTTACTCTTGCTTACACTTGCGACGGTAGCTTGACCGTAAATTAGATTAACCTGCTAATTTTGTGTCTGAACAGGGAGGAGTGAGAAAGGTATGTCAGAAAAGGTACCCGAGTTTGTTAGGCATAAATGGTGGCCTCCTTTTGACCCAGTCCCTTGGAAGTGGCACGTTGACCCGCCGCCGGACATATACAGAGTGCTAAAGGAAGAGCAGCTGATCAGGCTGGTTCAGCTTCAGGTCAGGTATAGGCAGAGGGTATTAGAGGCTGAGATGGAGTTCGAGACCGAGCTTTCAAAGATGTTAGGGCGCTGAAGTAGTCCTCGATGAACAGAAGGAAAGTAGTCTTCGTCGCGTACCAAGACCAGGAAAACCTCGGTGTAGGCTACCTTTCAGCAATGCTTGTGTCGAAAGGCTTTGTAGTCCAAACCATTGACTTCAAGTTGAGCGAGGACGAGGTCTACAGGCAGGTGAAGATGGCCGACCCGCTTATGGTCGGCTTCTCCCTTATTTTTCAATACCACACACCTAGATTACTTGAGTTAACGCGGTACCTGAGGGAGAAAGGTGTCGACTGCCACTTCACCGTGGGCGGGCACTACCCTAGTTTAAGGTTTGAGGATGTTCTAGACAGCGTCCCCCAGGTTGACTCCATTGTCAGGTTTGAGGGTGAGATGACCGTATGCGAGCTCGCTGAGAGCCTTAGTACGGGCGGGGACTGGAGGGAGGTCCAGGGAGTTGCGTACCGTAAGGATGGTAAGCCGATCTCTAACACACTTAGACCGTTAATCAACGACCTCGACGCACTCCCGTTCCCGCTTAGGAGCAAGGAGAGAACGTTCAAGTGCATGGAGAAAAACTGCGCTTTCATACTTGCAAGCAGGGGGTGCGTCTGGAACTGTTCATTCTGCAGCATCAGGAAATTCTACGGGATACCGTCGGGAAGATTAAGGAGGGTTAGGAGCCCCGGAAACGTGGTACAGGAGATGAAGGAGCTTTACGAGAAATACGAGGCACGCATCTTCCTCTTCCAAGACGACGACTTCCTATCACCTGGAAAGCCTGGGAGAGAATGGGCCCTAAGCTTCATCAACGAGCTTGAAAAAGAAGAGCTCGCGGACAAGGTCTTGTGGAAGATAAGCTGCAGAACTGATGAAGTAGACGCTGAGCTGTTCAGCCGTTTGAAGAAGGCAGGGCTTTTCCTAGCCTACCTCGGAATCGAATCGGGCAATCAGACAGGGTTGAAGTATCTAAATAAGCATCTGACCGTTGAGGACAATATCAGAGCGGTTAAGGTTCTGAACGGCCTAGGGATTCTCTACGAGTACGGCTTCATGCTCTTTGACCCCACAAGTACCTTCCAATCAGTAAGGACGAACATCGATTTCCTGAAAGACATCTGCGGAGACGGAAGCTCACCAGCCGTCTTCTGCAAGGTGTTACCATACGCCGAAACCGACATAGAGCGGAAACTCATAAGCGAAGGGCGTTTAAAAGGGTCCGTAGCTACCCCAGACTACGACTTCCTCGACCCTAGGCTGGACAGTTACTACGAGTTCCTGTACAAGGCTTTCCACGAATGGATATTCGCCGACGACGGGATGCTCTCAAAGCTTCGATGGCACCGATTCGAAGTCGCAGTACTGGAGAAATTCTATCCACACGCGAAGGGCATCCCTGGATACAAAGAGTTCCTAAGGGAGATCATCGCATCATCGAACGCCCTGTTCTTCCGGATCGCTGAGAACGCGGCAACGATCTTTGAGGAGGAAAGCCTAGACTCTGAGAGCCAACTGCAAGCACTAGTTGAACTCCAATCCGTAGAGCTTAACAGGATAGGATCGAAGCTAGATGAGGGGATGCGCGAGTTCCAACGACGACAAACAGATTAAATGCAACAGCACCAAAGACCTTCTTCTTAAACCCAAGATGTTGAAATTCCCTGAAACGATGGGCATCAACGAGCGTCTGACGACGTTTGGATACGTGTAGCGAGGCGGGAACCACGTTGCTAGGAGCAGGCTAGTCGCTTCCCTCTTCATTTTTACCCCTAAATTTAAGACGAGAAACTAGAACGCAGCATTCTAGATGCACCTTTCCATGCCTGCCTAGAACAAGTAGAAAAGAATGAGGGTGTCAGCTGAACGAGCTAAGGCTTTCTCTGATCCGAGCTTTTAAGTGAAATGGAACATACTTCTTACCAATCATATGGAGGAGGCTGGTTATGAACAGCGATAAGGAGTGGGAAAAGAGACGGCCTAAGTTCAAGCCTCTCCCACCAAATGTGATTGAACTGATCGGTTTTGGGGTTGACGGCGGCATCGTGAAGTTAAAGGACGGACGGTTGATGTGGGCTCAGGGCGGCGGAATTAGCGATAAATCGGCTAAGAAGCCGATCTGCCGAATTTCAAGCGACCTCGGCAAGACTTGGAGTGCGCCTGAGGAGCTTAATTCCGAAATCGGCGTCGGGGGACTGATCAGGTTGAAGTCAGGAGCTCTTGCGATTTACGGGACGAGGTATGGACCGGACGCAAGCAGATGGAACTACTACTTTTCAAAATCCATGGATGAGGGTAGAACTTGGACGTCGGGTGTGCTCATTACTAACTACCCTGGCTACTACCCCATGTTCCACTCGATGATTCAGCTCGAAAGCGGACGGCTTTTACTAACCGGGTACTGGGAGAACTTGAACGGTGAACACCCTGATGTCGAGCGTTACACGCGGACAGGCTGGGGTTTGTGGCGGGGAAAAATCCTTTTCATGGAAGGACACCGTGGCGTCGAGATGGGCATCGGCATCACGTACTATTCTGACGATGAAGGGCAGACTTGGAAGCAATCCGCAGGAGGCCTTTTTGGCTGGTTCGACAAATTCGGTGAGCCTAACGGCGCCGACGGAATCATCGATGTATACGAGCCGACTGTGGCTGAGACCAAAGACGGACGGGTGTTATGGTTTGCCCGTTCTAAGACCGGTAGACTGGTGCAAAGTTACAGCGCGGATAATGGAGTGATCTGGTACAGCGTCCAGCCGACGGAGCTGTCCAGTTCACAGTCGCCGCCTTTGTTGACCCGCATTCCCAAAACAGGGGATCTCCTATGCGTGTGGAATCAGGTTTCGGCGGAAGAGATACGCCGTGGTTTCCTCCGGGGTCGTTTGTCCGTAGCCATCTCAAGGGATAGTGGATTGACTTGGGGAAAGTTCAAGACATTGGAGTTACAGGAGGGTATGGAGGATGTGGATCGTATCGTTCCGGAATTCCCAATCCCTAGACGCCTTGTGGCGCGGTCAGGCATAGGTCAACTTCCAGATGGTTTCGCGATGTTTACGTATCCCAACGTAGACATCGTTGATGACTGGGTGTTCATCAGGTATCTCCGCATGTGGCCGAAGGTGATAGAGGGAAAGGAAGCCGGAAAAGATGTCAGTTTGCCCTTGGCGTGGCACCGATACAAGGATCGACACCCCGATATGAGGGTGATGTGGCCCCGATATGAAGACCGGGAGGCCGAGATGAAAAGCGAAGGCGTCCTTCGCATCTATCCTTTGAACTGGTTCTACGAGTGAAATGTAACAACGCTTACAAGAGCACAGTATTGCCTCAAGAGTCAGCTGCCGAGAAAAATATTTCGATGCCGATCATCGGTAGATAAATGGGTAAGGACCCGCGTAGCATGATGGCATAAAGCCGTTAAGCAGGGAGGACCTATTCAGCCGAAAGTTTTCATCCATCATCAAAGAGCACGCTCTGGTCAATGAAACTAACTCTAGCAACGCTTAATAGATACAGCAAGATAATTTTTACTGGCCGTGGGTGTTTCCCCGAGGGGACTCGGGCGGCTTTCGAGGGGCCTCGGGGTAAATGCGCGAATGGCCGACCGCGATCGCCTGCGGCCAGTGTTGCCACTATGCGATACCCTTTAAAAAAGCCGCGCGATTTGGTTCATGGGTTCTCATAACTCTTCGTCAACCTCATTTTAAAACCAGTCTCTCTATTGACTGCTTGACAAGTGGATAGTTATTAACAATGAGGTCGCCTAAAACTAAGCAATATCCTGTAGACCCATTATCCTTAACTGAACATAATCACTACGGCGTTCGTGTAGTCTCTAAAACTACCTATTGAATGATAACTCTGGTCCTCGCTCTCAAGCGAGGCTAGGCGTCTGGCCTTAGGTGGGATAAGGTGCACGACTTCGACCCTATAAGCAACTTTTTCCCCGATGATCATCGTCGACTTTCCTTGCTTCACCGTCATACATACTGCCCGTATTTCTTCACAAGGTCGATGACGAGTTTGTAGGTTTGGAAGCTGACGTTCTTAGGTATCGAATGATCGGAGTGGTAGATGTAGCCCCCGCCCACCTTGGCCACCTCAAGTTTACCCCGGACCTCCTTCTCCAAGGCCACGGGGTCACCTTGAGCCATAACCCGTACATCGATGCCGCCCATGAAGCAGATATCATCGCCGTACAGCCGCTTCAACGCCACCAAATCCATACCAGCCTTCACCTCGACTGGTTGAAGACAGGTTATACCCTCCTCGATAAAATACGGGATAAGGTCCTTAACACGTCCGCAGCTGTGGAGCAGCACAGGCATACCCCGGCTTCTAAAGTAGTCGCCGAGCCGCTTGAACACGGGGTGAAGCTGCGCCTCGTAGTGCTTCGGCGAGAAGAAGAGCCCGGTCTTATAGCCGAGGTCGCAGAAGAGGAAGGCGCCGTCGAAGATGAAGCCCCCTCGAATCATCCGTTCACACATCTCGATCGCCAGACTTGCATCGGTCTCGTACATGTCGATAACCCAATCGGGCTCCTGGATTACGGCGCGCAAAAGCCGCGGTGAGGCTACGTAGCTCTGAATCTTGTCGTAGCCCACGGCGGCGCTGTACGTGATGAACCGTCCCCGGCTGCGTTCCCGCTGGTAGGCCTGCAGTCCTGACACCCAATCCACGCGGTAGTCACTAGGGTGAAGCCGCACCTTCAGCCTCTCCCAGTCCTCCCGGCTCTTGCACGGGTACTCGATGATCTCCGGCGTTGTCGAGTAATCACGGTGGTTCCGCCGGACGCCGCCGTACGGGTTCCGCTCCACGATGTACTCTGTGTCTTCACGCAGCACCTCTACGGGGAGCTGCGGCGAGGTGTCCGCGCCGAAGCCCACCAACTCATAGCCGAAGAAATCCGCCGGCGAGATGCCTGACGGTAAACCCTCGCTCCGCCACCGGTCCACCGTGGCGCCCCAAGGGCTATCTTGGATGGGCACCCGGTCCGCTTCCTTATGCGTCAACGCCAACCTAACCCTTTCCCGCGAATCCATCGCTACACCTCCAATCACATAATACCTGTTACCCTCGAACCCTTGTTAAGCTTTCTGATGGTGAATACATGCCCGAAAGGGTGAAGGAAGACCTATGGAAAGCCTAGGAGTACCTTGAAAATGTTACGAGGCTATTAGAATAGGCTTCTTGAAGAAAATAGGAAGACCTCCTTAGCCAAACTGTATTTCAAACAAAGTATCATTCATCACAGGACATTCTTTATTTATTGATGGTAGTAGAATAGCAGGAGTATGAAAAGTCTATTAGGATCGATGTATCCGTGCAATGTTAGATTGGATATTATTGTTATTCGGTTAAACTCCTTATGCCTATTCCAGCGAATATATTTAAATGCGTTAATTCATCACTCTATTTAGAGCTGCTATGGCTAAGAAAAGGGTAAGCAGGAGACTTGCCAGGTTGATCGAATCCGGGATATGCCCCAAGGAGGATGCCTCGGAATACTCACAGGAGCTTAAGCAACTGGCCGAACAGGTTGCTGGCAGGGATTCGGCTCGAAAAGGGGGCAGGTTTTTTAAGGCTTTAGCTGATGATACGCGTCTAAGAATCTTGAGACTTCTTCAGGTTAGGGAGATGTGCGTCTGTGAAATAATGGTTGCGTTGGACTTAACCCAATCCACAGCTTCTCATCACCTCGGTATTCTGGAAAACGCGGGTTTGGTAAGGGATAGGAAGGAGGGTAAATGGGTTTTCTACTGCATCGCGGATCTAAGATTGGTTGAAAAATACATATCTGACTTTTCTTAATCGTATATTTTCCATTCTAAGGCACCTCTAACGTAACGACATATTTAAATATCTAAATATATCCTATGTTTAACTCTTCGAGACGAACTATGACCGAAGAGAAGAGTAAACTGGGCATCTTCGAGAAGTACCTGACATTATGGATCGCTGTATGCATCCTCATCGGCCTCCTGCTTGGAAGGTTCCTCCCGGGCTTCAGCCAATACCTAGACGCCTTGAAGTTCGCCAAGTTGTCAATCCCTATAGGTATATGCCTTTTCTTCATGATGTACCCTACGGTTGTGGGTATATCATTCAGCGATATTAAGAAGGCCGCGCGAAAACCGAAGCCTATGCTGCTTACGATAATCGCGAACTGGGTCATAGCCCCGCCCTTGATGACGCTTTATGCAAACCTGCTACTGAATGACCCCATGTACAGAGCCGGCGTCATACTGCTAGGTATGTCCCCCTGTACAGCCATGGTCATGTGGTGGATGCTGCTGGCTGAAGGAGACATGGCTCAAGGACTAATAAACACGGCAGTCAACGCGCTGCTGATGGTTTTCCTATACGCCCCCCAGTCGGCTTTCTACCTCGGCGCAAGCGGAATACCAGTCCCGTTGGACTTGATCACCTTCAGCGTAGTCCTTTTCATAGCTCTCCCAGTTTCACTGGGAGCATTCTCGAGAAAGCTACTGATATCGAGAAAAGGAAAAGAATGGTTTAGCTCCATCTACCTCCAAGTCGGACGTAAGGTTTCAATCATCGCCTTACTGCTCACTTTAATAGTTATGTTCTCGTTTCAAGGAGAGATCATACTCAGCAACCCGATACTTGTAGCCTACCTCGCCCTCCCAAACTTACTCCACTACGTAACAATGATCGCGGTAACCTACTCCATTTCTTGGGTGTCTAACTGGGACTACGCGACATCAATAGATGCAACGCTCATAGGTTCAAGCAGCCACTTCGAGGTTGCCATAGCGGTAGCGACAACACTCTACGGGATCAACTCCGGCGCTGCCCTAGCCACGGTCATAGGCCCATTGATGGAAGTCCCGTTGATGCTTTCTCTCGTCAAATTCAGTCTGAGAACACGGCATCTATTCCCAAGGAATAGAGGGCTTAAATAAAAAAGGTGGATGCAGGGAGTACATCCGCCGCGCACAAATCAATTTTTCCTTATGAAAACGCTTAGGTTACGGGGGAGAATATCTAGATCTTCGAATAGACTGAGACGCTTCAGCTTTTCAACTGTCATAACAGGCAGCCGGTCGCATGGTACACCCTTTAAAATGAGGGTGGTTTCATCCTGAGAGAAATCTTCCCTGTCCTCAAACCAATTCAGAAAATCCCTGTTCTGTGGGCAAACCCTTTGACAGTGAATACAGCCGACGAGGCAGTTATGCCAAGAGGGGTTTATCCAACTGGGAAAAGGTATATCACCGCGCTTCTCATTGTGAAAGACAAGGCATCGATCGGCGCGCAGAAGAAAACCATCAGAGGGAATGGCGCCGGTAGGACAGCTCTTACGGCAGGTGTAGCAGTTACGGCAGCGGTCCATCATACGCACTTCACGCCAGCTATCCTGTTCACAAGGTAAGTCGGAGTAAACCGCGGCAAGTTGGCAAAAACTCCCCATACCGGGGACGTAACAGAGGTTGTTTCTTCCATACGAGCCTAATCCACTCTGCACGGCGAGGAGCTTCAAAGGCAACGCAGTGCGTACAACTCGGTACCTTTCCGTATCCAAGATACTTTTTAGAAAATCTTCCACTTTTTCCCTTGTTTCCTCATAGGCTACGTATGTAGGAGGAATGATGAGTGCCAGCGACTCTCCATTGAAGGTGAAAACAGCGAGACTTTGAGGCCTCGGGACGGCGACGGTTATAATAGACCTCGCTTCTGGTAGGCTATCTGGAACCCGGAAATCGAAGTTCGCGAGACGTTCTCTGTAGAATTCCTCGTTGAATTGACCTTTCCTGTAGCGTCCATTAATCTCCTCTCGAAGGTCACGGAGGTGGTGTATCGATGTAACCCGTCCTTCGCAACCGTGTTCCACCAAGCGGGAAAGAACTTCATCGGATCGCATTCTGTCGAACCCACTCTCGACTTCTTAACGTACATGTAAGAAATATACGCGACTTATAGGTTCATTCCTGTAAGCTCTTTATGTTCCTTTTAAATCCGTAAAGGGTTTGAGACATGTATCGCAGAGCTCGGCGAGTCTGAGGGTATCGACGAAGGCGAAGCGGCGGGAACTGCCATCTCAGACTTGAGGAATCTGTTATCGTGTTGTTCTCCGAAAGTATTTAGATAGTTCAGAGCCTAATTAGAGAGGAGTGGGTGGAGTGGGTACGGCGGATGTATCTGTAGATGTCCTAGTGATTGGAAGCGGAGTTGCAGGGCTGTCTTTTGCTTTGAAGACGGCTGATTTTAAACCGGTTTTAATAATCACTAAAAAGGAAGATTCGGAGTCGAACACATACTATGCTCAGGGAGGAGTAGCCGCGGTTTTATCCCAATCCGATTCCTTCGAAGACCACATCCATGATACATTAGTCTGCGGCGATGGGCTATGCGAGAGAGATGTGGTTGAAAAGGTTGTTAAAGCTGCCCCTGTATGCGTTAAAGAACTCGTGGATAGGGGGGCAAACTTCAACAGGACAGAAAAAGGAGACTTCGACTTAGGCATTGAAGGCGGCCACTCAAAGCGGCGTATAGTCCACGCCGACGACCTCACAGGTCGAGAGGTTGAACGCGTCTTATTGAAGGCGGTGTCCGAGCACCCTAACATCACCATCCTTGAAAACCATGTCGCTGTCAACCTCGTCGTCAGGAAAAACCGATGCATAGGCTGCTACGTTCTAGATAGGAGGAATTCAACGATCCACAACTTCGCAGCAAAGGCGACCGTATTAGCTACAGGCGGCATAGGGCGAGTGTTCATCCACACCACCAACCCGGATGTAGCCACAGGCGACGGTATCGCCATGGCGTATCGCGCCGGAGTGACAATTATGGATATGGAATTTACACAGTTCCATCCAACCACGCTATACCATCCCTTAGCCGACTCCTTCCTGATCTCCGAGTCCTTAAGGGGTGAGGGCGCAGTCTTAACGGATAAGAGGGGACGGCGTTTCATGAGTGACTATCACCCCATGATGGAACTCGCTCCTAGGGACATCGTAGCCCGAGCTATAGACAATGAATTGAAGAGAACCGGTGAGCATTACGTACTCCTCGACATCTCAATGAAAGACCCTCATTTTGTACGAAGCCGTTTTCCAAAGGTTTATGAGAAATGCCTGTCACTCGGGATCGACGTCACCAAGGAGCCTATACCGGTGGTTCCAGCGGCGCATTACTGCTGCGGCGGCGTAAAAGCAACCATAGCAGGTGAAACCGACGTGGAAAACCTGTTCGCCATCGGTGAAACCGCGTGCACGGGTCTCCACGGAGCCAATAGGTTAGCGAGTAACTCCATCATCGAGGGACTCGTCTCCGCCCGTTACACGGCTGAAAGGTGTAAGGAGCTATTGAAACGGGAGATCCCCCTCCAACCTTTCCCACCTTGGGAGCTGGGAGAGGCGGTGGACAGCGATGAACTGGTCGTTATCACCCACAACCGAGATGAGATACGGCGTCTGATGTGGAACTACGTGGGCATCGTCCGCTCCAACAAGCGCTTAAGCCGCGCAAAAGACCGGGTAGCCCTCTTAAGGCGGGAGATAAATCAGTACTACTGGGACTTCCTAATCACCGCAGACCTCGTTGAGCTACGGAATATAGCGTTAATAGCGGAGCTCATCATAGACTCAGCTATGAAGCGGAAGGAAACTCGGGGAATCCACTACTCATTA
>Ga0315308_1000753_pt1 | contig 18461 bp, 14 predicted proteins | sample TDP3_MG_FD_203078 | JGI IMG/M metagenome (GOLD analysis project Ga0315308, IMG submission 203078) | Freshwater sediment microbial communities from Lake Towuti, South Sulawesi, Indonesia - TDP3 | ecosystem: Environmental > Aquatic > Freshwater > Lake > Sediment | place: Indonesia: South Sulawesi... | reverse complement strand
ACACGGCGCTGATCAGGTCTTCCGCCAGGGCGACTGCCCCCCACAGCGGCGCGTCGTCGCCTAGTGCCGCGGGCACCACGTCAAAGTGAACCTCTGGTAGGGCCGTCTCGCGGGCGGTACGGCGCACGACCTCCCAGAAACGTTCGCCCGCTTTGGTCACGCCGCCGCCCAGCACGAATCGCTCCGGGTTCACCAGGTTAGCTGCGTTGCCGATGCCCAGGCCCAGCGCCCAGGCCGCGACTTCCAGCGCATCCCAGGCCAGGTTGTCCCCCTGGGCTGCTGCCTGGGCTACCAGCTCGGCGGTGATCGCTTCCAAAGTCTGCCCTGAGTGAGCCGAAGGAGCTTGCCCTGAGTGAGCCGAAGGAGCTTGCCCTGAGTGAATCGAAGGGTCACTCCCAGCCAGGGTCCGCAGGATCCGGCCCCGGTCCGGTTGCGTCTGCAGCCATTCGCGGGCCCGTTGCGCGATGTACGGCCCCGAGGCCAGCCGCTCGACGCAACCCCGCTTGCCGCACAGACAGACTGGGCCGTCTGGATCCACGACCGTGTGCCCGATCTCGCCAGCCATGCCCTCTGCGCCACGCCAGGGCCGCCCATTCAGGATCCAGCCCCCGCCGACGCCGGTGCTGACGGTGATGTACATCAGGCTGTCGCAGCCCTGACCGGCGCCAAAGCGATGCTCGCCCAGGGCAGCGACGTTGGCGTCGTTGTCCACGGCGGCGGGCACCCCCAGCCGCTCCTCCAGCCACTCCCGAAGCGGCACCTTCTCCCAGCCGGGTACGTGGTGGGACAGCCGCACCAGGCCCTGGGCTGCGTCTACTGGTCCGCCGAAACTGACCCCCACAGCGGCCAGAGGGGCTTCGGCCGTGGCCAGCATGTCTCGCGCCAGACCCATCATAATCTTCAGGTCGCTCTGGGCGTTGCTGTCGGGCGGTGAAGGGACCTGCTGGTGGGCCCGCCAGTGGCGCTCGCCGGATTTCGTAAGGTTCGTTGTTGCGGCCAGGCCCGCTGTTAGCTTGGTGCCGCCGAAATCCAGAGCCAGCAGAAGCCGTTCCCGCTTCACGTTCACTCCATCCCTTGGCGTATGGTGACAAAGATGGCATGGAGAACCACCCATTGGCCATCCTCAGCGTGCTGCATGGCATCAGGGTGCCGGGAGTCAGATGGCACGATCACGCACACGTCCACCTTCTCTTTGAGCCGGCCGCCTTCAAAGCCCGTGATGCCAATGCACGTGAGGCCGCGTTCCCGTGCCACGTCCATAGCCCGCAGCACGTTGGGCGAGTTGCCGCTGGAACTGATGGCAATGGCCACGTCACCCGGCTCAGCCAGCGAAGCCAGCGGCTCGGCAAAGACCATTTCATAACCAAAGTCGTTGGCGTAGGCCGTCAACAGCGGGACGTTGTCGTTCAAGGACATTATCTTGAAGCGCGTCTTTCCCTGCTGCACCGTCCCCTTGCCCAGGTCACAGACAAAGTGCGAAGCCATGGCCGCGCTGCCGCCGTTGCCCATGACAAAGATCCGCTTCCCTTCGATTCGGGCCTGGGTCAGGATGTCAATGGTGCGGGCGATCTCGGCCTGGGGCAGGTTTTGCAAAATCCGGCCTATCTCGTCGAGGTATTTTTGGATGTATTCCACCTTTCATTCCCTTTCTGTGTCCATTTGCCTGTACCGCCTGTGCCGCAATCACCACTGTTGCGGTGCAGGAGTAGCGCAACAGTGGTAGATGAGACCCTCATGGCTACAAATTATACCATAGACACCACAAAAAAGAAATGGGACATCCCAAGATGCCCCATTGTTTCAAATTCCCCAGGTCCGCTATCTTCCAGGTCGCCTGGCTCAGGAACCTGCTCGATCGGCAGGGCCGTGCCAGACAGCGGTGCCACCATCCCACACCCAACTGAAGGACTCTAACTCGAGCGGCAGTCGGGCCCAGCCAGCCTCGATGCGGGCCAGTGTTGCTTCCCAATTTCTCACGCCACCCAGCGCACCAGCCACCTCCACGCAGCAAGCCCCTGTGGCAACGGCCACGTTCAGGGCAAGAGGAGGTGAGGTGTCCCGCAACACGGCCGCCAGGAACCCAGCAATGGCGGCGTCACCTGTGCCCACTGTAGACACCACGATGTCAGGTCGGAAGCAGGGCGCCCACAACTGTCGGTTGGCCCAGTCCGCCAGGTCTGTTGGCGCACCACGGCCTAGCTCAGATAGCGTCGTGGCTGTGCGCAGGTATACGCCTCGGATGCCCATCTTTAGAAGGACGATCTTGGCTCCCATCGCCAGCGCCTCGTCGGCCAGAGAGACAATCTCTTCGACAGCCAGGGCCCCCAGCACATTGGCCGCGCCAACTTGGGCCGTCAGTTGATCGAACCGGTCGCGCCGGAGCATGAAGAGCAATTCCTCGACGCTGGGCAGGAAGAGGTCTACATAAGGCAGCGTACGGGCCAGGATGAGCTGCCAATCGGCCTGCCCGCTTGGCCCGGCCGGGTCAGGCATCGCCAGATCAAGCGAGGTCGTGACGCCCGTCCCCTTAGCGCGCTGGCACATCTCGGCCAGCTCATGCCCTCCGTCGGCGTACATCCGGGTCATCAGCGGCGGATAGCCAAAATGAAAGAGTCGGGCCTCAGCCAGGAGATCGTAGCGTATGTCCTCCACACTAAAGGTATGATTGGTCCCCGGGTAGTGCAGAAACAGGCGATCAACGCCTGGCGGGTCAATGACCAGGGTATAGGAGCTGGCCTCACCAGGGACAACAACCATTCCCTGAGCCAGGTCTGGACTATAACTGCTCACGATATCCATGATGGCTCGCCCCAACAGATCGTCGCCGATCTTGCCCATCAGTCGGGTGCGAATTCCCAGCCGATGCAGGTTGATCCCGGCGTTGGAGACGGCTCCTCCCGTACTGAAAGTCGCCGGGCCGACCTCAGTCAGTCGGCCCGGAGCCAGATAGGCTGCAAGATCACTTCCCAGGTCGGTCACAAACTGGGGGATGATGTCCAGACAGAGATGTCCTGCTACAATCGCTTCGCTCATCGGATCTAGTGATTCTGTGCCTCAGCAACCAGTGGCAGCACAGCCCGTTCAACTGATTCCTCGTCCTCGCCGGCCTCGACACCGTGGAAAAGGAACCAGTGCTCGACGTGTTCGACGACATCGCCAGGGGCCAGGCGCTGTAACGGCCCCAGGGTCTCCAGTTCCAACATTCTATCGTTGGTGTACATCTCCAGTGAACAGCCGTTATCCGGATAGTTCGCCCCCTCCATGTACTCAAAAGTCTTGAGGAAGAGATGGCCCTGGCGCAGATAAGCGCCCCAGCCATCGTTGGCGCTCAACCCTATTTTGGTTGGCGTTTGGGCCTTCTGATCCTGGCGTAGGAGAATAAATTTGGAACCCCAGTGAATGCGGTTATCCGTCATGTCGGTGTAGGGCCACAGCACCAGCACGCGATTGGGTAGCAATCGGTCGGGGTGCGCTTTGGTAGGCTGAGGAACGATGCCCATACCGCCTGGGGCCATCACCGAGAGAGCCCAGGGAGCAAGCTCTACGGGCCACAAGCCAACGTTGCGAAGGTAGTGCCGTACCTCCACCTGATTCGACGCGGGATCAAGCACGATGGCTAGCTCCTTCTGAATCCCCGTGGTGGTCTCAGGCGGCTGGATCACCCGCAAAGCCCCGTTCTCCCCGATGATTTCCACTGGACCGTTATCGGGATAGTAGCTACGCCCCTTGTCCTCAGGGGAGTGCCAGAGCCGATGCCCCCCGTAGATGCGCCACTCTGACCCGCCGGTCTGCCCTACTTGCTCGGGAAACTCCCCGAATTCGTTATCATCTCCGATGAACCCGAACCGGATGATGCGAGGCCCCACATCGCCTGTGACGATCAGCTCCACCTTACCGTTAGCCAGACGATAGCAGTTGGGCCATCCTCTGTAGGTAATTTTCTCCATGGCTTTTCCTCTTCCTGATATCCTTACACCTGTGGGACTATTCAGTTCCGCCAGCCGCACGTTTGGCTACTATTTGCGATACTTGGTCAAAGCTGGGCTTCAATGCGCGGTACAGAGCGCGGTACACGGGATAGAACTCACCGTAGAGGGCTGCGTTTTTCTTAACAGGCTCGGTACGCTGGACCACTTCGACGGCCTGCTGGCAGGCCTCGGCCACATTTTCGTAGACCCCGGCCCCCACTCCGGCTAACAAGGCCGCCCCGTAGGCTGCCCCTTCAGTGACGTTGATCACCACCAACTCGGTGTCGAATACATCGGCCAGAATCTGCCGCCATAGATCGCCGCGCGCCCCGCCTCCCGAAGCACGGATCTGGTGAATCTCCAGCCCCAGGTCCTTCATCAGCTTCAGAGAGTCACGGAGCCCGTAGGCCACCCCCTCCAACACGGCTCGCACGAGGTGGGTTTTGTCGTGGCGCAGAGTCAGGCCCATGAAGACACCTCGCGCGTTGGGATTCGGATAGGGGGTTCGCTCGCCGGTCAGATAGGGCAGAAAGATCAGTCCCTCGCTGCCTACTGGAGCCCTGGCTGCCTCTCTAATGAGGAGTTCGTAAGGATCCTTCCCAATCAGACTGGCTATCTCCTTCTCCATCCGCCCCAAGGTATCCCTGAACCAACGGAAGCTTCCCCCGGCCGAAAGCATCACGCCCATCAGGTGCCATTTGTTGGGCACAGCGTGACAGAAGGCGTGGAGCAGTCCCTCAGGTTCAACCACGAATTCGTCGGTGGAGGCAAAGACGACTCCGGAGGTCCCTACGGTCACTGAAACCAGACCTGTCTCAACGATGCCGCTGCCCACCGCTTGGGCGGCTTGATCTCCCCCGCCGCCTGCCACCGGCATACCGGCCTTCAACCGGGTAGCTTCAGCCGCAATCTGAGAGATCTGTCCGCTGACGACGGGCGACTCGTAGCACTCTGGTAGCCACTCTGCGGGGATATCCAGGGCCTCCAGCATCTCTTCCGACCAATGCCGGCACCCCACGTTGAAGAGGGAGGTGCCCGAAGCGTCAGAGACCTCGGTGGCGAACTCGCCAGTCAGGCGATAGCGGATATAGTCTTTGGGGAGGAGAACTTGAGCCACCTTCTCATAGACCTCGGGCTCATGCTCCCGTACCCAGACGATCTTGGGGGCAGTAAAGCCTGGCAGGACGGGGTTTCCCGTCAACTGCAAGACCCGTTTGGGCCCTACTTTGTCGGTGATCCAGGCACACTGTGGGCCAGTGCGCTGGTCATTCCACATGATGCAAGGTCGCAGAACCGAGCCATCTCTGTCCGACAGGACCAGACCGTGCATTTGCCCGGTGAGGCCAACCCCCACCACCTGATTGGGATTAGCCCCGCTCTCAGCCAGCACCCGCCGGATGCTCTCCGCGGTGGCCTGCCACCAGTCTTCTGGATCCTGCTCCGCCCATTGAGGGTGAGGGGTGTACATAGGGTATTCAGTAGTGGCACTGGCGACCACCTCACCGGCCTCGTTGATGAGGAGGGCTTTGGCACCGGTCGTGCCCACATCAATGCCCATCAAGTAGACCAATGCGCTTTCCTCCTAATTCAGATATGCAAAGATGCAGAGATGCTCTCCCTGCACCTTTGCCTGGCTTAGTGCCACTCGTTGGTGGGGAAGAGGATCACCTCCCGCACCAGAGTGCCTTGGGGCTGAACTGCCATGGCCAGGACCATCTCTGCCACCTTGGCCGGATCCATGATCCTGGAACGATCACCATGGTAGGTCTGAACGTCCCAGAAAGGGGTGTTCATCCCGCCTGGGTAGATCCCGCACACCCGGATGCCCTTGTCCTTCAGCTCTATGGCCAGCGCGTCGGTGAAGCCCTTGACTCCGTGTTTGGAAGCGCAGTAAACGGCCTCATTGGGCAAGCCATGGATGCCAGCTACCGACGAGATATTGATGATGAGGCCCTGGCCCCGTTCCAGCATGGAGGGCAGAATAGCGTGGGTGCAGAAGATGGTACCCATGAGGTTAGTCTCGATCATAGCCCGCCAGTCAGCGGCCTTCTGCTCTACGAAGGGGCCGTACACGGACATGCCCGCGTTATTGACCAGGATATCCACCTGACCGAACTCTTTCAGGGCCTGATCGGCCATGGCTCGCACCTGATCCTCCTGTGTGACATCGGTAACAATGGACAGGGCACGACGACCGAGAGCCTTGATCTCCCTGATCGTATCCTCGACCTGGGCCTTGGTTCTGGCCGTGGCCACAATGTCGGCTCCCGCCTGGGCGAAGGCGAGGGCGATCTGCCGGCCCAACCCCCGGCCGGCGCCGGTGATGAGGGCCACTTGACCTGTAAGCAAATCATTGTTGGTTGCCATCCTAACGCTCCTCCTCAGACCCTTTAGTCGCTTTGTAATTCTTCCAGTGGTAAGCCTTCAGTGGCTAAAAGCTGCTAGGCGATACTGACCACTTGCCCCGATGATGCCCCATCGCAACATGTTCTCCTTTCAGAAACTTCTGGGCTCAGCGGTCAATTTGTAGTGAGCGTGGCGCAGCTTGGCGATGATGGGCAGGCGATAAGAGCAGCGCGGTTCGCACTCGCCACATTCTGTGCAGGCATCGGCCTTGATGTCCAACGCCGCGTACGCAGCCCGCGCCCGATCCTCGTTCATGAACCAGAAGCGCAGCACCTGCCGCATCAAGTAGTCGCCTGGCTCACGCACCACGCCATCCCACATTTGCCGGTCGTACCATCCCTCCAGCGTGAAGATGCGTGGGATGTCCACACCTTCGGGACAAGGCAGACAGTCTCCGCAGAGCCGACACACATAGTTTCCCAGCTCCGGTGCCTCGACGAACAGCCGCTCCCACTCCGCGTCGCTCAGGGGTGTGAACCCTTCAGCCCAGGCCAAATCCTGCTCCAGCATGGCCAGCGTGTTCGTCCCTGCCACCATGACGTGGATGGGCAGGCTCCAGGCATAACGAAAGGCGACTTCGGCCGAGCGCCAGAGGAAGCCATCGGCGATGGCTTTCATCCCCACCACACCTGCTCCACGCTCCAGCGCCAGTGGCAGCAGTTCTTCCTCGATGAGCGGGAAACTGAAGCGATCGAAGTAGCTGAAATTGGTCATGAGCACGTCGAAGGGGTACGCCTCCAGCGCTCGGATCATGAGCTGGGGATGGCCGTGGTTCGTGATGCCGATGAAGTGCACCTGTCCTGCGTCGCGGGCTGCTTCTGCTGCTCGCAGTGCGCCGTTAGGGGCCAGGATGCGGGCCAGTTCGTCCGGAGTCTGCACGTGATGTATGAAAAGGATGTCCACGTAGTCTGTCTGCAAATGGCGCAGGCTGCGGGCAATGAGCGCTGCCGCCTCGTCCTGTTCTCGCGCGTGGCACTTGGTAGCCAGGATGCATTCATCTCGCCGCTCGGCCATCACGAGGCCGACCTTGCGCTCCGACTCGCCGTCGCCGTATTGGGCTGCCGTCTCGACATAGTTGCCGCCCGCGTCCAGGTAGCGATGCAGTATCGTCTGCGCGTCGGTGAAGCTGATCTCCAGCAGATGAAACCCGCCCAGGCCCAGGATGGACGCTTGCAGGCCGGTGCGGCCTAATATTCGGTACTCCATATTCCCTTCTTTGGCCTTGACGAACGCCTTACACTAACACCCCCGCGTAGCAGAAACTGGCGGGGGTAAGTGACTGTGAGTGTCCCTTTGCTATTGGCAACTGGATGATTTTCAGCTCTCTGGGAAATCGTCTCTGGCCCCTACCATGTAGGCTACCAAGTCGTCCTTGGTAAGCCCTTTGTTTTCCATGTCGCCCACTCGCCGGCCAAGCCTCAGCACCATAACCCGGTTGCTGACACTAAGAATATCCTCCAACCTGTGGCTAATGACGATAACCGAAACCTGGTGTTCCTTCAATTGCCTGATAAGTTCTAATACCTTCTGTATGGCTGATACCGACAGGCTGGCTGTCGGCTCATCCATAATAACGACCTTGGCGTTGAAGGCCGTGGCCCGTCCGATGGCTACGGCCTGGCGCTGCCCGCCGGAGAGCGTATCAACCCTCTGCCGTACAGATTCGACTTCGATCTTCAATCTGCCCAACAATCGTCGAGATTCCTCAGCCATCCCTCTCCTATCAAGAACTCGCAGCAGTCTCCCAAGACCACCTAAAGTGCGCTCCCTACCGAGGAAGACATTGCCGGCCACGTCAATGTTGCCAGCCAGGGCGAAATCCTGATAGACCATCTCGATCCCCAAGTTCCTGGAATCCTCCGGTTTGGTGATGTGTGCTTTTTCCCCTTCGAGGAAAATCTCCCCCTCGTCGGCGACATAGGCGCCGCTCAGGACTTTCATCAATGTTGATTTCCCGGCTGCATTGTCTCCAATGAGTCCCAGAACCTCATTATGATCGAGGATAAGGTCAACACCCTTCAAGGCCTGCACGGCGCCAAAGTTCTTGCGGATGCTTTTCATCTCTACCAATGGCTCAGCTTCCATAATCCTTACCTCCTGCAAGTTTCCAGGCACTGTCAAAACCTGAGATATCCGGGATCATGAGCCGGATTTTCCCGCCTAAAGGCTCTACTCCATCGGCTTATCTGAACGGTACTCAGTCTAAATCCGCATCCTATCAGGATTGAAAGCCCCTGGGCGGGCATTTGCCCGCCCAGGGGAGCTAAAGCTCTTACACAGCCAGATCGAAAGCTACGGTGTCCAGGTATGGGGGATGCCCAGTTGGGTGAGGGTGGCGTCGTACTCGGCCAGCGTGTCTAAGGTGACCACGTCTACGCCGGTGTCCACGATCTTATTGGCGGGCACGCCATACCCGGCCATGCCAGCCTCGATGCCCTTCTGCGCCATCAGGGTCAGCAACTCAACGCTCTTGTAGCCCTGGAAGTACTCGCGCTGGGCGACCAGCACGTCAATGACCCCTTCCTTGAGGAAAGCGATGTGCTCATCCGTGGCGTCGAAGCAGACGATCTTGACCTCGCCCACCTTGCCCTGCTCCTTGACCGCCTTGGCCCAGGCCGGGCCGTTGTAGGCGTACACTCCAAAGGCGCCAGCCAGGTCCGGGTTGGCGACCAGGGTAGCATTGGCCAGTTCCAGGGCGGTGGCCGAGTCTTCCTTGTCGTTGTTGACCGGCTCAATCACGGTGATCTTGGCCCCCATGCCCTCACGGAAGCCTTCCATCCGCTCCAGGGAGTTCAGAGCGGTCAGCGAACCAGTGCCGAAGGCGACTGTGCCGCCGTCGGGCAGCAGCTTGGCCATCTCCTGACCGGCGACTACACCGGCTGCCTTGTTGCTGGTGCCCACGTAGGCCAACCGCACACTCTCCGGCGCGTCGGTGTCCAGGGTGATGACCGGGATGCCGGCGTCCATGCCCGCCTTGATGGTGGCCTCCATGGCCTTCGGATCAGAGGGCGCTACGGCGATGCCGTCGTAGCCCTGAGCGATGTAGCCCTCCATGGTGCTGATCTGGGCCGCCACATCTTCCTTGGTGGGCACGAAGAAGTCGGCCTGCACGCCCAGCTTGGCCGCCGCGTCTTTCACACCCTTCTCCACGTTGGCCCAGTAGGGATGCACTGACTTCCCGATTACCGCTACCTTGATGGCGGGAGCTGGGGGTGTCCAGGTATGGGGGATACCCAGTTGGGTGAGGGTAGCGTCGTATTCGGCCAGCCCGGCCAACGTGACCACGTCCACACCGGTGTCCACGATCTTGTTGGCGGGCACGCCATACCCGGCCATGCCGGCTTCGATGCCCTTCTGCGCCATCAGGGTCAGCAACTCGACGCTCTTGTAGCCCTGGAAGTACTCGCGCTGGGCGACCAGCACGTCAATGACCCCTTCCTTGAGGAAAGCGATGTGCTCATCCGTGGCGTCGAAGCAGACGATCTTGACCTCGCCCACCTTGCCCTGCTCCTTGACCGCCTTGGCCCAGGCCGGGCCGTTGTAGGCGTACACTCCAAAGGCGCCAGCCAGGTCCGGGTTGGCGACCAGGGTAGCATTGGCCAGTTCCAGGGCGGTGGCCGAGTCTTCCTTGTCGTTGTTGACCGGCTCAATCACGGTGATCTTGGCCCCCATGCCCTCACGGAAGCCTTCCATCCGCTCCAGGGAGTTCAGAGCGGTCAGCGAACCAGTGCCGAAGGCGACTGTGCCGCCGTCGGGCAGCAGCTTGGCCATCTCCTGACCGGCGACTACACCGGCTGCCTTGTTGCTGGTGCCCACGTAGGCCAACCGCACACTCTCCGGCGCGTCGGTGTCCAGGGTGATGACCGGGATGCCGGCGTCCATGCCCGCCTTGATGGTGGCCTCCATGGCCTTCGGATCAGAGGGCGCTACGGCGATGCCGTCGTAGCCCTGAGCGATGTAGCCCTCCATGGTGCTGATCTGGGCCGCCACATCTTCCTTGGTGGGCACGAAGAAGTCGGCCTGCACGCCCAGCTTGGCCGCCGCGTCTTTCACACCCTTCTCCACGTTGGCCCAGTAGGGATGCACTGACTTCCCAATCACCGCTACCTTGATGGCGGGAGCCCCCATAAAGGCCGCAGCCTCCTCGGCGCTGGGGATCCAGATCTTCCAGCCTGGTTCGATGAGGTCCGGGTTGGTGATCTCTACGAAGGTAGAGTCTTCAGCGTGCTTCTTGTTGGTGGCGTCAACGATAGCCGGGTAAGCCATCACGTTCCCCAGGTACTTCTCGGCTAACTTTGACAACCAGTCGCCCTTGGCGATGATGTACTCTTGGCCCTGGGCCGGTGGAGCGGCACTGACCACTGGCACGAAGACGGCCAACAAGGCCACGATCATGATCAGACTAAAAAGCTTTTTCATTTGTTGCCTCCTCCTTAAGAGATTTGTGTACTACGGTCTACAAAACGTTTTGCGTTCTCCGATCTTTCGTCTATAGGCATCCCTCCTTTCTTTTGGCAGATGGCGAATGGGCAGATAGCTGATGGCAGATGGCTATCGGCTATCTTCTAGCGCGCGCAGCGGAAGCCAAGGTCATCGTTGGCAGCGACCTCGCTGTTGGCATTGCGGAAGGTAGTACGTACCCACTCGGCCGTTTCAAACCAGCCACCACCGCGTTGTACCCTGAACCTCTGCCCGAAGTAATCTGATTGGTAATTGCTGCTTGGGTAAGCCTCGTACCAGTCAGCCGTCCACTCCCAGACGTTGCCGGCCATGTCCTCGACGCCGTAAGGGCTGGCGCCGGCCCCGAAGCTGCCGACGGCTACCGTACCACGCAGGCCGGTGTCCTTGACATTGGCTTTAGAGGGATCCCACTCGTTTCCCCAGGGATACATCCGCCCATCGGTACCTCGGGCCGCCTTCTCCCATTCGGCCTCGCTGGGCAGCCGCTTGCCAAGCCACTGGCAATAGGCCATAGCATCGTTCCAACTGACATAGACCACCGGGTGGTTGCCTTTGCCCTCGGCAGCATCTCGCCAGTTCTTGGTGCGCCCTTCCTTCTCAGCATCTGTCTGATAGCCAGTGGCCTCCGCGAACTGGGCAAAATCTGCGTTGGTCACTTCAAACTTGTCTATCTCGAAGGCCGGCAGATCTACCTCGTGGGCAGGGGCTTCATCCTCATTGCCCGCATCGCTACCCATGGTGAAAGGCCCGGCTGGGATCTCGATCATGATGTCGGTGACAGGGGGAGGCGTAGGGCCCTCTGTTACTTCTGCTGCCGGTGATGTAGGTGCGGGCGTAGGCGTGGGCAGGGGGGTCGGTGTAGGTGGTGGGGGCACAGGCGTGGGGGTAGGCAGTACCTTAAATGGGGTGAGCGCAGCAGTCGGTGAGGCGACGGCAGCCGGAGTGCCCAAGCCAGCGGCTGGTGAGGGTGTAGGAGTGACCCGTGCTGCTTTTTCGAGAGCGCTGAAGTAAAACAGGGAAGCAGCAATGGCGGCCAACAAGGCAGCCAGTATCCCCGCTCCCCAACGCCGCTGCTCAGGTTCGCCCCGTCGTATAATGTCGTAGGTGACAGCTATGACCAAGACACAGCCCAGGATTGGATCATGGTAGTATGAAGATATGCCAGCGAACACCAGGCCGTTTTTCATCACACTCATAATGGCTGCCCCGATGATCACCCCCAACACGCTGCCCTCGCCGCCAAAGAGGCTGGTTCCCCCAATGACGGTAGCAGCAATGGCCCACAGTTCCCAGGCACTTCCCACGATGGGGTTCCCCTCACCCAGGCGAGAGGCTATGATGATGCCAGTCGTGCCGCTGGTCAGCCCGCTGACTATGTAACAAAAGTTCCGTACCCGGTCTACGTTGATGCCCGATACCCGGGCCGCCTCAATATTGCCGCCGGTGGCGTAGATGTGTCGGCCCAAGACGGTGAAATCTAGGATGAAAGCCACGATGATGGCCACAATCACCAGGATGATGAACTGGACTGGGAAAATCCCAATTTGGCCTTGCCCAATAAACAGGAAAGGCTCCGGCAATCCGGCGATGATCCAGCCCTTCTTCATGGCGGCGGCCATACCCCGGGCGATGATCAGGGTACCCAGGGTGATGATAAAGGGCGGGACACCCACCTTGGTCACGAAAATCCCGTGCATAAGACCGACGAGAGCGGAGAAAATCAAGACAGTTAGAATGGCCGGAATCATGCCCCATCCCTGATCTACCATGAACCAAGCGACCAGCATGTTGGTCAAGGCCACCATAGAGCCCAGAGAGAGGTCAATGCCGCCGGTGATGATGACCAGAGTCACCCCAATGCCCAGCATAGCAAAGACGGCCACATCGCGAAACATGATTTGGATACTCAACAACTTCACGAAGCTGGGGTTTATCCAATAGAAGACAACGCATAGAACCACCAGAGCGATAAGGATATTGGCTTCCTTGAAACCGCTTAGGATCGGGATGCCCCGTCGCTTGACCGCTACCCCGGTTGCGCTGTCTGGATTCCTTACCCCTCTCATCATATTTTAATGCCCCCTCTTTGCAGATGATGATGTTTCACGTAATCAGAGCTGGCCTGCTCAAGATGTCGTGCAACACCAGGGCTACTCCGCCCATGACGCAGGCGTCCGGCCCATAGGAAGAAGCCATGACTCTGGCCATTCGCCGCGGCCAGGCCAGAGACCGCTCTTCGAGGGTCTTCTCAATAGCCGGCAGAAGGTAGTCGCTGGCCAGGCTCATGACCCCCCCAAAGATGATCAATTCGGGATTGAAAGCGTTGATCAAGTTGGCGATGCCGATGCCCAGGTAAACGCCCGTTTCTTCGAGAGCCTGCCGGGCCGCTTCATCGCCCTCTTCAGCCGCCTCGACGATGATTGGAATGGAAATCCGCTCCAGTTGCCCCTTCACTAATTGGCTGACCCGGCTGGCGTTCTCTGCCTCCAGGGCCTTTCGCACGCGATTGACGACCGCCGTCTGGCTGACCAGAGTTTCCCAACAGCCCCGGTTGCCGCAGTTGCAACGTTCGCCGTCGCTCATGATGGTCATGTGGCCGATCTCGCCAGCGTAGCCGCCGATCCCCCGGTACAATTGACCGTCGAGGACAATCCCACCCCCCAGCCCAACCCCGATGCTCAAGTAGACGAAATCCTTGCTGCCCTGGGCTGCCCCAAAATACCTTTCGCCCAGAGCAGCCACGTTGGCATCGTTATCAACGAAGACAGGCACGTCGAATTCCCGGGAGAAGACTTCGCGCAATGGCACGTCACGCCATTTGAGATTGGGGGCGAATAGCAAGGTGCCCGTGGAGACGTCCACGAGGCCAGGGACGCCAACTCCAATCCCCAGAACAGGGCTATGGGTTGACTCGCCCACTGCGAGGGCTTGCCTCACAACATCGAACCCTTTGGCCAGAATAGCCTCCTGGCCTTCGGCCTGGTCGGTGTCTTCCCTGTGCCTCCACAAGACATGAGCTTTGAAGTCGGTCAAAATGGCCAGGATGAAGTCAACGCCGATCTCCATCCCGATGATGCAGCCAGCACCAGGGTTAAGCTCCAGCAAGACCGCTGGACGCCCGCCCTCTGATGAACCGAAGCCAATCTCCCGCACAAACTGCCGGGCAATGAGTTCCCTCACCAGGCTGGAGACGGTGGTCTTGTTCAGGCCGGTGATTTCGGCCAATTGGGCACGCGAAAGAGGAGAGGTCTCCCTGAGGCAGTTCAGGATGATAGACAGGTTTATCTGCCTGACCAGAGCTTGATCTCCCGTCCGATAACGTTTTCCCAAGGACCTCTCCCCAGCGGGTGGATTGGCGAATATTAGTTGGTTGTGTCAACAAACTAAGGAAATTATACCAGACAAATGAATATTTGTCAATAGGGGCTTGACACTTGCAGATTTTTTACGTCTCCTACCGTCGTCCTGGAGGCAACGGCCGTCCCTGGATCGTCGGGGCGGGTGTGGGGATTGCACTAGCCGTGCTGGGCGTGGTCCTATCAAAAATTGCTCCTCCACCAACCTGGCTGGCGCCAATGCCCATGGTGCAAGGGCTGATCATGGGCGCCGGTCTGCTCTACATAGGGCATAGGCTGGGCCTCACTCGTTTCTACGTACTGGCCTTTCTTTCCGCACTAATTGGTGTGGTAGTCTTACTAAGCTTAACTGGAAACTCGCCTGACCTGTACTGGGTGGTGCTCCCATAGAGTGTTGGTGGACATAAGAAATTCGAGAAATGGCCATCCGCCTGCTGCTCGGCCTGCTGAAGCCGACCGACGGGTAGGTGTAGAGATGTTAGTTTCGACGCCCGCATACAGGCTGATGAGAATTGAGGAGGCAGCAAAAACACCATTCGCACTCTTTTCGGTGAATGGCCTGCTGTTTCTTGACAAAACATCGCGAGTGTGGTATATCTAAACCCTGCCAGGCGACTTGAGTATCAACCCGTCCAGGTCTTTGCTTCAAGTCGTTCGAGGCACTTTTATTGCGCTAATGAACCTTTTGGCCTTTTCTTTCGTATAGATAGGTAGGGGTCAAAGCTTTCAGTTTATGCAGATAAAGGAGCGAGACATTGGCTGAAGACACTGAAGACAAAATGAACTTGTGGCAACTTTTAGTCAGCATTATTGACCGGCCAGCCGCTACCATGAGCTATGTGGGCAAAAAGCCCGGCTGGGCCTGGCTAACCCCAGCCCTTCTGGTTCTGGTGGGGTTGGCGGTATTCAGCGTGGTTGCGGCCCCCCTGACCTCCGAGTTGGCGCTGCGCCAGGCCCAACAGCAGATGGCCGGCCTGCCTCCTCAGCAAGCAGAGCAGGCAGCCGCCCAGGTGGAAAAGTTCACTTCTCCAACCGTAATGGCTGTCTCCGGCACCGTGGGTGGCCTGGTCGCTCTGGCAGTAATTTGGCTCGTGGCGGCCGGAGTTCTCTACTTCCTCGGCCTGGTGGCCGGGGGCGAGGCCAGCTTTGCCCAATCCTTCGCCATCCTGGCCTGGAGTTGGCTACCCTACTCCCTACGCAATCTGATCCTGGCTGCCTATGTCGCCTATAGTGGTAAAATGATCAACCAGGGATTGTCATTCCTGGTGGCCACGGGCGACCAGATCAAAGATGCAGCCAACTGGCTCTACGTTCTTCTGTCTCAGTTTGATCTTTTCTACCTGTGGCATCTGGTTTTGGTGATCGTGGGGCTGGTAGCCGTAGGCCGCCTTTCGAAGGTCAAGGCTACCATTGTAGGGTTGATCTATCTGGCTGTGACTACAGCTCTGATCCTGGCTCCCGCTCTTATTGGATCCATGTTTTCATAAGAAAGGGACGTCCGCCGGATTAGACTCAGCAGATCATAATTGTCACCCTGAGCGAAGCGAAGGGTCACGTTCTTGCGCGAGAAAACGGGATTCTTCGTCGCTTCGCTCCTCAGAATGACACGTCGTTGCCTGTTTTGTGTCACCAGCCTACGCACTCATTCAGAAATCGTGATCTATTGAGACTGGCAACGAAGCGTTTGTGAAGGAGATTGAAAGTCAATGAAAAGGGCTATTACCATTGTTGTTATCTTGGGCGTCGTCATCGGCCTCAGTTGGCTCAGCTATCAGGCTTTTGGCGGCCAAGCGGTCCGGAAGCAGGCGATTGACGATGCCGATCTGGAAAAGTTTGTCGTGAAGCGAGATGCCATCGCGGCCACGGTCAGTGCCACGGGCAGTATTGCCCCTGAGGCTGAGGTTACCCTGACCTTCGAGTTGGGGGGCAAGGTGGAAGAGATTTTTGTGGAAAAGGGACAGATGGTGAAGGCTGGCGATCCCCTGGCCAAACTGGAAACGGACGGTCTGGAACTCCAGGTGGCCCAGGCCCAGGCCACCCTGGCCCTGAACGAGGCCAAGTTGCAGCAGGCAATGAAGAAGGCCGACGCTGAAGACATCGCTACCGCCGAGGCCGAACTGGCCAGTGCCAAAGCCAATTACGAAAAGGTCAAAGCCGGGCCCACTGAGGAGGATCTGATCGTGGCCAAAGCGGACATGGAGAAGGCTGCCATTGCTCTGCAAAAAGCCCAGGCTGAGTACGACCAGGTGGCCTGGGTGCCGGGCCTTTCGGCCCTGCCTCAGTCGGCCGCCTTGCAGCAGGCCAGCATAGATTACGAGCGAGCCAAGGCCAACTATCAGAAAACAGCCCAGCCACCTACCGAGAGCGAGCTAAAGAGCGCCTGGGCCCAAGTAGTTCAAGCCCAAACCAAACTTGACAAGTTAGAGAAGAATCCCGAACCAGAGGATGTGGCCATCGCCCAGGCTCAGGTGGATCAGGCCCGGGCGCAATTGGAAGAAGCCCAACTGAAGCTGGAGAAGGCGGTTATCACGGCTCCCTTCGACGGCGTGGTGGCTTCGTTGGGAGCTAAGGTCGGCGAGTGGATTTCATCGGGCATAGCCATGGTGGTGCTGGTGGACACGTCCAACTTTCACATTGACGTGGAGATAGACGAGGTAGACATCAGCCAGATAGCGGTGGGGCAGGAGGTGCTCATCAACCTCGATGCTCTGCCCGACAAAGAGATCGCTGGCTACGTTGAAGCCATCGCCCCCACAGCCAGCGCTGATAGTGATGGTGGGGTGGTGTCCTACGTCGTAACCGTAGCCATCGAGCCCACCGATGCGCCTCTGCGGGCTGGCATGAGTGCCAATACTACCATTACCACAGCCCGCAACGAGAACGCGCTGATAGTGCCCAACCGCTACATCCAGATAGACCGCGAAAGCGGCAAGATGTACGTAGAGAGGCTGGAGGAAGACGGCCTGACCTCGCGGGTAGAGATCCAGACAGGTATGCGCAGCGAATTTGACAGCGAGGTGGTGGCTGGCCTGGAAGAGGGTGATACTCTGGTCTTGCGCAGCCTTTCCAGCCGCGAGCGGTTGCAGCGTACTTTCGGGCCGCCGCAGTAGAAAGGCTTGAGGCTATGGCCAAGGTCCTGATCGAGATCAACGATATCAACAAAATCTATCGCATGGGCGAGGTGGAGGTCCACGCCTTGCGGGGTGCTTCTCTCAAAGTCGAGGAAGGCGAACTGATGGCTATCATGGGCCCTTCCGGTTCGGGCAAGTCTACCCTGATGAACGTCATCGGTTGCCTGGATCAGCCCACCTCAGGCCGCTACTTCCTGGATGGTATTGACGTCAGCCAGTTAGACGACAACCAACTGGCCGAGATCCGCAACCGCAAGATTGGCTTCGTCTTCCAGACTTTCAACCTGCTGCCCAGGACGTCAGCCTTCCATAACGTGGAACTGCCCCTCCTTTATTCGGGTCGGGTCAACAACCGCCGCCAGCGGGCCATCGCTGCCCTCGAAGCCGTAGGGCTGGGCGATCGGATACACCACCGGCCCAACGAACTGTCCGGCGGCGAGCAGCAGCGGGTGGCCATCGCCCGGGCTTTGGTCAACGACCCGACGATCATCCTGGCCGATGAGCCCACTGGCAACCTGGACTCCAAGTCGGGTGCTGAGGTTATGGCTATCTTCCAACGCCTCAACAGCGAGCAAGGCATCACCATCGTCCTTGTCACCCACGATGCCGAGATTGCTGCCCACACCCGGCGCATCGTCCACCTCTACGATGGCCGCGTCATCAGGGAGGAGATCGTGGCTGAGCCGCTGATTGCCAGAGGGGCCTCGGCCGATTCCTCGATTGCCAGAGAGGTCCAGGGAGGCGTTTCATGAACATTACCGAAAGCATCCGCGTGGCTGTGGGGGCTTTGGCGGCCAATAAGCTGCGCTCGATACTGACCATGCTAGGCATCATCATCGGCGTGGGTGCAGTCATCACCCTGGTTTCGGTGGGGCAGGGAGTGGAGAAGATGGTCACGGATTCCATCCAGGGCATCGGCTCCAACCTCATCTTTGTCATCCCCGGCAACTCTGAGGGATCCAGCGGAGGGGGTATGGGTATGGGAAGCAGCCCTCGAAGCCTGACCTACGCCGATGCCCAGGCCATCGCCGATCCCCGCAACGTCCCTGATGTGGTGGCCGTGGTCCCGGAGGTCATGGGTTTTACTCAGATGACCTACAGCAACAAAGATACCGAGACCTATGTCAGTGGAGTCACAC
>Ga0315308_1000752_pt1 | contig 18473 bp, 11 predicted proteins | sample TDP3_MG_FD_203078 | JGI IMG/M metagenome (GOLD analysis project Ga0315308, IMG submission 203078) | Freshwater sediment microbial communities from Lake Towuti, South Sulawesi, Indonesia - TDP3 | ecosystem: Environmental > Aquatic > Freshwater > Lake > Sediment | place: Indonesia: South Sulawesi... | reverse complement strand
CGGTTGCCGGCTGGTCAGGGTTGGGTCGACGAACCTTAAGTTGAAAGGTGATGTTCACAGGCCAAAGAAAGTTTTCATGCATCTTTAAACCTCCCGAGCGAACTAGATATCTGCACGCGTTGTGCACCGCTGCCATCATACGGCTGCCAGCTCTCCGAAGGCCCCATGCTTGCGCAAGTCTCTGCGCCGCAATTTCGATGTGCACAGGGCCCTCAACATTCACGACTTCCTGTAGCATTTGTGTCAGAATTCCTATTGCGCGGGCATCATAGAAGTCAAGCCGTCTTGGAAATCGCATCCGTGGTATGCACGCCTTGTACGGGATGGCCCAGCTGATGAAGTCGCCGAAATTATTTGGAGATGGGGTGTTCACTTTCGTAACGAGCGGCTCAAACGCTTCATCTTCTTTCTTCGGGGTTTCCGTCTGAGTCGTTATGGACGGCATACGGGCTTGCTCGATGGCCTCGCGCAGACGGCGAACCTCGGTATCGCGTCGCGTCACAAAGTCAGGAGCCCAGACTCGATGAATCCGCCATCCCAGTTTCTCAAGCACCTCTTGGCGAAGCCGATCACGATCCCTGGCCGTGTACGAGGAATGATAGGTTGCTCCATCACATTCAACGCCCAAGATAAATCGTCCCGGTCGGGCTGGATCCAACACTCCCATATCGATCCGGTACCCACTGCAACCGACCTGAGGAACTACCTCATACCCAAGAGCCCGTATCTCCGCTGCAACTTCTGCTTCAAGGGGCGATCCATACTCGTCAAGACGAGGGAAACCGATGTCCAGCGCCTCCCGCCCTCTTTCTGCATAATCAAGATATTTATAGAATTGGAGCACGCCTGGTGCCTGTGTGGCCGAAAGGTCAAGATCTGATGCTCGTATCGAGCTCACAACAATAACCTTCTCTCTTGCCCGCGTGACCGCAACATTTAGCCGCCGCTCACCACCCTCTTTGTTAACCGGCCCAAAGTGCATCGTTAACCGTCCTTGCTGATCTTTTGCATACCCGACACTGAAGATAAGCACGTCACGCTCATCGCCTTGGACGTTCTCAAGGTTCTTAACGAAGAATCCTTCCAATCGGTCTTCCGTGAAAAAGCTCTCGAATTCCTGATTTTCCTTCCGAAAGCGTTCGATGTGATCTTCGATAGTATTAGCCTGGGCAATACTAAAGGCGACAATGCCAAGGCTTTTTTCAGGATACTGTCTGAAGTGGTTCGCTACAAGCTCTACAACCTTCTCCGCTTCTCGAACATTGTCACGCTTTCCTCCTCGATCATATATCCCATCAGGGACATAGACGAATTTGATTCCTAGCCGCGGATCCTCATCCACGGACGATGGGAAAGTCACCAAGCGATTGTCATAGAACTGACGATTTGAGAAGGCGATTAGCGATTCGTGACGGCTCCGATAATGCCAACGGAGCCAGCCATCGGGCATACCCAAAGCGATGCACTCGTCGAGAATACTGTCGAAGATGTCGAAGGGTTCTTCTGCATCCTCATCAAACTCGTCCGACATGGCTAGATCGAAGAAGGCCGTAGGCGGTAACTGTTTATTGTCGCCACACACCACGATCTGTCTGCCGCGGTAGATCGAACCCACAGCATCCTCCGAGCGGACTTGCGACGCTTCATCGAAGATCACTAAGTCAAAGGTGATCTGCGCAGGGTCAAGGAACTGACTGACCGTAAGGGGGCTCATGAGGAGACAGGGCTTGATTCTCGTGAAGAGGTTAGGAATCTGCACAAACAGTTTTCGAATGGGTAAATGCCGCTTCTTCTTATGGGCCTCTCGGAGCAAGACGTGTACTTCGCTCCCAGGGTAAGAGACGAGTCTAGGACTGCGATTGTTTACCTCAAGTATCACTCGATTGCCACCAAGCTCCCAGTGCTTCCGATCGAGTTTGCGAAATTCCTCGATCAACTGTTCATGGTGTTGACCGCGGAATTGGCCTAAAGCCTGTTCTTTTCCAAAAAGCCAATCCAGCCATACCTGCAGTAGAGACCGCCTGACAATGTTAGGCAGATCCCTGGGCTCGGCGGAAGATTTGATAAGATTCTTAAGGAACATGCCTAAGCCCACTGCCGAAAAATCCTTTTCGAGCCCCCGGTAGTCTACCCAATCGCGCAGAGCATCAATGCGTTCCAACATTTCACGAAGGCGCTTCTCAATCAGCTCAAAAGATAGGTTGCGGAGGGAAACCCCATCAAGCTGCGGGTAGCCCGGCTCGAATTGAGATTCCAAAGTGGTAAATGCCTGTTGAAGGCCCTCAGATGCATTCTTAAGCATGGCTGGATCAGGCATAACCCCTTTATTTGATTGCGCAATCTCAATAATCTGTCTTGGAATTGTGCGGTCCCGAAAATGTTGGTGAAAGGACGCAGCCCATTCAATAGCCTTTCTTAATTCCAGTGCCAGTTTCAAATCCCTAGAAATATCCGTAGGTAATTTACCGCCACGCCTTATGTGCTTGATTTGCTTCTTGCTTTTGAAGAAAATAGGATGCAACCATCGAAAATGAGAAGAATAGACTTTGATTAGCCGGTCCAAGTCGAACTCTTCTATGATTCTCTTGTCGTATTCATGGGTAATGCGAATGAAAGGCCACTTTTCGTCACATGTTTCCACACTCCGTAAACACTCGAAGGGATCCTGATCCCTTTTAGTCAACAAGACCCCTGGGACCGCTGGGCTTTGGCGTAAAAGTTCTTCGATTTCTAATAGCCAATAAGCCTCGTTGACTGATGCGGGCGGAGGCAAGCCTAGATTCGCAGCAAACTTGGCTCCACTCTCTTGAACTTCATGTAGTGCCACTGAACAAGCGTTTATGTATTCTTGGAATATTGTTCGGATTCCCATACCATACGAGTCAGCTTTGCAGCCTCGCCAAGGAAAACGATCTCCCTCGACGACAACCATCCATATCTGACCAAGCCTTCGCGCGAGTTGGACGGCTACGTCGAGTTGCTCGGGCGTGAGATTTGCTGGATTCAAATTAGCTGGCGAGACGAAGAGGAAGCTCCTAAGCTCGGCAAGGTCACCAAGCACTTGATAAGCAGTGAGTCGAAGCGGCTCCTGAATACGATGAAGAGCTTCAACATATTCGTTCAACCTTCGACGTCTTTCTTCGAGCCGCTGAAACTCAAGCTCGGCCATAGTCGTTTTAGGCTCTAGTCGTTCACGATAGCATTTGTACAGTTCCTCGACGACTAGCCTCTTATTTGCCTTATGGCTATGGAGTTCTAGGCAAAAGTGTCCGAGTCCTCGGTCACGGATCCGTTTATAGACAACTTCCAAGGCAGCCATCTTTTCGCTCACGAACAGGACTGTTTTGCCAACGGCGATGCACTCCGCGATGAGGTTTACGATGGTCTGACTCTTGCCAGTTCCAGGCGGGCCGTGAATAACGAGATTGTTGCCCTTTTTGATTGACTCAATACACGCGAGCTGACTACTGTCTGCATCGAGCACAAGATAACTTTGACTAGGCTTAACCGTTGTATCAAGCTTTTTGACTTCTGGCAGTTCCCCACGCGTAATGCGTCCTAGCCCGGCTAAAGCACGTATTATAGGATGCTGCCTAAGGATAGTCCGATGTCTGTTGAGATCCTCATATATCGGAAGTTTGTAGAACGAGAACAGCCCGACCCAGCACTCGTAGGATACCGACCAACCTTGACTCTGCACGGCACCATCAACACGGGCCAGGTAGCCTTCTATTCCTTCACTCTCCCAGTCATCGGGTAAGTCTGGTAGTTCTACTTGGAAATCTTTCCAAAGTCTAACCCGTAGAGCGGGATTAAGGATCGCATCTTCTTCCACAGGGTTGAGTTCAAAAGGTGCGGTGGCTGACCTGCGCTTCAACTCTACTGGAATGAGAATCAACGGGGACCTTACGGTGTCACCTCGCTCCATCTCCTTCCATTGCAACATTCCGAATGTTAAATGAAGGATGCGGACACCCCGCTCCTCAAAGTCGGTGCGAGAACGGCGATGTAGGTTTTTGATTATGTTCTCGATAGGTGCCTGTGCAGTACATACAAGTTCATCTGGTTTTCGCGGAGGTGTCGCTTGTTCTTCCTCGCGCGGTATGAAAAATATCCATGGCTTTTCCTCGATCACCAGACGCTGGAAGACTTCAGTTGGTGACGGTTCAACCAGTTGTAGGCTCGAGCTACGCGTGGGGGTGAAAAACAATAAACGGTTGCGACGGGATAGATCTACTAGCTCTCGCATCCATTCCTCTATATGTGCGTCCAATTTGCCTATCTCGGAAGTTGAGTCTGCCTCCAATGACCCCACGGTATCAGACATGTTCAATTACTTCCAGAGCCAGTAGTCTTCTTCCGCTTCATAGACCTCTTCGTAGTCTGAGCATACACCGAGCGTCTTGATGGTTCCATCGGCTACAGCGCATTTCTCGCAGTAGGCCTTTCCACACTCACCGCACTTATACAGCTCCTCATCACTCACTTCAGCGCCGCAGACATTACATATGCCCAACCAGATCGGTCACCCAAGCCTACTTTGCTAGCGTCAATTAGCTCAACTCCATGATAGAATAAAAGGATATCTTGCGCAGCCATCATGAATTTCTAGAATTCATAAGATTTATAGTAAAGACCTTTCCCTGAATATGTAGGTATTCTACATGGGATATACCTGCCCGCTCTGCGGCCAGCCAGTTTCACTTTCCTTATACCGAAAGATTACAGGCATTTGGGAGGAACGGCAGAGGTTAATTGGGAAGATAAGAGAGCAGAGAGCAAGACTTGCCCAGAAAATCAGAAAAGAGAGGCAAAGACTTCGAAAGGAAGCGGCCAAATTTCGAAAGGAAAAGACTCGCCTTATCCGACAAGCTGTTGGCAAGCGAACGAAACAATTGGAATTTCAGATAAAGGCTCTAAAGGGTAGACAAGAGCAGATAGACAGGAGAGCACAAGAGAAAATACGAAGAGCTACAGCCCTAGCGCATGCTCAAGCAGAGAAACAGGTAGCAGCTCGTCTCAAGTACCTGAAGAAACAGCTTCATGCTTCTGTTAGAGATCGGCTTAAGATAGAAAGAGAACGTGGTGCGCAGCAGGTTAAAAGAAAGTATGAACAACTGGACAAGACCTTCCGCAGTACTCTAACTCAAATGAGAGCTAAGGATACGCAGTTGCGAATACAGGCGAGCCAGATTAGAGAACTAGAGAGACAATTAGAGAGGCAAACCACGCCGCAGATAGAGGGCTTGCTTTATGAGGACAACTTGGTAGGGGAATTGAGGAAACGCTTTCCTGAAGACAAGTTACAACACACTGGGAAGGGCGGAGATATTATTCAAGCAATAATGCGAAAGGGCCAGCAAGTCGGCGTGATGGTGTACGAATGCAAGCGAGTGAAGCATTACTCTATTAGGCACGTTAAGCAGGCCTCAGAAGCTAAGGAGAAGAGAAAGGCAGATTTCGCTATCTTAGTAACCAACGCGATGAAGAAAGGAACTCAGGGCTTCTTTACAGAAAGGGCAGTAATGGTAGTTCATGCGACCGGGGTGTTGTCGCTGGCCAGCGTTCTCAGAAACCAGATTATTCTAATTGCGGAGATGAAGCTTGGGCAGCTCGAGAGGGATAAGGCGATAAAACTCACTTTGGAGTACCTTGAAGGTTCAGAGTTTGCAAACTCGATGGATGCGATCATACTAGAGAGTATGACGCTCTACAAGGACCTGACGGACGAAGTCAAGAGGCATGTGGCCGCATGGAAGAGAAGGTACGGCTCTTACAAGAAAGTTTACGAGGAAGCATTTACCGTCAAAAGCACCAGTAAAGCTCTGTTAAGCGGAGAACCTGAATACAAGAAACTGATTCAGAAGGACACTCTCCCGGCGCTCGTGGAGTTGCCCGAAGTAGAGAAATGAATTCTACTATGTCAAAGCGTTGAAAACGCCCGTTACAGAGCCAACAGCGCGGTTTGCGGTAGTCCGCTACAGCTTTACGATCACTTCTCTGTTCTCAAGCCTGATGATATGTTTGACCTGTTCATCCAGTCCGCAGATGTGGCTGACTAGGAATATCTGCTTGAAGCTTTGAGAAAGTTCCGTGTTGAGGAGGTTCAAGATTTCCCAAGGTTATAATGAGTAGGGTTTGTCCCATATACCTCTCAACGTTGGACCTCACTCTCTCTCGAAGAGCCTCAGCCGCCTAGATTGTCCTTCTCGCTCGCGGGTCTTCCGGAAAACTCGGTCCTCCAGAATGATGTTATTTTCGAACCTAAGCCACTTCACGACTAGGAGTGAGCTGATTATCTAAAGCGAAATACATGCATTGGTTTTCTGAAGCAAGTCTCTTGATGATTTCTTCCTAAAGCGACTCTCACGGTTTGCCCGTTGGCACATTAATGAAGGGCTCATGTAGGTCCGAAAACGGCCACGGCCTTGACATCCTATTTTATTGGATACTCTTTTGCCAATTCGGGGCATACTGTAATTATTTTGAGGTCTTCTATATATTTCCGATACAACTTCGGTCTTTCTGTATGCACGAGAAAGACTTTTTGCGGAGATATTGTGGCTATTGCCTCCTTAAGATCATGTGGATATGCATGCCCTGACGCATGAATATTGTAAAGTGGGAGACCATAGTGTTCAAGCCAATTTAGTAGTTTTTTATGATCTATTTCCATCTCTTCATTGAAAGGTTCGCTTTGAGACACAATGAATTTGCTTCCCGTCTTGGGCTTTAGATCGCACATTTCGTTCATATCATAGAAAGAAGTCACTAGGATAAGATCATCTTGTATCTTGCTTAATTCCTCACATTGCTTGACGTTGGAGTACTTGGTACAGACGCGATTCTCCCACTCGTCGAGACGCTTCTTCTGCCTTTGAAAAATGCAAATGTCCGGATCACGCAAGTCAATTATTGAAGATTTGCATACAGTATTCAAAGCGTCAAGCAAGAACGCTTGCTTCATAGAAACTCCAAGTTTTCTATTGTTTTTCTTTGCGACATCGTACAGAGTCTTCAGCCGATGGATATCAATTGAAGAGAGACTAACCATGGTAAGATGAGGACTCTTAGAAACCAGTTCGTCAATTTTCTCCTTAACTTCGCTTTCACTTGTCATTCCGGCATCTGCAATATTGGTTCCTTCAATGATCAGAGCTTCTGGTTTTGACTTCTGAGCTATTTCGATGAACTTCTCTGATGCTTCTCTTCGAGGACCGTGCATTCGAAAATCACCAGTGTAAACGACACATCCCTCAGACGTGTGAATAAGGAAGCCGCAGGCGCCAAGTGTTGAGTGGTCTACTTCAATCGGTTCTATCTCGACTGAATCTATCTTTTCAGGCCTTCCAACGGAGATTTCTTGAAACTTGTTGAAAATCTCTTCTCCACTTGTTTTGGTAAGTTTTGCTATTGCATACTCAGATGGGTGCCTGCTACTAAACTCTCTTGCTACAATCATTGTCTTTGTGATTTCATCGCAACATATATTGATATCAGGCTTAATATACCGAACGTACCCAGTGTGATCTACATGTGGATGAGATAACAGAACTGCATTGATGCTCGTTTCTCTCTCATCACTCTTATAAAGTCCAGGTAAATCTGGCAAAATACCCAAGGACAAAAGGTGTTTTTCTTCTCTTGGCGCCAAATAAGGCTCGTCAAAGAATTGCCTCTCTTTCTCGAAGTTTTCGCCGAAATCGATGAAAATCCTTGTATCTCCATCCGAGAGCAGTATCTTGTTGCCACCTATCTCATCAATTCCTCCGTAGAATGCAAGTTTAGCCATCTTCTCATCTCCCGTTAGATTTTGGAAAGGAAATTTGGCTATTTCTTTGCTTGTGGTATGAGATTTTCATTTATTGGTAACCACCGCTATCGATATGAGATGGTATTATAATATATCGCGCATCCAAGATATAACTAAGGCCGATCATCGTATTGGGTAGGGAAACGACAGTTATGGCTGGCAGGAAAATAAGGAAACGTCTAGCCGAAGTCGGAAGCGATGAAGAAGCTGTCGACCATATAATCCGACGCTTCATGGAATTCTAGAATGTGAAGAGAGAAAAGATGAGACGATTGAAGAGGTATTCGGATGGCTGAAGAAAGTTTCTTTTCCATGTTTGCAGAAGAGTTGCGGAAGTCCGTTGGTATCTTGGTTCCTCATGAACCTCAAGCCTCATGGGCTAAGCGCCTCTATCTATCAAAATGGAACCCTTACAGTGCCTCTTCTGATCCGAATTGTGCTGTCGTGGCATGCGATGGCAGCCTCGGTGAATCAAGATTCTCTGGCGGGCTTGTCGCTTGGGCAGCAAGGGCCATAGCCCACATCTATGCTAAAGATTGCTCTGTTGTAACTATACCCGAGGTTGCGGTTGAGGTAGACTACGGACTCAGTGGACAATCGCTGTTCATGAAGGCATTGGAACTACAGGTCCTCAGGAAAGCCATAGGAAAAGCTCGGCATGATCATGAGAGGGTCTTAGCAATATTCGATGGTAGCCTGTACCTTACGTTCTTCCACTATGCGCCTCAACTCGAAGCTATGGCACTAGTCTTCGAGAGATATATCAAGGAGCTTACTTCACTCCTCAAGATCAGCCAAGATGGTCGAGTATTCATTCTAGGACTGTCCAAGGACAGCGACATCAGCTACCTCAGGGCGAGGATACTGCTAGACGCATTGCTCCAAATCGACAAGAGCATTGGAACTGAACTCGCCATTAGGGGGAGAAGTGTCAGGAGGATAGCTGAGTGGCTGAGGGAAAAGGTCGAAAGCCTCCCGAAAGACGCTCCGCTGAAAAACTACCTGGAAGAGTTTGAGTGGCAAATTTCAGATGAAGGATTATACAGCGAAATCGCGCTTGAGCCTGGCTTCACGAGACCCTTGCTGTTAGCTTCGCAGACCCTTTTCGTAGCGGGGGAGATCGGGAGAGGTACAAAGAGCTGGTGGGAATCGATGTTCAGGAGGCGATTGAAGCAGTCTAATAAGCTGTCTTTTTTGATCGATGTCTTGGATAGTTTCTACGCTCAGCCTCCCATCGCCATATTCTATTGGAAGCCTAAGCCTGAATCAGGCGTATATAGGATTGACACGCCATCCAATCTTCTGGGATACGAGGATAAATGTGGGGATCTCTCAGAAGACATCTTCTCAGATGACCGCGGACTTGAGGCGGCACAGAGTTTGGTGGCAACTCTGAACTGGCTCAGTCATGAGCCCTATGTTGTGAATCCTCTGACGGAGGTCGATGCAGTCGTAAGGTTAGACAGGAAGCTCTACAAGCAGGCATATGAGCCTATGATTATGGAAGAGCTTAGGAAGAAAGGCTTCAAAGTCAATCCAAGAAAGAGAAGCATGAGAGATTTCGTTTTGAGGGGATATTGATGGAACCCATTGGAAGAGTCATAGAAGAGTCTACGCCGTTCGGATTCCTTTTCAAAACAAGTATTGACCGTCCAATCGCCCTACACGACTATGTCTTCGTTGAAGTGAATGAATGCCGAGAAGAGCGCACTGAGAAAGTCAAGGTTCTGGCTGAAGTCCTCGGATTGGGATCTAAGAATCCGCTCGCCACTGAAAGATTAGCAACGGATCAACAGGCAACTCCCTACTCGTACAAGCTAGTCAGAGCGGAAGTCCTAGGCTACATCGATGAGAATGGGCGGATACTTCGACCTAAAGTAGCGTCAGACCCAAACGCCCCAGTCTATAGAGCGGAGGACAGCCTCCTCCAAGCCTACTTCAAAGGACTTGAGGAAAGAATCCCTCTTCATATAGGAAAGCTTCTCAACAGACCCAATGTCACTGTACCAGTGCATCTACAAGACCTTCAATTTCACCTAGGCGTTTTCGCTCAAACAAGAAGCGGAAAATCCTACTTGGCGGGAAGGTTCATGGAAGAAATCCTGCTCAATACGCCGTTCCCAGTGATTGTAATCGATATTCACGCTGACTACGTTATGATGGACAAACGCATCAAACTCAAAGAAAAACATGGAGACTTCGATGTCGTAGTATACTATCCGCCTGGCACACCCAGAGTTAGCGGAGTAACTGCCGAGCAGAAGGATCTTGACCTTAGCCCGGACCAGTTGACAAATGAAGAGCTCACGGAGCTACTTGGCGCGACATTGGGGGAACTACAGCAGATTATTCTAAGGAACATCCTCAGGAAGCTCAGAGCCGACAAGAAACCATTCGGCCTGAAGGACGTTATGGCCACAATTCAAGAGAAGCTCGACGAGACGGATGAGGAAGGAAAGCCAGTACTTAAAGCGCATGAACGGACGCGACACGAGAGTCTCCGTCTCCGTCTGGAAGATTTGGGCGAGGAAGTATCTTTACCTCCAGCGGGAATGAATATCGCCGACCTCGTGCGTCCCAAGACTCTCAGCGTTATCTGTTTGAATGGATTGCGATCAAGAATTCAAGACGCTTACACAAGCATAATCACCGACCTCGTGTTCAGACATGTAGTTGCAAGCAAGAGTGACGAGCAGAACTTCATCCCAGCCTTCCTCTTCGTCGAGGAAGCACATCGAGTAGCTTCTAGAGAAGGAGGTAGCAGATATGCCGTCAAGACGATCTCAACTGCCATCAGAGAAGGGGCCAAGTTCGGCCTCTTTCTTGCGTTGATCAGCCAAAGGCCCCGAAGCATTGACCCCGATATTCTCAGCAACGTCGGCAACTACGCCGTCCTACGGATAACAAACCAGCAGGATCAATTGATGATAGAGAATGCGAGCGAAAGTTTCTCACATCGACTTGTCGAGGACTTGCCCAGTCTCAACCAAGGCGAGGCTGTTTTGGTCGGACCTTTCGTCCCCCTGCCAGCTCACATTAGAACACTGGACAGACGGACTATCCACCATGGAGTCACACCTGATTTGAAGGAGATCATGAATCAGATCAACACCCGGCTAGAAAGGAGGGAGAAAGCGAGATGGTGATTCAGTCCGGGAACCTTGAGCAAACCTTGCAAGAAGTCGAGAAGTACCTGAAACAGGAAGGCTTCACGATATTCTACGGAGTCGAGGCGACGAGGTCACGGTACCTTGCCGAGGTACTGTGGGCAGAAGAGAAGTCTGGGTGGAAAGGATTCCTACAGGCCGCGAAAGAGGCAGGAGCCAAAGTAGTCGTTGTGCAAGCCTCCTCGTTGGAGGAAAAGGAATTGCAGGCTATGCTACTTGAGGGCGAGCAAGAAGAAGCTCTGAGAGAACTGAGGAAACACGTGGGCAAGGTTAGCTATTTCAGTCTATTTTGGGTCAAAGACGGAATCAAGTATGCTTTCTCACAGGCCACGGACTGGTGGGAGGAACTCTCGGCGCTAAGAATGGAGGGGAAGTACGCACCTTCAGTTGCTAGAGAAGGAGAAACCAGACCCTTGCTGATGGGGCGTTATGGTATTCTGGCTCAGGAGATTCCTGAGGAAATAAAGAAAAAGTCTCATGAGCAGTTGGCCGACGAAATGGTTGCCTTCATCGACAAGGAGTTCCCCGAAGCTAGGTTGTCATACTTTGGTCGGCCACATGAGGCTGAGCAACTCTTTTGGGAATCGAAGGGACTGAAAACCGCATACGTTGACGACCCTCAGGTCAGAATCAAGATACGAAGAGCCGAATTGCTGGCAGAAGAGAAGTGGAGGCGCGGAGAGGGTAAGGTTGCCACTGATTTCGCGAAAAAGTCAGAGGAAGAGCTGGCACACGAGCTCGTAGAGTTCATGAAAAAAGAGTTTCCGGGCGAAGAGAAGCGAGTCTCCTACAGAGCCAACAATCTCTTTTGGCAATCAAAGGGGGTAGAAACTCGCGTCTTTCCTAGGGACCCGAAGGTCGAATTGAAGGTCGAGAAGGTCGAGTCTCTAGCGAGGCATATTCTTGACCAGGAGATGCAAAAGAGAGAGAAAGAAGCCATCCCTAAACTTGCTGAGGAATGCGTGAAGTGGGCAAAGGAGAATGGATTAAGGAAAGTCACGAAAGCCAACGTTGACTACTTCCTGACTGAGAAGGATCAAACTCTCTCCAAGCCGTCTAGGGACGCCATCTACAACAAGGTCAACCTGATTCTTGCAAAGTAGCGGAGGCGCACTACATGAAGATCGGAGTATTCGCGGACACACATATCGGAAGATGCATACCAAGAGCAATAGGAGAGCTCAGGAGAAAAGCATACAGGCACTCATTCAATCAAGCCATCAACGTGTTCATTGAGGAAGGCGTCGACTGCCTCATCCATGCAGGGGACGTATTCGAGAAACGCAGTATGATGCCTGAAGACAGCGTCTTTGTGAAAGAGGAGCTACAGCGCTTAGCAGATTCAATTCATGACAAGCAAGGAAAAGACGTGATAATGTTCGCGGTCAGAGGAAATCATGACGGAGGACCCGAAAGTAACGCTTTAGACTATATCAAGCATCCGCTTGCGAAATACCTCAAAATCATCGGCGATGGCATTCTTCAAGGCAAAGAAGAGGTTCAAGTTTACAACGGTCTTCGCTTAGTGGGACTTGCCTATCACCCCTACATCTCTCGAAAATTCGAAGAACTCAAGCCTATCCTCAAAAAGATCCTCGCGAACAAGAGCGACCTAAAACTCTTGGTTGTTCATAATTTTATAGAGGGGTATCACCGGGTTCCCCCCGGCGTTCCCCAGCATAGTTTCCTAACTGTGAGAGACTTTGATGACCTAGAGGCAGATATGGTCATAGCAGGACACTATCATACGAGAATAGCGCCGGCAGACGAAGACGGAACAGTACTGCTCACCCCAGGAGCCACGGAAGCCGTAGACCTGTCTGACGAAGGCCCCTACGGCGTGTACATTCTTAAAGGCAAGGGATCGGTTCGATTTGTTCCGATTAAACCGTTACACGAAATCCGTAACATCAAAGTGACATCCCAAGAGGCTGTGAAGCCCACAAAGTGGTTCGTTGACAACGCCTTGAAAGAAGCCAGCTCATATGCATCTAGCCTTCATACGACAGGCGTCGAAGGTGTACTTCGACTGGTTTTGCTCGGCTTGACCGATGAAGACCCATACAGCATAGAGCAACCTCTGATGTCAGAATTGGCTAGGATAAAGGAAACATCACCGGAATTACTGCACGTAGAGCTCGTCAATCGAGTCGAAAATGTGCGGCAACAAGTTGTTCTACCCACCCTCGGCGGAGGCGCCGAGTTCGCCGGAGAGATCCTCAAACCGCTCGGCGACTTTGCTCATGAGGCTGTGAGGATAGTCGAGGAAGTGGGCACGATGCTGGACGAAAGGGCCAGTCAGAAGACGGGGCTCCTTACGGGCTCGGACAGGGTGCCCTTCGTGACTCGATGGATTGATATCCTCGAGAAGATGGAGGCTTAGATTTGAGTGCTGTCATCGAGGAATTGAAACTGAGAAACTTCGAAGGCTATAAGGAAGCGGAGCTGGGATTCTCGTCAGGCCTAAACCTCATTAGGGGCAGAAACTCTACTGGCAAGAGCACACTCCTCGATGCTCTGGTGTTTGCTCTCTTCGGTGAAGCGCCTGACGTCAAACCTAGGCTTTTGGTTTCACGGTTGCCCGACTCAAGAGAGATGGTCGTCTACGCCAAGTTTCGAAGTCCTCGAAGCGGCGAGAAGGTTGAGGTTTCAAGAAAGGGAAAGCTTGACGGGAAAGGAGCCTACAGAACCGATGAGAGGCTACTCCGAGTTAACGGCAAGGAAGTGCACATTGAGGGTGATGAGGACCTTCGAGCCAAAATTACTGAGTTGATGGGAGCAAGCCTACGAAAATTCCTTAACCTAGTCTATGTTAGACAGGGAAAGCTAACGGCAATCCTCGAACCTCCCAAGGAGCAAATGGATTCCATAATAGGAATCACTCTGCTCAGGGAACTTCGGGAACAGCTTGACGAAGCCAAGAAGGGCCTAGAGAGGTATGAAGGGAGAGACGCTGCCACGGAAGCGCAGAACCTCGAGAAGCTGATCATACCTCAACTATGCTCTAGCATAGAGCAGCTTAAGACCAACGTGGAGCAATTGCAAAAGGATGTCGGGAAGCTCGAAGACCTTGTCAAGAAAGGCGAATCCCCGGAATTGACGGAACTACTGGAGCAAATCAAGAAGAAAGAGGACATGGGGAATCAGATCCGAGATCTGCAAGCGAGGATTCAGGAACTGCTAAGGAACGCAGGAGCATCATCGCCTGACGAACTTGGACCCAAGATTAACGAATGGAAGGAACAACTGGAAAGACTGACCGCAAAAAAGAACGGTCTAGCCAAGGAAGTGGAGGGGCTCCTAGGCGCTTGGTCAACCCTCAAGGGCAAGGCTGATGGCTTGAAGAGCCAGATTGAAGAACATGAAGCACTTCTTGGTAAGAAGATTCCCAAATGCCCAACCTGTGGCCAAGACTTGAAGCCTGCAATTCTTCGAAAGATCCTGAAGGAGGACAAGGCTCAACTAGAGAAATTCAAATCCCAAGAAGCCGACGCAAAGGAGAGCTATGAAGGAAAGAAATCTGAGCTTGACAAGCTGAACGAAAAAGTCGTCACCATCAAGAACAACATTTCAGCTCTCAACTTAATGAAAGATGACTTGAAGGGGTACCTCGATTCAGCCAGCCACCTCGAAGAGACGATCAAGAAACTTCTATCCCCGATCAGAGATAGCCTAGCCAAGCTTGGCTTGCCTCTTCGACCCGAAGATCCTGAACTCAAGGTCAAGGTGGCCCAGCAACTTCCTGTACAGCCTGAAGAACTGGCTACCAAGAAGAAAGAGCTCGACGAGGAGCGAAACATGCTTGGGGAGAAGCTGAAGAGCAAGGATGAACTCGAAGAACGACTGAGGAGATCTGCAGACTTGCTCAGTAAACTAACGCGAAGAATAGCTCGAGCAAATCTCGCGTATAGCCTCTCACAAGGATTCGATCAAGGGGTAGAAGCAAGAAGGAAGGAGTTCCTGAAGCGCATCGAATTCAAAGCTCTCGAGTATTACAAAGCAATGACGGACCAACACGTCTACAGTGCAATCACCATAGACCCGGACGAATACACTGTATGGGTCCACCCGAAAGGACTAACTGAAGCCATCCCAGCCACACGGGTTGGCGGAGGCCACCAAACTCTCCTTGCCGCGTCAGTACGTTTAGCCTTGCTCGACGCGCTGAGTTTCCGATCTCTCCTGATCCTTGATGAGCCGACTTACGGCGTTGATTCTGAGAATCTGCCTCAGCTTGCAAGTCATATTGGTGAGGCTTCTAGGCAGCTCTCACAGATGATCTTGGTTACTCATTACAACATCTGCGAGGAAGAAGCTTCGAATATTATTGACGTGACAGTCCGAGAAGATGGAGTGTCAAGGGCAGAGGTCAAACTATAATTGTAATTGCTCTCAAGACTTCCTTATCCCCTACTGTTCCAAGCAATTTGCGAACGATCGTATTCCTGAGATGAAGCCCGTCAAGCAACGGTCGACAAAAGCTACAGCTCGCCAAAAAGATGCAAAGCCAGCCCAGTTCTTCCAGTAAGTTTGAACTAATGGGTCTATCACTTCCAGCCCCAGTTCAGCATCCTCCACTTCAGCGCCGCAGCCATCACATACGCCCAACCAGACTGACCACCTTTAAAGATTGAATTTCGCCCAGTTGTACTCGTCCAACAGTTTGGGGATTGTTGTTGCTCTGCTCTTGCACTCGGACACAAGACTTGGAAAAACAGAATTCATCGGTATATTTCGCATTAGCGAATATTCACGTATAAGAGCATCAGCGAACGATTTCATATGCCGCATAAATCTTGCATAGCCTACCTCATTGTCAGAGTAGCCATAGCCGTGCCTAATGTTTCTATCGGACATCATGAAGAGTCTCGGATTGACTAAATGAAGTATCTTCGATGTTGCGGTAGCGCCGACTGTTTTTGCTCCAGCTCGAACGGATGCTATTCTTCTAAAGACGTTTTTGATGTCGTCGAGATGATCAACAAGAGAATCGAAACTTACTTCTTCAAGGCGATAACTTTTGAACTTCAAGAGTGATTCTGAAGCCTCTCTAAGCGTTCCTGCTAGGCTTGAAATGCAATCATAACTAAGGCGACACTTCCACCGATTTAGGAATTCCAATATGCATGTCGTTCTTGAGTCATCAATTTCCGCTAGATTACCCCAAATATCAAGTCGATTCAGAATCTGACGATACGAATCTTCCAATGCATATACGGAGCCTTGGTATGCTTGAACTTTTCTTATGAAATCGTCAATGTCAATATCTGTCATCTGTATCACGTCATCTTACCGTCGAGAACGAATTGCAAGTCCCGCACCAGTTGCCTAAAGTTCCGATTCGCAAGGCTTTCTATTCTAGGCCACTTTTCAATCCATACATTGCAGCGTGAATCGATGCGAATTGGGAACCTGCAACCGATGAAACGGCCAATTCGAAGCGTTTGAAAATACTCTTGTTTGATATTGGCAGCTTCCTGCGTCGAGCCGCCAAAGGCGTTGAGAAGCGTGAACAATGCACTTCTTCCTAACGCGAAAATTGTGGGCGGTCGGATGAACACAATCTCCTGCGCCAGATGTTTCGCTGAATGCGCAAGCAGTTGCCAAGATGGTTTCCCATTCTTCTTCAGGTCCCGTCTCCTAGAGCAGGGATAGTTGAATGATGGGAGAAGATACAGGCCGCCTTCGAAGAGCCTTCGCAGTCCTTCTATGGCTGGCATACCACGTATATTGGCGAATGATCTGGTTTCGGATAATGCGAGGAACAGCTTCCTTCTTAAACTGTCCTTGGAATCAGGATTGTGAAAGAAGTCTCCCAGATTCTTTCCGCCTGGCGGTGCTTCTGAAACAAAAAGTAATCTTACCTTGGTAGGCTTGTTCGGATCAACGAAGGTATCTAAGCGTTTCTTTATGACTTTCACCGTGGACAATTCACGCAGGCATTCCCCACATGTGAAGATAGAATCACGAATTTCAGACCACGATGCTTCTTCATGAGGAGAATCAGTCGAGTCGCTGAAAGTATTGGCCATCTACTCTCAACCCACAATCTCCACAGTTTCTGAAGACGCTATTGACAACTTATCTCTTCATGTGGGTCTAAGCCCGAACTTTCTTTCAAGCCACTCATATTTGCCTTTGAAATCGTAAAACTCTTCGGCGCTCTTAACATCTAGAAGAGTTACTTTGTCCCTAATTTCGTGAAGTTCGCCTAGAAACTTGGTTTGAGCTTCTTTGAGCTGATCTTCCGTTGAGATCAGGAATATTTGGGACTCCCACAGGTCGTGAGCATGCTTAAGCCTTAACAAGGCCGCTTCTAGGCTTCCCTTCAGATGTACTTCAAACACATATTTAGGTCCAATTCTAGGCGGTTTATGCCACACAGCGTCAAACTCATATCGTTCATGCCTCCACTTCTTCTCAGGTTTGTACCCGATTAACTCGCCAAGAGCATAGATGGCATCAATCATCTGATCATGTTGAATCGATAATGGCGGTTTGGGCTTCGCTACAACGGAAGGTTTAACATAGGCCTTCGGCAGATACTCGATAACTCTCAACACTTTTTCCTCCCGTACTTTCATGAATCCAACCACAGCCTTCATCCTGTATCCAGCCAACTCGTTAAGTTTCGATAAAGGAAGGTCAATCTCTCTAACGTCTTCCAGAAAGAATAGATAAGGCCATGTTTTCCCATCGATATCCCTCCCCCAAACACTCTCTGCCAGACGACTACCGCTCTCCACCTGCTCAGGCTCATCGGCTGAAGGATACTTGAAGCCTACCTTGCCAGCGTAAATCAGCTTACCCGCATGATAAAATAGCACATAGTCACCTTCATCAATGGATGTCCAGCGGTCACGAAGCGAGCCCTTCAAAGCCCATAGCTTAACGACGCCAGTATCATAACTTCCAAGGATTTTTTCCCTGAGCGAGGGATCCCTAATGTCCAATTCCTTAACATTGACGCCGTCCATTACGCTTCTCTTAATGTTCTTATAGAAACCAGGCGCGAGAAATACCTTCATCCCTCTTCACTCAATTTGTACGCATTTCCGCTGGATTTATCACTTATGGGGGTTAAGCTTGCTTCTCTTCAACCTCAATCCCAAAGAATCTGCGAAGATAGTTTTCGGAAGGGAGAGCGAGCTTGATGAACTGGTTCACCTGATGAAGGCGAGAAGGCGGGTTGCTGTGCTAGGACCGAGGATCTCTTCCTACGATTTACCCTCCGCAACTTTGACTGACTCCGTATATCACCAGCCTTTGAAGCCGCCTCAGCAACCCTACGCAAGATCGTTCTACAGACCGCTGTCGTTTGGAAGGCTTACTGGGAACGGAGAAAGAAGCCGCGGCTAGGACCTGACTCCTTTGCAAGCATTTTAATGTAGTATGCCATAAAGTGGATAACTACTTTAAAAGACGTGAAAGAATGGTTACGAAGACCGAAGCGCTATACAACGCTCTTCTACCAGTGAAAGTAGTAGGCTTCG
>Ga0315308_1000750_pt1 | contig 18493 bp, 20 predicted proteins | sample TDP3_MG_FD_203078 | JGI IMG/M metagenome (GOLD analysis project Ga0315308, IMG submission 203078) | Freshwater sediment microbial communities from Lake Towuti, South Sulawesi, Indonesia - TDP3 | ecosystem: Environmental > Aquatic > Freshwater > Lake > Sediment | place: Indonesia: South Sulawesi... | reverse complement strand
ATAAGCATACGAAAGGCTTGTAAGAGTTCGTAATCCTTGTTTGGCTCGACTTGAAGGAAATAGTCGGCTACCTCAGCGGTGTAGGTTTTACGAACGTCCACAACAATCATTTTCCTTTTCTTCTGGAACATGCTGTAGGGTAGGCGGCGCTCAACTTCTGGAGTAGCGAAAATGTCGCGTCTAAGGACCAGGTTGACGGCTCTTCGAAGGCGCTTTCTAGATAGAGCACCGCTTAGACGTGTGAGGTATCCCCTCCAGGCGCTTTTCTGAAATCTGCCTTCTGAAAACGTTGTGTACCTTTCTACGTGGCGGGGGTGAGCGCTCCACGGGTTGCTTGCCCAGTAGAAGATGAGGTCTGCTCGATGCCGAAACTGTCCTAGAGTGCAGGAAGAGATGCCGATGTCATGGATGCTTAGAATAGACGGGCCGTGACAAACAGTAGAAGTGTTGTCGATAACTCCGCCAACCTCTTCCGCTAGTTCTAACCCCACTCGAATTGCTTCGCAACTTGTGGAACTCCAACCGTATAATATGGGATAGGTGGCGTCCGCTAAGATTTCTGCAGCTTTTCTGACAGCCTCAGCTATGGAAGCCTCAACTAGTTCACCGTTTTTTCTAACGAGTGGTTTTAAATTTCGATGGGTGGCGTAGTTAAGAAATTTGGCTGCTCCCATGGCGCAGGCGTTTCTGACATCGGTTATGACATTGTCTTTTACAACTACTTCGATATCGTCACAAAAAGTTCCGCAGATGGGACAGGTTACTCCGGTAATGACTGTCATGATTGTTTCTCCTTAAAATACTGATTAAGCAGATCGTGCAGGGTTAAGACCCTTTCCTCGGGTGCAGGCTCAATTTCTGCTGGTATGCCTTTTAGGGACGGCATGCCTGTTCCATGGGTTTTTGGGTTCATGATGATGCTTGCCCAAGGACCATAGGGGATGAAGGCAACCTTGGGGTGGGGAACCCTCGCTGACTTCACAGCCTTCATGACCACCGAACCAAAATCTGTGATAACTTTGACGTTGTTGTTCTCTTTTACTCCGAGAAATTTCATGTCTTCGGGGTCCATTTGGCAAATCGCCACGCTTTTTTGGTATTCCTCTGAGAGCTTGCCGACTTCTTTTCCTGTGCCCTGATCTATTGTTCGACCGGTTAACAGCGAAACCTTCAATTTGGGCATTAATCCACTCTTCTGCTAGTTTGGTTAATATGTTTAACTTGTTTTGAAAAGCTTACTTACTTATCCTAGCATATTAATGTTTATCATTATGGGCAAAAATGAGAGCAAACGCTGAAGATCGATCTGTAACTGAGCGTTTGGTTGTTCTTTGTTGCAGCATTTTTATGGTGAACAAAATATATATTAAAGGCTATTTATATATACAAATAATACTTACTTCATATGCGGGGATAAGGTATGGATCAACGCAAAATTATGTCCCTTGGAAGATCGTCCCTCGTGGTTTCCTTGCCAAAACGTTGGATAAAATTGAACGAGTTAGAACGTGGCGACGCTGTCTCTTTGGATATTCAAAGGGATCGTTCTCTGGTCATTTTCCCGGGAGTCAAGAAAAAGAAAGACTTTCGAAAAATCACCCTCAAGGTTGATCCCGCTAAGAAGGAGGATTCGCTCGTTCGGGAAATAATCGCTTGCTACCTGAATGGTTATTTTGGCATTACGTTGGTTTCAACAGACATATTTACGGTTGAACAGCAAAAAGCGGTTCGCGCCATAGCTGGGATGTTGTACATGGGGATTTTGGAGTCGGACGCTAGAAGAATTTACATCCAAACATTAGTCGACGAGTCGAAGGCGCCTGTCGAAACAGCTCTCCGCCGAATGCATATAATCTCAGCTTCGATGTGCCGCGACGCTTTGGAATCCTTGAGAAATCAGGACGCTGAGTTGGCTAAGGTTGTATATGGGCTTGATGACGATGTTGATCAACTTGGTTTTTTCCTCATTCGGCTACTTCGCGGGGTAGTCCTTGACCCAGATTTAGCAAAACAATTGGGTCTCGAGCCTGTTGACTGCCTTGATTACCAAACTTTAGTGCACAGAATTGAGCATGTCGCAGATCATGCAGCAGCCATTTCAAGAAATGTAATATCAGTGGTGAGGGGTCAGTGGTTTTCAGATCCTATGTTGGAGTATATTCTAAACCTCGGCAATGAAACTTTAGAATTGTACAACGAGGCGGTTAGAGCTTTCTTTTCAGGAGATACAACTTCTTCTAATGACTTGATAAGGCGACAAAATGAGCTTGATGAAAAGCTTGCTGCTTGTACTGTTGGCGAGACAAATCCCTTGTTAGCCTGCATGATGTGTTCAATACGAGATAGCTTAAGGAGAGTTGCCGAATATGCGGCGGACATAGCCGAGATCACTATAAACCATTCGTACAAACCGACATTAACATCGTACATTTAACGAGACAATTGAGGATAACGGATTAAAATGGGAAAAGAAAAAGAGGGTTGTTGTGAAGCCTGGCTTTGGGCATGCGGTTCCTCGTTAGCACACTTATTTGGTCTCAGCTAACTTAGGCGTTGGTGGGGCAACCTCTATAAGCATTTTTCTCGCTTTCTGTAGGGCAAACTTGTGGTCGTATATGGTTGGAGTCTGGTTTTCGCATGCGTCTTGTAAGATTGCTTTCTGTAACTTATACTTCAGATCTCCTACTACAAGTGCTCCAATTCCGTAGATTCCAGGCACTATTTCCTTCATGTAATCCTTGAGTTCTAGTCCTTCGATTCCTAGCGGTGGAACAGCGTTTAGGTCGACCATTACTTTGGTTGGTTCCAGTTTCTTCAGTAGTTCTTTTTCAATTATTCTTATTCCTCGAGCGGCGATGCAGAATATCACATTGGCTTTCTGCAAGACCTTGGTTTTGTCGGTTGATGTTGGTGCGGAAACACCGTGTAGGTAGGCGCCGTGTCTCTCTAAGACATCCCTAAAGGCTTCGTGTTGAAGCAAGTAGTCCGAGTTCAACATGGGGTTTGGTTCAGCAACCGTCACTTCACACTCTAGGCTTGTCAGAATCTCTGCTACTGTTATTCCTACAGGTCCAGTTCCGAACACCGCGTATTTTTTGCCACTTAAGCCTCCAAGCTCATAAGATTTCATAGCGTCTTCAGTTTTGGCTACTATCGCGACGGCTGTGGTGTATGCTCCAGCAGGGTCTATTACCACAGAAGTTTCAAACGGTGGGAACATTGCACTCTTCACGGCCCTCAAAACTTCTTCAGCCTTTAGGACATCTCTTCCACTGATTAAGAAGCATGTGCTTTTGAACGCCTTCGGACTTCTCGAAAACATAGCATCTTGTGTAAGACTCTTAGCGTCTCTTGGGGTTACGTCTTCGTAGGGTATCACTGCATCGAAGCCAGCATCGTATGCCATAGTGATGTCAAAGGGGCTTGCTCTTCCGCCAGTGTCTAACATGAACAATAGTTTTTTCAACATTCTCACCTGCGATTATGTTATGAAGTGGTTGTATATACTTTTTGTCGTAATACGTTATATATGCGCATATGGTATTAATCTTAAGAATGTTAGTATATACTAAAGACATAAATCGCCCTTTATAAAATACCATGACGAAAAAGGCTGAGATGAAAGACTGTGTCAAGTTTTTCCCCACCCAAAAAATACAAGAAGACGGTGATAATATTTTTGGATACCGACAAACACCCAAGCCCCTTTGACATTTTGGCCGCGATTGACCTATATCCTGACGCGCAAATTCTCCATTATGGCGACGTCAACACCCGTGATGCAAAGAAGATTATCCAAGATGCAATGTTTCCCCGCGGACCCGGGGGAGCAAAGCACACCAAAATTTTCATTGGAGGACAAGATGTTGAAAAAGCCCTTGGAATTTTGGAAGTTGCAAAGAAGTCCATGTTTCCACCCTTTGAACTCGCCGTTATTGTAGATCCCAGAGGAGCTAACACAACCGCGTCAGCAGCAGTGGCTAAAACTCTAGCCCTTTCTATGGAAAAGGGATTCGGCGACTTTAACGAAAAAATCGTCACTGTTTTGGCTGGAACTGGTCCGGTTGGACAGGTTGCAGCTCGTTTGTATGCGATGGAGGGTAGCAACGTGATTGTCACGTCACGGCAAAAGGCAAGGGCAACAACAGTTGCAAGCAAAATCAACGAAGAAATCGGGAAAGAAAAAGCTTGGGGCGTGCAAGCCGCTGCGCCCGATGAAATTGCCGAAGCCATCAGGAAAGCTGACATTGTTTTGGCTGCCGGTGCTGCTGGAATCCAGTTGTTGCCCCTGAATGTTCTTAAGGACTATGGAAGGCGGTGCAAGGTTGTTGCGGACATCAACGCTGTCCCACCGGTAGGCGTTGAGGGATTGAAGCCCACCGATGATGGCATCGAGTTTTTGCCCGGCATCTGGGGAATAGGCGCTCTAGCTATAGGACCATTCAAGAGCAAGATTGAGTCTGAGTTGTTCAAAAAAGCGATGGAATCTCCGAAAGGTATACTTGACTATAAAGTTGCCTACGAGATTGCGAAATCAATGGTTCTGCCTTCCACTTAGAAAATGCGTGCAGCCCAAAATTTTGTAATGATTACTGAGGGATAAATTCCGAGAAACCAGTCAGAATTTTCGGTGGAGAGGAAGATTTAAGTTTTAAGAAGAAGCATGAAAGTATTTCACAAGCGTGTATGTTCAGAGGGTATTCATATGCTTCGTTACAATGGTGTAGAGATTGAAGATACATTCGCGGAAATGTTTCCGATGTGGGCAGGGAGAATACTGATAACAGCTGATAATGAGAAGTGGGCTCTAACGGCAGCAAGAACGGCAACGGGCTTCGCCGCCTCCATCATCATGTCTCCAGCAGAAGCGGGAATAGAAGGTATGGTCCAACCCAACAAGACTCCAGACGGACGCGTCGGAATGCTGATTCAAATCTATCACACAACGAGGAGAGATTTAAAGACTCAAATGAGTTTGAGAATTGGACAGTGCATCATGACGTGCCCCACCACAGCAGCCTTCGACGCTTTGCCCGAGGCGAAAAGAAGATTGAAGGTGGGAAGAAGCCTACGCTTGTTCGGCGACGGCTTTCAAAAAAGAGACACAGTTGCGGGACGGAAGGTTTGGCGCATCCCTGTTATGGAAGGAGAATTCATTGTTGAAGACAACTTCGGCGCCATAATGGCAGTTGCCAGCGGAAACTTCTTGATTTTAGCGGAAAGTCAAAAAGCTGGTTTCCAAGCGGCAGAAGAGGCTGTGGAAGCCATCAGCCAGAAGGCTCAGGGGGTTATCATGCCGTTTCCAGGGGGCATCTGCAGATCAGGTTCCAAGGTGGGCTCCATGAAATACAAACTCGCCGCGTCTACAAATCATCCATTCTGCCCCAAATTAAAGAAAATCTTGCCAGATTCGCAGGTTCCGGAAAACGTCAACAGCGTTTACGAAATCGTCATAAACGGCTTGAATTCTAAGGTTGTGAAAGGGGCGATGGCTGAGGGAATAAAAGCGGCGGTGAAGGTTCCAGGAGTTGTGAAAATTTCGGCGGGGAATTTTGGTGGAAAGCTTGGTCCGTTTCGAGCTTACCTGAAAGAGGTGTTAGAACTAGAATAGCTTGTGCACAGACAATTTCACGTATTCCATGCCTCTCCCTTCTGGCGAGCCAACAAGGATTCGATGATATTCTCGACATGTTTTCCTGTCCACCACACGTTCAAGTTTTCCCCTGGCCACAATAGATTCCCATACTTCAGCCAAATTATCGTAAAGGCTTTCGTAAGAAACCACTTCTTCAATGTCCGCCACTTGAGGACCCTCAACAATTTCCACTTCCCTAATGCGGTAAACCGAAGGAAGAAACAAGCAATCGGAGTTTTCGTAAACAACAGCGCGGACAGTTGCAGGTCCCACTGGATAGTAGGTTTTATCGCCGTATTCTTCACCAACCTCCTGCTCCAACTTAACCGGATGAATAGAAAACGGCGTGTTTTCAAAAAATCCTAGGTTCCACTTCCTTTCGTAGATTCTCAGGGCTTCATCTGTCGTTAAGGGATAGCGTTGAGCCTTACTCTCGCACCAAGCTTTCAGAGAGTTTCCCTCAAAGCGTTCGACAGCAGAACTCGACGAAGAATAGGCTTCAGTTAAGGCTTCTTTCACTGCCAAACTGTTTTTTAGACCATAGACTGTTATGTCAAGGTCTGAAAATTCGGGTCGATGAATGTTTAGAAGGATGGAACCAGTTACTCCAAAGAAGTTCAGTGAGACCCCGCTTATCTCTGCCAAAAAAGACGTAAATCTCGTCAACTTTTTCTGCAGAGGGTCTAGGCGCGAGGCTTGAAGGAGCTGAGCCAGTTTTTCTTCGGGTTTGTAGTGTTTTGTTAGATGTTTGTGAGGAACTGCAGTCATGGTGATGTTATAGTAGGGTGAATGAAAAAGATATTGCGGGTAGTTTCTTTCTAGAAAGCTGAAGGTTTCCAGCAAGCCTGGAATAGTGTAGGCTTGCATAACCCTTTTGAATTTCTTCTTTCCTTTTCCCCAGAGACCAAGCTTAGCTGGAACATATTTGAGATAGGAGATAACGCGGTCTGGAGGATGAAATGAACCAACCACGCAGAAAAAGAAACCCTCTCTAGTTTGTATGAAGTCTCGGTCCCTGAACCAACGCGTCAAGTTACGCCGCACCCAAGATTTATCCGCGTGTTATGCCAGTGCAGAGGCGATAAGCTCCGCCAGCTTAGCAGCTAACTTGCCCCCTCGATCCTTATCTGCATTGAATTCTGTGATCTCCATGCCGAGGAAACTGTTGCTTTGTGCAAATATCTTTAGCGCCCGTTTCACCTCATCTAGGGTTAAGCCGTTCAGGTGAGGAACATCTGCTGCTGGCATTTCGTTTGCATCAATAACATCGACATCGAAGTGAACAAAAATTTTGGCTGTCTTGGATTCTAACATCTTCAAAGCATTCCTTGCAGCTTTTTCAACTCCTAACTTGCGAATCATCTCTGTTGAAAACTGTGTAATCGAAGAACTTTTTAGAAAGTCAATTTCAGGTGGATCAATGTACCCGCTCCTCGGGTTTAACCCGAATAAAACGATGTTTTCTTCACGTAAAATTGGATATCGAGTTCCTAGATGAGAAAGCTCTGGAGCTCCATTTCCAATAACATGCGCTAACACCATCCCATCAAATATACCCGACTGAGTGGTTTCAGGCGTGTTCAAATCCGCATCACCATCAAAGTAGATTAGTCCTAAGTCAGGGAAAACCTTCGCAATCCCTGTGATGCTCCCAATTGCTATTGTGCAGTCGCCTCCCAGTATTATGGGGTTAAACCCATTATCTAAGGCTGTTTTAACCTTCTCTGCCACAAGTTTACAAGCCTTCACAACAGCAAATTTGTTCTGGGCTTTAGGGTTATCAGGGTCTGGGGTGAAATGAAATGGTTCAGTATTTCCATAGTCAATAACTTCATGTCCAGTTTCTTTGATTTTTTCGATTAATCCAACTCTACGAAGCGCGACTGGAGCCTTTTCCTGTCCTTTAGCCCTTGCACCAACACTTGAAGGAACACCAATTATCGCAAGTTTCAATTCAATCCATCCTTGTTGACACAAACGGATGCGTAATAAAGTAAATACCCTTCGTGCCCTTATTTAAATAAAGGCGTATCCAGAATGGAGACATGGATTCCCAGGGACGGCGAAGCCCTTGTCACAAAAGAGGGATTCGTCTTCTATGTGTTTGGGTATGAACATCCGAAAAATCGGGTCTTCTCTTTTCTAAAATACATCCCATCTCGGTTGAAGCCCAGCTTTCCAATACGTTTTCTCCAGCAGAAATGGAAGCTTGGAAACGTAGAGCTTGCCAGATCTGAAAAACTCTATACAGCGCAGAACCATCAAAAGCTCCTAGAAACCTTTCGAAGTAGATTTCCCCAATACGTGTATTTCTGTCCCTACCGTGGAAAAGACGTTATAAGCGTTCCATTGGAGCTTGTGGAAAGAGTTTATGCGCCAAGGGAGTGTTTGCAGAGGCTTTTTGAAAGGAAGAGGAAGGATGGCTTGCAGAAACTGGCGTTAGAATTGGCTTCGCTTCTCTCCGACGCATCAGGCGTGCCCCTTGAAGACTTTGGGATTCACGGTTCCCTTGCCTTGAACATGCACACCATGAAGTCCGACATTGACCTAGTGGTTTATGGGGCAAGGAACTTCAGGATTCTTGAAGGAGCTGTTCACAAATTAGTCGATGAAGGCACGCTGAAATACATTTTTACCAAGAGGCTTGACACGGCTAGGAAGCATAGGGGACGATACAAGGACAAACGATTCGTGTACAATGCGGTGCGGAAAACCGAGGAAATAAAGTCCAAGTATGGTGATTATAAATACTTTCCAGTGAAGCCCATCACTTTTAGCTGTGAGATTGTTGACGACACTGAAACCATGTTCAGACCAGCCGTCTACCAGATTGCGAATTACCAACCGCTCGATTCAGCCTCAAGGCTTGGAGAAGATGAGGCTCCTACAAGGGTTGTATCCATGATAGGATATTACAGAAACGTGGCTCGGCGTGGAGACAGGGTTAAAGTTTCGGGAGTGCTTGAACGGGTGGAAAAGGTTGAAACTGGCGAAATCCACCATCAGGTTGTGATAGGCTCAGGAACTCGCGAGGACGAACATGTACGGCTTCTCTAGCGAAATTATTCAGTCCGTTTTGTTGCTGAAAAACTGGGAAATATTGTGTTTGTGTCTTGAACATCTCTAAGCTTTCTGATTTTTTCAATTACGAATTTCGAGATTGTCTCTTGAGCAGAGGCGTAAATTTGACGTCCATAAAGTTCGAACTCCAAAACAGCAAGCAAATCATACTGACCGGGAATTAGATGGACCTCTATAACTTCATCATATTTTAGAAGTTTTTCCAGAACTTTTTTATCTTTTCCAGGGGTAACGTTGACGAAGACAAAAGCCTTGTGTCTACCCTTCATTTCGTGAACACTCATCACAGAACACCTCAGAACCAACTGAAACGCTAACTATCTAGAATCAGCAATATTAAGTTTAACTTATTCTTTTTTGGTTTTCTGTACTTGTCTGTGGGGCGAGCCAGATAAAATGTATGCTTTGACTACGCCTGGAATTTCGTCTATGTTCTCGTTTAGGAAGTCTAGGGCGTTGTCTTCGTTGTCTGTGTTGATTAAGAGCCCTAGGTCCCAGTCTCCAAAAATATCCATGGTGTAGCGTAGCTTTACGCCTGGTCTAGGCTTCTCAGGAAAGTTCCTTAAGTGTCCTATGGCGTCTCTTATTCTTCTGGAATCCAGCTTTAACAGAATCAAATATTCCGGCATTTTCGATTAACCATCTACAGCCCGTAATTGTTCCGAGCCAGCAAAAACGTTGTGAAGCCAAAATCTATAGCCAAAGTCTGCATCTTTGAGGAACTCTTAAATAATGTTTCCATCGACAGCCAGTGATGTAGGTGAAAATTGTCATGTTGGCAGAAGTTGTTCTAACACCATCCGAATCCAAGAGGCTCATAGGAAAAGCCGTGGCTTCCATGGAAGTTGTGAAGGAAGCCCTCAAATTAGGACTCATTATTATAATAAAGGGCACCACCAACAGCTATGTAGCCGAAGAAATACTAGAGAAGCCCATTGAAAAGGAGAGGTATGGACGAGGCGTCGTTGTTCCTGGACTGCTAAGTTATATGCCAGACGAAGAATCCATCCCAGACATAATCATTGAAAAGGGCAAAGTGAGGAAGGACTTAAGCCTCGAAGAAGCCGTTAAAATGTTGAAACCCGGCGACGTGCTTATAAAGGGAGCTAACGCCCTAGACCTAGAAGGCATAACAGGAGTTTTCGTAGCCCGCTTACCCACCACAGACGGCGGAACCATTGGACGGTCGATTGGAATAGTGGTTGGCCGAGGAGTAAACTTCATAATTCCTGTTAGCCTCGAAAAATTGATTCCCTTGCCAATCAGGGAGGTTGTCGCTCAACTCAACGATAAGGAAGTTGATTTGGCGATGGGACTAACCGTAAACATAATGCCCACCATGGGAAGAGTTGTTACAGAAACAGAAGCCTTCAAGATTCTAACAAGAGCTGAAGCCATTAACATTGGGGCGGGAGGCGTGGGCGGAGCTGAAGGAGCCCGTATATTCCTCCTAAAGGGAGATGAGGAAACCGTAAAGAAAGCTTTCAATCTGGTGCAGAATATTAAGGGAGAGCCACCCTTCAAGCCAGCATCCTACTGGCAAATATAGAGGAAAGGCGCGGGGGACTCTAAATGTTTGTGTTTAGGAGAAGTTCTAGGGTCTGGTAGGCTTGAAGGAATTGCAAGCCTTTCTCTGTGGTGTGAAAGGAATTTCCTCTTATGAGGAGACCAGCTTCCAGTGCATAGCCGATAAATTTTTCAGTCATATGGTGGCTGAAGTTGCACGAATACATTATACGTGTCTTTTTTGCTCCATTCTTGGTTACTTGCAAAATTTCAGCAATTATCTCGAAAAAGCTTCTTTTCATCTATCTCACAGTCCTCGGTACTCTATCTCGACCATGTAGGTCATGGCGCATCACTAGATTATTTCAATAAATATTTTCTATAAGTGTCATCTTCCCAAAACCAACATATTTCAGTATTCGATAGGTGGTTGTGGGCTGGGGTTTAATTCCAAAGCGTTTACATATTGAGGAAATGGAAATGTTGAAGAAAGGGAAATAAACGATTTAGTTTTTGTCCCCTTCTCCTGCCAGTGGGAGGGGATACCCAAATTTGTCAACGCCAAAAAATCTTGTTTTTAAAACATTGAATAGACTGATTTCTTGGTTCTTCCTCTTCGTGATTCTTTTCTCGATGCTGGGAATGGTTTTGATTTTGTCTGGATTTCCTGAAATCTATCATTTCATAAGTTCTCCTGCAATGCTTCTTGCTTCAGGACTGTTCTCTTGTTTATTCACGTTCCATTTTACAAGAAAAGAACTTGAAAAGGAACGGAACGAACAACTGGGAGTCGCCTAAAGAAACCTTGTAACCTTCTTCATTTTGTGCGTGCGGGTTTATGGCGCGAACTATTTATCGACAATTCTTAACATAGAAAAGAGGGAAGTTTGCGGGGGAATAATGTTTAGCTCCTTTAAACTTAGGGACCGGGACGCCATAATCACAGCTGATAACATTATTTTCCGAGTCTACGGTTATTTCCACCCATCAGACGCGTACATCTGCGACCCAGAATACGCTCCAGCCAAAATATACACGTCCAAAAATCCTCGAGCCCCTCGAGGACCAAGAAAGCCAGTTTACTATAAATTCTACTCAGACGAGGGCTTACGGTTCGTAAGGGAAAAATATCCGCGCTACACCATTTTTTATGAGCCACTGCAAAAGCGAATTGTAGGCGTACCGCAAGAGTACATCATGGAAACCCGGAAGCCAGACGAGGTTCTTCAGCGGTTAATTGAGAAACAGCCCGAAGATGACCTTGCCAAAGCTTTGCACAAGCTGTTGAGATTGGTTACGGCCATGTCTGGACTGTCGGAAAAGGATTTTGGGGTTTTCGGCTCCCTCCTCCACGGTTTTTATCACCCAAAGTTTTCGGACCTCGACCTCGTCGTGTATGGTAGAGAAAAATTGGGGAGACTCTGTGAAACGTTAGAAGAACTCTACTTGGAAGGAACTCTTCTGCAAAACGAGTTTGAAAATGAGAAGGCTGTTGAGGGGAAATGCTGGAAATTCGTGAACTACAGCCCTGAGGAGTATGTTTGGCACCAGAGAAGAAAGATGATTTACGCGTTGTTCAAGGATGCGGAAAGTGGAAGGGTTATCAAAACAGAGTTCGATCCAGTGAAGGACTGGAAAGAAATCTGCAACGAGTACAGCCCAAACACAAGAATCATACGGAAGGGCTGGATAAAGGCAGTTGCCCGCATAACCGACGACCATGATGTGCCTTTCATTCCCTCAATTTACAAGATTGAAACCCTCGAAATTCTGGAGGGACCAAAAGTTGAGAACCTTCAGCGAATTCTTTCCTACGTTGAAGAGTTTAGGATGCAAGCAAAAAGGGATGAGAGAGTTTACGTGGAAGGAAACCTTGAGGAAGTGGTCACCGAGGCAGGAAGGTTTCACCAAGTTACTCTAACTTATGGTCCTCGTTATTATGAACAAGTATTGAATGCCCTTCGGACATAAACTCGCATTTTGAAGCTTGACATTTCTATACTGCATAAAAAATGAAAATCTCATAATTGTTAAATTGTGAGACATAAAATGGAAAGTGAGGAGAGAGAATGTTCCTTTTTGATACCTTCTGGACTGAGGCATTTAGGTCGTTGATGCCATGGGCTGAACTCTTTTTCAGAGTCATCACGGAGCTGGGTTCCGACTACTTCTACGTGGCATTGATTATTATCGGCTTTTGGGCCGTGGATAAACGGGTTTCTAGATTGACTGCCTTCGTGCTTATTGTCTCTGTGGTTTCAAACTATTGGCTGAAGATCATTTTCAGGAATCCAAGACCATCATCGACAAACTGGCTTCCGGGGGCGCATGCCTCCAACTATAGCCTACCCAGTGGACATGCGCAAAACTCCATGACCCTTTGGGGTTGGCTGGGAATAAAGATCAAGACCTGGTGGATGGGTGTTCTTTCTACAGCCTTGATAGTATTGATAGGTCTGTCAAGAATCTATATCGGCGTGCACTGGCTAGGTGATGTCCTTCTGGGTTGGGCGGTTGGACTGCTTTTGCTGATAGTGCTGTGGAGATTAGAAGAACCAGCTCGGTCCATTCTATCAAAGTACAACCCCAACATGTTGTATTTTGGATTCGTCGTCTTTGGCCTAGTTGCAATGATTCTCACTGAGCTTCTTTCGCCGGTGACAATTGTTGGCTTAGAGGACAACTTCGGTGCTAACGGGGGACTGATAATTGGACTAGGTATCGGGCTTGCGCTCGAGGGTAGATACGTAAACTTTGAGATAACCCCCAAGTACAGAGAGAAGCGGCGATCGGCATTAAGAGTCATCATTGGCCTAATCGTGGTCTTTACAATTATGCTCGGCCTATCACCCCTACTTCCGACAGATGTCTATTGGTTGCGCGCAACCCGGTACACTCTGGTTGCCATCGTTGCTGCGTTCGTCTGGCCATTCCTATTCAAGAAACTCGGTCTCTAGTCTGACAAGAGAAGACGACTCCAAAAATCTGTCATGCGCTCTCTCCTCTGACTGGCGCGCGTCGCAAGTTTTCAGAAGCCTCCTCTTTCTCAATTATCTCTGGGCTTATTCTTCCAGTGCTGTCGAAGATTCCTTTCTTTATGATTTGTATCAAAACTCCATGCGCATACTTTGGGTGGAGGAAAACTGAGAGAACCTCTTCGGTGGGTGTTGCGCCAGCCTGCGGTATTCCAGCTTCTTCAAATTCCCTGATGGTTTCTAAGATATCAGGCGATTCAAAGGCGAGGTGAAACAATCCTTCACCGTGTTTTTCTAGGTATCTAGCAGTTGGACCTGGCGTTATCGGCTCCACCAACTCTATGAAATTGTTTTCTCCTTCCGCCAGAGGCAGAAACGCATATTTGAATTCCTCCGTTTCACCCTTTCCAGTCATGTAACTCATCACTTCCACAACGATATTGTCTTTGTCTATTCCAAGCGCGGCAGCGTACTTGTCAATTGCCTCGGAGATGTTCTTCACTAGGATGCCGACGTGATGAAAACGAATTTTTGGTTCAGATTGGCTATGTTTCATCTCTTTCAACCACGTTTCTTTAACCGCTTAATAATTAAAATGTTTTTGAAAAGGAAGCAATCAATTACTACGCCAAAATCATGTGGTCCGAAACCTTGTTTCCCAGAAGCAGTCTATAGTGCTCACGCTCTTCCGCCTTTTGCAGCTTTTCAACTTTACCCTGCGCAATCACAGTCTCGCCTCTCCTAGCTTGTTCACAAAATCTTCCCCGAAAAGACACAATTTCCTCAATTGATTCGATGCTGGTTCCTTCAAGAATTTCCACGTTGCCAATCTTGTAGCAGCAGGGAGTGAAAATCGCTTCTGAATCGTCCACCACCGTAGCCTTGATTTTAGCGTAGCCCTCAGACTTGTAAAGAATTGTGCCATACTTTTCCTCAATTTCGTTCCAATCTTTCACAAAGCGAATGAAATAGTCTCTTCCCATAAACTTGCCCTGCAAAACCTTCCGGGATTCGGTTCTAACAAAGTCCTCGAAGCGCATGGCCGTGTCCTTCGAACGGAAATCGAACAGCTCCTTTAGCTCCTTCAGACTATAGGACCTAACAGAGTTTTCTCTACTGTCTAACAGGGACCCTAACGCTGAATAGACCTTGTAGCAGTTTTCAGAGCCGTAAACTATGGGGTCTATGTCAGAAGTCTGAGTGTAGAGTTTCACAAGAATAGAGCCTGATATACCCAGTTTGCTCCAAGAAACATTTGCGCTTTCTTTTAAAAGCTTCATAAAGTGCAGCGCTTGGCTTTCTACCTCGTCTAATCCGTCTCGGCGACGAAGCTTTTGCAGATAGTCAACTGGCCTATAATGGCGTTTAATAGCCTCGAAAGGAACCTCGCAAAGACGTTCATTAAACACCGGATCGTACACCAAGTATCGTGGAAAAACCTGCTTTAGCAGAGCGTAACGTTCGGAGAGAGCGTAAACCTTTCGATAGGTTGTTCCGTCCCTTTTTCTGTCACCGTCTGGGTCAGGAACATAACGGAGGAAGGCGATAACTCTGCTAGGAGGATGAACCAGCCCTTTAACGTCGAAAAGAATGTTGTCGTTGGTTTCGACTAGGTCGCCTTCACGAGCTTTGATTTTCATTCTGATCTACTTTGCACTATAATTTTCGATGGAATAATCCTGATCTGCGAAGAGCGATAATTAAACCAACTCCAAATACTGTTGCAATCGCGGTAAATACTAGTCTCTCGGCGACAGAAATTGGCAGAACAGTCATGAATAATGTTGGAACGTGTGGCAAATCTTCAAGGGGAAAAACTATGTCAATGAGACTTATGAAGGCAAGGTTTCCAATCATGTGATCCGCAATTATGCCACAGTAACTTGCTAAGCAAACGGCAGCCACAAAGTTTCCCTTCCCTTCTTCACCGCCGAAAATTCCATGCAATATTAAAATGCCACCAAGAAAGTATAGAGGAAGAGAAAGATAGGGAAGAGCCTCTATCCCACTCAGATACGGTTTGGGAAGAATATAGGCCAAAACCATAACTACAATGCCCATTAGAATATAATTTGGTTTCAAATTCCATCCTTTTCGTGTTCCCTCATCGCTTTTGAAGTTGGTTGCGATACGCCCTCTAAGGACTAAAACTGCTAACAATGCTGAGATATGAAGTATTGGATAAAGCAAAGCTTGTTGACCGACCCAAGTTGCATACCATCCTAAAATCAGTAAACCAAGGATGATGGCGGTTGTTGCCCATCCTGGGAAACTGCGGCTGCTAGAACTATAATTTCTTTGTGTCAGCAATCCCGCAACTAAAGCTGAAACCGCTGGGCTAAAGGATGTGAGAACAGAGAACCAACTGTTAGCGAGAACAATGCCCCCGATAAAAGCAGCCAGAAAACCCAAATAAGGCCCTAGAATCAAACCGTAAATCGGAGCCAATGCTGCATCAAATTTGATTTGCGAACCAGATAAACCGAAAATAGGGAAGCCTGGAATAACTTTAATTACAACCACAGATAGAGCAGCAAAAACCGCAACAAAGGCTACATCACGCGCTGACAACTTAAACCATTTCATAATCTTCACCCGCTGGTTGCTAGAGGTCGCTGTGTAATTTTTTACACTCGATTAATAAACTTTTCTCCGCATCCGCCTTTTTGGAGGACTATTGTTTTCAACATACCTTTTTATTAGGATCCAAATAAGATGAGGTTACAGCATAGTTTCGAGGTTAACAGTATGGTTTTCCGTTCATCCGCGGAAACAGCGGAACACGTTTCCAGATGCTTAGAGCTGGCTATTCTCCTCGAAGTCAGTGCCTATCCAAAACCTGGAAACGTCCATAGGACCGCCGACTTTCCAGAAACCAGATACGAACATTTTTTGGCGTCAGCGGTTGCCGTGGCACCCCACTTTAAACAAGCAGCCGAACGGGGAATAGAGGTTTCTGAAGGAAAAATTGGTCCAGCCAATGTTGGAATTGGAACCATAATCAAGGATGCGGTGAAGAGTATGGGTTTGTGGCAGAGGGATGGAAACACGCTTTTGGGGTCGATAATCTTGCTTTCGCCATTGGCTGTTGGGGCTGGAATGACCCTTGCCAAGGAGAGGTTTTCCCTTTCTAGACTCAGGGAAAATGTGAGGTTGATCGTTGAGTCCAGTACTCCCGTGGATGCGGTGGATGTTTATGACGCGATACTAGTCGCCAAGCCGAGGGGGTTGGGAAAGGCTCCAAAACTCGACGTAACCGATCCGACTTCAAAACAGAAAATTCTGGAGGATCAGGTAACCCTCTTTGAAGTGTTTAAGATTGCTTCTGAATACGACTCCATTGCATCTGAGTGGATAAATAACTACCCGATTACCTTTGATTTGGGCTACCCCTATTTTGTTCAACAGCTTGAGGAGACTGAGGACATAAACAAGGCGACGGTGCATACGTTCCTCAAGATTTTGTCAGAGGTTCCAGACACTTTCATCGCCAGAAAAGTAGGCTTAGCCAAGGCGAAGGAGATTTCAGCTGAAGCAAGGCAGGCATTAGAAAAAGGTGGTCTAACAACCCGGTCTGGAAGAAGTTATCTTCTGGAGTTCGACAAAAAACTTAGAGATCCAGCCCATGAGTTGAGTCCAGGAACAACGGCAGACATTACGGAAGCTGTCTTGGCAATAAGCATACTAAGCGGATACAGACCATAAACGCTTGTTGGCTACATTTTCAATGTTTTGATGCGGTCAATTTGCTTTTCTAAATCCAGAATTCTCTTTTCCAAATCTCGTATCTCAACGGCACAGCGTTCAATGTGTTTTCCGTCCATTACAATCCAGCAGGCAATGGCCACACCGCAAAAACCTAGCACAAGATAGTAAATGTAGAAGGATAATTGCCAGGTTTCTAGATGATTCCAAGAACTGTTTAGAATATAACCAGTCGCGAAAATTCCGATTAGAAAGTTCAGTAAATGTATGCTGGCTAGAAGGGTTCGCATCCGCATTTTCTCACCTTTAATGAAGTTCCTTAATTTCACCTTAAAGCTTTCTGGAGCCTTGACCGTAAAATCTTTTAGCGCAAATCTGCACTAAAGATTGAGAGAGAAAGGATAACGAGGAAGATTTATGCAGACTTTGAGAAGTTTACGGGAAAAAATTGAGAAATTGGAAACTGAGAAAGCTGAGCTCATAGAGGAGATTGAGAAGCTTAGAAAGGTTGGGGAGGAAAAGGCTAGCGCCTTGGAGAGCGAAGTAGCCACCCTAAGGAAAGAAGTAGAATCACTGAAAAAGTTGATAGGCAGCCTAGAATAGACCATAGCCTTTAGACGCGCCAGTAGATATTAGTGATTGCTTGAAGTTGATTTGGATACGTCTGCGAGAAAGACGGCTTGTTATACTTTAGAAAACGTAAATAGAGAGTGTGGAGAGTTACCCATAACACGGTGAAAAAATGCCCATAATCGCTGTTGTGGGAAGCAAGAAGTCTGGCAAAACAACGGCCATAGAAACTCTGGTTCAGGGACTGACAAAAAGGGGATACAAGGTCGCCACAGTCAAACACGTTCCAGAACCAGACTTCACAATAGACACAGAGGGGAAAGACACATGGAGACACGCAAAGGCTGGAGCCAGAACCGTCATCAGCGTGGCACCCAACGAAATCTCCACCATCAGAAAAGCAGACACAACAAAATACAGCCTAGAACAAATAATCAAAGAATGCCAAGACGACGCGGAAATCATAGTTCTCGAAGGCTTCAGAAAATTGATAGGACAGAACCCAACCGTACCAAAAATAGTCGCTGTCAAAACAACCGAAGAGGCTCTTGACGCCTCTAAACACTTCAAACCCATACTTACATTCATAGGCCCTATTCCAGCAGAAGCAGAGAAAATGAAAATCCCCTACGTTGACGTGATTAAAGAGCAGGAGAGGCTAGTAGACATGGTGGACGAAAAAGTTGCGGCGCTTGTTGAAAGAAAACGGAAACACAAAGAGGAACTAAAAATCCAAATCGACGGACAAGCTTTGCCATTGAATCCCTTTGTTCAGAAATTCATAAGAAACACAATTCTCGGAATGATTTCAACACTAAAAGACGTGACAATCAAGGGAGAAGAAAGCGTTTCAGTAATTATCAAGAGCTTTTCCAGGCATGACTGAAATCACATGGCCTTTTTGGGGTTTAGAAAGAGTTTCGCTGAATGTTGCTGAAAGAGAAAGGAGTTTTCAGCTACAAAATGTACCTTCTAAACCTTTCCAAGGGCCACGTTGTCCAGAGCCTATTTAGGCGTCACC
>Ga0315308_1000748_pt1 | contig 18549 bp, 23 predicted proteins | sample TDP3_MG_FD_203078 | JGI IMG/M metagenome (GOLD analysis project Ga0315308, IMG submission 203078) | Freshwater sediment microbial communities from Lake Towuti, South Sulawesi, Indonesia - TDP3 | ecosystem: Environmental > Aquatic > Freshwater > Lake > Sediment | place: Indonesia: South Sulawesi... | reverse complement strand
TTCATCTAGAAGGGCGACTATGGTTTCCAACTTTGAAGCTTCAATAATTTTACGACCACCAGCAAGAAAAACTCTTAACTCCTCAACACTTTTTGGCAAACAGTTAACTACTTGGACAGCCTCATCCTCTTCTAAACCAAATTCTGAAACAAGTTTTTCCACAAGCTTTTCAGCAGCTTCAGAGTCCACCTTCGCAAATTTAGACAGGTAGTCCAACGTACGGCGCTGGAACTGATCCAAATTTTCCTCCCCCATGGACTCAAGTAACTTTTTAACTTGTGGCAAAGTAAGATTCTTCTCACTAGATGCTTTCTTGGACACGTTCAATCACTTTGATATGGTTCCAAATGCTCAGGTCTAACAATAACCTCTTTGATAGCATCTCCTTGCGTCACGCTCACGATGTAACCTCGCCCGCGCTTACCAATTACAGTACCAACCTTGCCGTGATAACGCCTGTGAGGCATTCCTTTGTGGACACCCGGATCTATCTTGACGACCACCCGAACTCCCGGTTGGTATTCGTAAAGCAATTTACTTAGTCTAATTTTGCCCCGTTCCCTAGGATCCTTTTTCAGAAGCCGGCGTGTTCTTGCGCGGTATCCCTTTGACCTCCTCATTTTTCCACCTCTTCAATCCTCCATAATTACGTCCAAAACATCAAGCTTCACAGGCTTCGCTTTGTTTTTGAGGATCTGCGAGACATTGGGGGTTGTTCTTTCCTCATCTCCCGTCACCAATTCCTTAACATAGAGTCCTCCTTGGCTTCGAATTTTCATTATGGCTTTTTTAGGCGACAACTTCTTTACTTTCACCTCGTATATGTACTTTTCCCGTGTCAAATCCGCCCTCCTATGCAAAACACGAAGGGGCGTTCTCTGCTTAACCAGGGCGCCTGTTAATTTCTCCTCCAAGACAAGCAGATCGTGTGCTGTGGTTTTGTTGTCAAATTCCATAACTACACGGTATTCCTTTTGACTAGACTCTGCCTTTTTCAATCTTCTAACAACATCCTTGTCTGTAAAGTGCAAGTCTGAAACTTCAACCTTGCCCTTCGCGGAAGCATTCACAACCGCTTCTAATTTTTTAAGGTCTAAAAATCGCTTTTTAGGTTTCGTAATTTCGATTACGAAAGGTCTGCCCCTACCCAGCATACGAGCATCAATGTCCTCCCTACCCGAAGCATGAAAAGACGCTTTCGTCCCCCTAGTTGCATCCAAGAATGGCGTTGCAATGACCTCTTCTACAGACTCCGGATACATCTTCCCAGTCCAATTACACTTCTCGCAGCCTTTCCCCCGACAGCTCGAGCAGAACCACTTTGACTGCGGGATGCCCCTAATAAGTTTCTTATACCTTCCAGCAACGTAAAGCGGATTTACCTGAACCTTGATCTCTCCAGAAAACGGGTTAACAAGCAAAACTATCTCTGGTTTCTTGTATTCTACAATTTTCCCGCTGTACTCTGCAATTTTTTTCCCCATCACCCTCCCAAACTCGTTCCGGACGCTTTCGCCATAGCCCACTTCGAACTCAGCCTTAAACTCATCTTCACGTTCCTCAGCCGCTACCGGAAGCTCTATGCCCACTAAGAAGCTATTACATTCATAGTTTCTAAGAAGCTCAAGGGCATTTTTCCCCAAATCCTCCAAAGTGCTGAATTTTCCTTCGCACAAGAAACATGTTCTGGGCAAACTCTTACCAGGAATAGGTCCTTTCATTCTTTGCAGAATTTCTTTCGCCGTCTTGGAGAAACCATTCGTCGCAAGGATTCTGAGGATTCTTACACTATCTCTATCCCTTGAAAGAGTTACTGCATGATATTTGAGCGTTAAAGCCAGCTTTATTGAGTTTCCTCTTTTATCGTTCTCTAAGCCATGTCCGAGCAGGGCAAACTGCCTTCCCAGACAGTGATCGCATAAAGGATACTTTTCAAGCATCCTCAACGCCGTTTCCAGAATATCCATGACGCAGTCCTTCAAGATTTTATTCAATTCACTTGAAGTCGAGCGGCAATCCCTTCCCGAAGAAAGGTAGTTTCTTCTTCCTCCTCAGAGTTTTTAACATACGCCGCGTCATGGAGTACTGTTTCAGAAGCTCCTTCACTTCCTTATCACCTGTTCCTGAACCTCGTGCCACGCGCTTTATTCTCGAAGCATTGAAAATTTTTGGGTTCTCCCTTTCTCCAGGAGTCATAGACTGAATCATCACTCGCCATTTTTCTAAGCGGTCTTCAGCCATGTTCAGCTTGTCCTCTGGCACATCATAGGACATGCCAGGAAGCATCTTCAAAAGTTTTCGGAATGTGCCCATTCCTTTAACGGCTTCAAACTGTTCATACATATCTGTTAACGTGAATTTGCCGCTCAAGATTGCTCGGGCCTTCTTTTCAGGAACTTTTATCTCTGCCTCACGCACTTTCTCAAGTAAAGTTTCTAAGTCACCCATGCCCAGCAATCTACCAACGAAACGGGAAGGAATAAAAGGCTCTATATCTTCAATTTTTTCGCCAGTGCCAACGAACTTTATCGGCGCACCCGTGGCTGCAACTGCGGACAGAGCTCCTCCGCCTCTGGCGGACCCGTCTAGTTTTGTCACAAGAATTGAGCCAATAGGTGTTGCCTCATTGAACGCTTTTGCCTGAACCATTGCCTGCTGACCAATTGTCCCATCAATCACCAGCATGACTTCGTCCGGTTTAATGCTTTTCTCAAGCATTTTCATCTCTTTAATTAGCTCTTGCTCCTCCTTGTGGCGGCCAGCAGTATCGATAAGAATTATATCCTTGTCTGTGAACTGTTTTAGACCATCAAAGGCTATTTTGACTGGCTCCTTCGCTTTTAAGTCGCCGTAAATAGGCACGTTTATTCTGCTTGCTAGTTGCTGCAGTTGGGCAAAAGCACCCGGCCGATACGTGTCTGCACAGACTAAAGCTGGCTTAAGCCCTCTTTTTTGGAAGTATCTTGCAAGTTTACCTACAGCTGTCGTTTTGCCTGACCCTTGAATGCCAACTAACATTATTACTTTCTTCTTCCCAGGCTCAATCTTCATTGGAACTGGCTTTTCCCCAAGGAAACGTGTTAGTTCCTCATAAACAACTTTTATTACGTGCTCACGTCTTGAAATGCCAGGAGGAACCTTTTCTTTTAACGCTCTATCTTCTATACGCTTAGATATATCAAGTACAAGCTTAACGTTAACATCTGCCTGAAGCAAAGCTCTTTGTATGTCACGCACAAGTTCCTTAACCGTTGCCTCATCTATGATAGAGGCTCTGAAAACCCTTCTCAGAGCCTCGTAGATCGAGGAGCCTAAGCGCTCTAAAGCCATAGTTTTCTCCAGATTAAAAACCCTCTACGCGCTTAAATAGATATTCCGCCCTTGAAGCTTAAGCTCCACAAGCTTTTTACACTCCATGGACTTCTAAGAAGTGATTGAGGGTTAAACTTGAGTAAAGAAGTTAAAATTATAGAGAAAAAGGAAATTCCAGCCGGCGCTATCATGCTTTTTGGTTTTCCAGACGTCGGATTGGTTGGAGTCGTAGCCGCTTCACATCTAATTTCTGAGCTGAATCTAATCGAAGTGGCATATTTAGATTCGAGGCTACTACCGCCATTAATCGTTTTGCATGAGGGCTTGCCCCATTCTTCGATAAGGATCTTTGGAAACCATAACATTCTGTTAGCTGTTTCTGAAACACCCTTATCTGCAGATACAATTTACCCAATAATGTACGCCCTAATCGACTGGGGAAAAAGCAAAAATGTTGGAATGATGATTTCGCTGAGCGGCATTCCCATCCAGGAAAGACAGGATGCCCAAGATTTGAAAGTGTTCGCTTCCGCATCAAGTCCAGACATGTTGAAAATAGTCCAAGACAAGGGCATAGAGATATTAAGGGAGGGCTATATGGTTGGCCCTCAGGCAATTATGCTTCAGACTTGCGCAAGAATAGGTCTGCCAGCACTGACATTACTCGCAGAGTGCTTTCTCAATTATCCAGACCCCGAGGCGGCGGCAGAAGTACTAAAGGAACTGGCGAACATAACAGGAGTCAAAGTGGATGTTACAAAGCTTCTAGAGAAAGGCGAGGAAATTCGCTTAAGGGCAAGAGATGTCATGAGACGCACTCAGCAAGAACTAGCCAAGATGAAGAAGACGCAGGAGTACGACATCCCGGTATATGTATCATGAGAAGGAAGGAGACAATGTCCATAAGAAGGAGACGCTCAATCTTCGAGATAATAGGCGAATATTTCGAAAGTATAGAAGAGATGGCCGAACACCTAGAAGAAACATTGATTGAGAGACCGAGTTGGAACCAGAAAACTCGGACGATGGAGCCGCTCCGTGACATAATGGTTACCCCCACGGAAGTGGTCATTACTGTTGATCTGCCTTACACTCAAGAAAACACTATACAGGTTAAGCCATTGGACAAAAGCACCATCGAAATATCGGCTAGGATGAAGCGAAAAATAAGGTTCGAGGACTTCGGCATAATCCACCATAAGGGAGAGTTTCAAACACTTCATTGTAGGGCACGAGTTCCGGTACCTGTGATCATGGAAAAAATGGAAACCCGCTTGAAGAAAGGAATATTGGAGATTCGCCTATCACGCAAACATGAATATGCTATTCCAATGGGATAGAGAATCCCGAAGCCTCAGCCATTGAATGTCGTCACAACTCAGACGGCTCTTCTCGCATCATCGGCTCCACAATAGGTTACACAGACAACAAAATAAGCTTTGATGGAAAATCTTTTAACAGCAACGTGTGCTAACTTCTCAAACAGTTCAGCGGGTGAAATAGTGACAGCAGAACGAGCAATTCACATCGCTATGTTCCTTCTTATTCTAGTCGGTTTATGTGCACTAAGCGCTTGGGCAAGCTACACATATCTAAGTGGAACTCTAATATTGGAGGTTGCGAGCATCGCGTTAAGCTGGGGAGTGATACTGTTAGTACTTTACTTAGGTTTTAGAAAGCTCGAGTGGGACTGGTGGACTGAACAACCCCAAAAATAACTGCAACAATTTCGCCTTTGCTATAGTATTAAGCCCATTACAAGTTCATCATGGTATTTTCCATCTTCTCCAAAATAGGAGTCTTTCATCACTCCTTCAATGGCAAAACCCGCTTTTCCCTAAAGATGAATCGCCTGCTTATTGTCAACTATAACCCTCAAACCCTATTCCGTGCAACCCTTCTTTTTTCGCGAGCTCTATCAGTCTAATGAGCATAGCCGTCCCTAATCCGACTTTATGGAAATCCTGATGGAGATAGACGATTAAGTCACCCGTGCCCTTCCTCCGTTGATGGGAAAATTTAAAGACTTGGGCGTGTCCAACTATTTCGCCCCTATGAAAAGCTACGGAGATGATAAGGTTCTGCAGATTGCCCATCCATCTTTCAACAACTTCACTCGTATATGGTGGCATGCCCCAGTGAACAGCATCATCCGACAGGGAGGCATACATCTCAACGAGTTTTTCTTTATCTCCCTTCCAAAACCTTCCCACGTCAACGGTTCTCCCATCCAGTAACCTAGCTCCGGCACTATTCAAAGCACCATCCCACAGAAGAAAACAATAAAAGAACTAGCAGTAAACAGTTTCAGGCTCAGCTTTTTGCTCTAATAATTTTTATTCTGCCAAGTATTCGCCAATACTCGATTTCCACACCTGCAACAAGCTTCGCCTTTAGATCCTCCTCTTCCGGGTAAGGAGCATCCAGATACTCATAAGTTTCCAAATCCATAATCTGAATGCTTGAAGGCGAGACTGCAAAGACCTGACCGCTCCTTTTGTCAATTATCGGCATTTCCGCATTCGCATCTACAGGCTTAACAAAACTTCTTTTGACGCTATCGAAAATTCCAATAGCCACAACTCTTGCTTTCGCTGAACCATGTTTTCCAGGTTTCGATTTAGTTATATCAACTATGCGGCAAGGTTCACTATCGACTATTATGTAGCCGCCCACACGCAAACTTCCAACATCAACAGGTTTACTCATACGCTCACCAATTTATCGTCTTCATCCACAGCAATTTTAAACAACACCCATATATAGATTAAGCTGTCGCTAATACGTGAAAGGTGAAAACTGTTGTTCAAAAGCGTCGGTTTGGTAGCCCGTTTCGACAAGAGAAAAGCCATAGAACTTGCAGACGAATTGGCCAAATACCTCAGGGCAAAGGGATTAGAGGTTTATGTGGAAGACACCTTAGCAGAGAGAATAGACACGAACGAAAAAAATGTCCCTTTAGAGAAAATGAAAACGGATTTTATAATCACGATCGGCGGGGATGGAACAATTTTGAGAACCACCGTTTCGATTCCGAAACCGGAACCACCGATGCTTGCAATAAACATGGGTGTTCGAGGCTTCCTGACTGAAGTAGACCCCAAACAGGCTTTTACTGCGGTGGACAAATGCCTAAGGGGCGAACTCACAATTGAAAGGTGCATGAAGCTTTCGATAACTGGAGACAGCATAAAGTTACCAGACGCCTTAAACGAAGTGCTAATCTCATCTGATGAGCCAGCAAAATTGCTTTATGCTCGAATCTTAAAGGACAAGGAGCCAATTTTGAATTGTCAGGCAGATGGGTTAATGATAGCTACCCAAACCGGTTCTACTGGTTATTCTCTCTCTGCAGGAGGACCTGTCTTAGATCCGGATGTGGATGCTTTTGTTCTGACACCTGTATGTGCCTTAAGCGCTTTACGCCCCATTGTCTTTCCAGCCGATTCAATCCTTACTATCGAGGCCATTAAACCCAGAAAAATACTCGTAGTAGTTGATGGACACCACCGCCAACTCATAAGTTCCAAACTTCCAACCCTAATCATCACACGTTCCAAACATGAAACATCTTTCATAAGGTTCAGGAAGAACTTTTACCACCGGTTACGAAGCAGACTACTATTCAAAGGAACGGGATAAACGATTCAAAGGGACAATTTAGGGAAAAGAGCTATTGTCTTAGATACGTCCGCATTCGTGGCAGGATACGATCCTTTCTCAATAGGGGAAGAACAATATACAGTTCCAATGGTCAAACAAGAGATAATCGAAAGCTCCATGCCATGGGTCAGATTCAAAACCGCTATAGAAAGCGAAAAACTAAGGATCAAAAAACCAACTGAACAATCTTTACATAGAGCCAAAACATCTGCAATTATGGTTGGAGATGCTTTTTTCCTATCAGAAACAGATATGCAAATTCTGGCGTTGGCCCTAGAACTCAAAACGCTGGGTTATCACCCACTAATCGTGACGGACGATTATTCAATACAAAATGTCGCAAATCAAATGGACATAGAATTCGCTTCCCTTGCCACTTTTGGCATCCGCCGACGTTTGCAATGGGTGAGATACTGCCCAGCATGCCATAAGAAATATCCGGCAGATTACAAGTCTCGGAAGTGCAATATATGCGGTACAGAGTTGAAAAGGAAGCCACAAAGAAAGAAAAGCCTAAGCCTGTAAAAAAATTTCCGAAAGGCCTAACAACAAGGTTAAGAGTTCTATGAGTTAACACTCAGTGAGGCAAAACTCATGAATCCAGTTGAAAAGAAGACAACATATTTCAAAGAAACAGGAGGACAAAACACTGACGATCTTCTAAAGATAGTCAAAGAATACGTGGAAAAAGAGGGCATAAAAGATATCGTTGTTGCATCAACAACTGGCGAAACTGGAGCCAAAGCATCCAAAGTCTTCAAAGGCCATAACGTTGTCATAGTCACTCACTGCTTTGGATTCGAGGAACCTGGAAAATTTGAGTTAAAAGATGACCACAAAACTGAAATTCTGGCAAATGGTGCCAAAATCTTCACGGGTGTCCACGCCCTAAGTAGCATAGAACGGGCCATTCGCAAAGATTTTGGCACACTCCAACCATTGGAGCTAATTGCCAATGTGCTCAGACTCATGGGCGAAGGAACGAAAGTATGCGTAGAAATCACATTAATGGCAACAGACGCAGGCCTAATTCCAGCCGACCGAGACATTATCGCCATCGCTGGCACTGGTAGAGGCGCAGACACAGCACTCCGAATAGCACCCGCAAACGCCGCAAGATTTTTTGATCTGAGAATAAGGGAAATCATCGCAAAGCCAAGCAGCTTCTAACAAGTTGCCCGAAAAAACGTTCTGTGAATCACAATTTAAAGCTCGGAAGTAAAAGGAAAAGTCCAAAAATACGGAGCAAAAACAGTTGGTATCATTGGGCAAACTTAAAGAAGAATTTTCTTTTTTTAGAGGAAACTATCTAATACTTATAATAAGCTGGATTCTGATGGACTTTGCTGGAGAACTGCCCGGAACATATTATTCGGATTATGTCATTCAACTTGGCGGTAGCGCCACAATTCTAGGTACAATAATGCTGGTTTCATTACTAGCCTTGGCCTCTGTTCAGTTTCTAGGAGGATACCTAGCGGACAAGTATGGAAGACGATGGCTTGTATCAACCTTAACCTTCGGCGTAGCCATATCATTCATTTTTTACGCAGCTGCTCCAAGCTGGCACTTCATCCTGATCGGAGCCATGACACAGAATCTATGTCTCCTCTACCAACCAGCGCTAAACGCCTTAATGGCAGATTCGCTTCCAGCACGAAATGCATATGCAAAACACCATTGGGAAGTTGGCGACTATATTCCAGGTCAACAAGGAGAAGGATTCACTCCGGCGCACTGGTTTTTGGTCAGAGGAATTATGCGCGCTTATTGAAAAACATAGAGCGAGGATCTTAGAGATCGCAGGTTTAGAGGGGCTCTCCTCCCATCATGAAAAAGAGACGAACAGGTTTTACAAGGATCAGGAAAAATGGAATATGTGGGTTGAAATTCTTCTAGAGACTTGTACGCACCAATCAGTCGTCGGAAGCTCTGAACACTTTTTAATTGTATGCAGAAAGCAATGCTAGACCTTCATCACTGTCGCGCTTGCTGAAGTATATTATGCCACGGTGTTCAACGTAGCCACATTCTCTAAACCGCTTTTTAGACATCTCCTCATGGAAATCGTCGATTGGCGCACAGAAAATTCGAGCGCCATGTCTCCTGAGTATTTTTTCTGATTCAGCAATCAAAGCCTTAGCAATTCCCTTATGCCTACAATCTGGGTCAACCGCTAGGCGATTAATCCAGCCTCTTCGCATATCACAACTCACTATAACCGTACCTACGAGGCGATTATCTTCAGAAGCTCCTAGAAAAAACTCAGGGTTAGCTTGCATCTGCCTCGCTATTGACCCTTCGCTGTCTCGCCCCTTTGGTTTAAAGGACAATCCGGCTCTGGACCAAAGCTTGATCATCGCTTTGTAATCGTTTATTGTTCGCCTTCGGAATTCCATGCAAGCACTGTCATGCTTAAGCTTCTTTTTCAACCTCTTTTACGCAGTCTACTATTATATCCAAACCTGAGTCCACAAGCTCCCGGGTAATGTTAAGCGGTGGCACAATTCTGATTGTCGAAGCTCCACAGTTTATGACAGCTACTCCGCGCCTCCATGAGCGCATCATTATTTCGTTCGCCTTTTGAGAGCCCGGTTTTTTGGTTTCTTTGTTTTCCACTATCTCCATGCCCATCATCAAGCCTTTGCCTCTCACATCGCCGACGATCTCACTGCGCTCTTTCAACTCTTGGAGACGCTTCAAGATATGAGTTCCCTGCTTTGTCGCGTTTTCAAGTAGCTTCTCTTGTTTTATGATGTCTATGACCGCGCTTGCCGCAACACACGAGAGAGGGTTACCGCCAAATGTGCTCGCATGGGAGCCCCCAACCCAGTCCATGATTTTTGCATTAGCTACAGTTGCACCTAGTGGCAACCCAGATGCCAACGCCTTTGCACTGCATAGAATGTCCGGAGCAACATCCCAATTTTCAATCGCAAACCATTTCCCAGTTCTACCCATGCCAGCTTGCACTTCGTCATCCATAAGTAATATACCGTATTTATCAGCGAGCTTCTTCAACCTTTGGAAGTACTCTGGCGGCGGAACAACGTATCCTCCTTCTCCTTGGATTGGCTCGAAGAGTATCGCGGCAACATCTTCAGGAGGCACATATTTCTGTAAAACATATTCATCGATGAAATCAACGCACCAATAGTGACAGTCGGGATAATTTTGCCCAAACGGACAACGGTAACAATATGGGTAAGGCACATGTGTGACCCCTGGCATCAAGGGGAAGAAGAAGCGCTTCTGAGCGGGCTTACTAGCTGTCAAAGATAAGGCTCCCACAGTGCGTCCATGGAAAGCTCCTATGAAACCAATGAACAGTTGTTTGCGCGTGTGCCATTTCGCAAGCTTAATGGCGGCTTCAATTGCTTCGGTACCACTGTTGCCAAAATAGACTTTCTTCTCAAAGTCTCCTGGCGTAATTTCCACAAGTTTTTCCGCTAGGTTAACGACTTCATTGTAGAAAAAGTCCGTGTTAGAATAATGCAAAAATCGGTCGCATTGATCCTTTATAGCGGTAATCACCTGGGGATGGTTATGTCCAACGTTTAGGCATACCAAGCCAGAATTGAAGTCTATGTATTCGTTTCCGTCAACGTCTTTTACTATACAGCCTTTCCCAGATTCAACCACAAGTGGGTAAAACCGCACGTAAGAGGGCGAAATCAGGCGTTCGTCTTTCTTAACAAGCTGCCTTGCTTTCGGCCCTGGTGGAGTGACAACTATCTTAGGATAGGCACTCATTTCGCATCACCAATGGAGACAACGATTAGAAAAGACAGTTTTATATATCTACCTATGTCTCCCTACCAAAAGAGAATGGAAAATGAGACTAATGATCTGGAATAATTCTTCAACGCCTTAGCTCGTATCTCACGGGGGAAAGAGAAGAACTCTATGCTTTAGTTACTGCAATCTCAATGGCTGAAACATTTGCTTTTTGGCCTTCGGTCCTAGTGACTTCCTCTGTGGATGTACTGATTCCTTGTAATTCCAGGTTTTTCATAAAAGCTCGTCTCAACAGCTCAACTGTATCGACTGCTCTGCTGATCGTTCGCCCTCTAGCTTTGACAACAACTTTCGTTGCTCCAGAATTGAAGAAAGTCAGGCAAGCAACCACGTATTCATCACTGGTTTTTTGCCGATAAGAACAATGTTTTCGTTGGTTTGCGTAGTCCGCGCGGCCTTTGTTGGTTTTTCTGTCGCTTCCTCCTTCTGCTTCTTTTCAGTCATGTTATACCTCTTTACTCGTTGAATGACAATGGATGCTATGGAAAGGCAGACTATATCATAGACTTTGAGCTTCTTATATTTTCCCGTATAGTGCGAAATCAGACGTACTGTTTGACGCTAGTTTACGATATTGCTCCCAATCTTCGTCCACCCATCTTCGAATTCGCTTTATGTCTTCTTCAGTTAAGTTACGGAATCTACCCTGCAAAGTCAAATACTCCTCAACCGGTCTGCGTTTCGCCTTATCGACCAACCTATCGCTCGGCGAGTTCAGCTTAAACTTTCGAAACTCAATCTCAAAAAGAGCCCACAAGCCCGTCTGCACCGCAAGTCGCCCCATCTCTATAGTTTTACTCGTATCATAACGCCACCCGGTCGGGCAGGGAGCCAAAAGGTGAATATATTTTGTGCCGGTAATCTCCTTAGCTTTTCTAAGCTTGTTTACAAAATCTACCGGATAAGATGGGCATGCTGTAGCAACATAGGGGATTTTGTGCGCAGCCATAATCAAAGGCATATCCTTTTTTCGCTCCCTCTTCCCGGAGGGAGTTGTAGTTGTCCATGCACCGTAGGGTGTAGCACCGCTTCGCTGCATCCCCGTATTGCCATAGGCTTCGTTGTCATAGCAAATGTAAATGAAGTTAGTTTCCCTTTCAGCCGCGCCGGATAACGCCTGAATGCCAATGTCAACCGTTCCACCGTCGCCAGCCCAACCGACAACGGTTATCCGTTCCAATTTTCTTTGACGCAGAGCGGCAACAATGCCAGATGCCGCTGCACCAGTCGCTTCGAATAATATGTTTTGAAGAGGAACTGCAGAGGAAGTGAAGGGATAAGGCCCTTGAATTACCGTTGTGCAACATGCTGGAACGATTAGGATAATCTTGTTTCCCAATGCTTTGAAAAGTAAGCGGAGTGCAATAGCTGGACCACAGCCAGCGCAAGCAGCATGACCCTTAAGCAAATACTCTTCTTTTGGAAGCTCTTTTATTGTAACCATTCTTTTCACTCCCGCAAATCAACCCATTCAGTTTCTTTTTCCACCCTACCAGAGCGCATCCACTTTAGTGACCTTTTGGCAATTTTTTCAATCGTTTCAGAAGTCACATCTCTTCCGCCCAAACCTGCAACGAAGCCCGCGACCAGTGGCGGATCTTTCTGGCTGGAAAAAGAAGCCTTAGCTTCGGTGGCAAGAAAACCCTCTAGTCCGAAGGATATGTGACGGTCTATCGTTGCAAACATCTGCGCTTGCTCTGAAAGCTCTCTTAGTTCAGCCACTGGAAATGGACGGAAGACTCGAACTCGCGCTGAGCCCACTTTTAGCCCCTCCTTGCGGAGTCTGTCTACGGCAATCTTAGCATCGCTTGCCATGGTTCCCATTGTGAGCAGTATTAGATCAGCATCCTCACACCTGTATTTCTCAACTAGTCCTCCATATTCAAACCCGAAGCGTTTGCCGTATTCTTTATCGATTTCACAGATAAGTCCCTTCGCATTTTCCATAGCTTCCTGAATCATGTAACGAAACTCCATATACCACTCCGGCGAAACCAGACTCGCATGAGAGTAAGGACGGTTAACGTCTAGAATCCAGCCCGATTTATATGGCGGCAGAAAATCATCTATTTTCTCTTGATCTGAAATTTTGACAGGCGCATAAGTATGTGAAAGAATAAAGCCTTCGAGACAAACCATGGCTGGCAAGAATATCCGTTCATTTTCGCAAAGTTTGTAGGCTTGAATGATGGTGTCGAAAACCTCTTGGTTGTCGGCGCAGTAAAACTGAATCCATCCGGTATCCCGCTGAGAAAGAGAATCACTCAAGTCTGGCCATATACTCCAAGGGGCCCCCATAGCTCGGTTTACAACGGCCATCACAATCGGCAGTCTCGAACCTGAAGCCCAGTGCAAAGCTTCATGCATAAGGGCCAATCCGTGTGCGGAAGTTGCTGTGAAAGTCCTAACTCCAGCCGCAGCGGCGCCTATACATGCTACCATCGCGCTGTGTTCAGATTCGACACGAATGTATTCAGCGTCCATCGATCCGCGTTCAACAAAATCAGCTATTTTCTCAACGACCGTTGTCTGAGGAGTTATAGGGTATGCGGCGACAACTTTGACCCTAGCTGCTTTCGCGGCGTAACCAGCAATGTGATTGGCTGTGTCAATCGTGATCTGCGCCATTATTCTTCCTCCCGTTCCATTTCTATTGCCTTAACTGGACATTCGTTGGCACATACGCCACAGCCTTTGCAGTAATCATAGTCTATTTTTGGGGAATCGTCTTCCTGCCGTGTTATCGCGCCGTCTGGGCAGTAAATCCAGCAGAGAGTACATTTTGTGCATCTAGAATTGTCAACCGTCGGGCGAAAAGTTCTCCAAGAACCTGTTTTACCCATGCTACCAACCGTTGGGGAAGAGAGCGGCGTGAGGGGCATTTCCTTGCGAGATCTTGGGTTGACACTCATTGAACTTCACCATCCTTTTATTACCCGATCATAGGCTAGTTCTGCTGCCTTCGCGTTTTTTTCACCAGCACTGCCTGCCCACGTTTCTTTTACGGCTTTCAAAACACTTTCCAACTTAATTTCATCCGTTGCTTTCGCAAAGGCTCCTAAAATCGAAGTATTGACAATAGGTAATCCGGCAACAATTAAATTCAGTTCAAGTGCAATCCCAGTTGCATCAACAGCGGCAACTCGTAAATCTTTCAACCCTACTTCTTCAGGCTTTTTTGTTGTATTGATTAAAACTGTTCCGTCCTCTTTCAAACCTTCAGTTACATCAACAACCTTGTAAATGACAGGATCAAGCACTATAACGTAATCGGGGTGGTAGATTTGGCTGTGCACGAGGATAGGCTCGTCGCTTATTCTTGCAAAGGCTTTAACCGGAGCACCTCGTCGTTCTGCTCCAAAATACGGAAAAGCCTGCACCGACTTGCCCTCAAAAAAGGCTGCATGAGCCAAGACCTCGGCTGCAGTTACACTCCCCTGTCCACCACGACCGTGTATTCTGATTTCCTTAAGCAACGCTTTCCACTTCCGTTAAGAAATGAAAGTTGAACACCCCAGCCTTATTAGTGTTGGCTCAGAAAGTCATTAAAACTATCATTAGAAGAAGACCGCTGAGAGTGAGAATTGGGATGATTGTCTTCTTTGCTTTCTTGAGAGTTCTATCTGTTAGGAGAGATAGAGATTCCAGCTTGGTCTTTCCGATAACCTTGACGTTAGGAACTTTTATGCGACGGCATTCAGCTTTAGAGCGCTCTAGGTTCGCGATGGCGGCAACCGCTACTTCTTTGATATAGCCAAGTAGCTTCTCGTGGTTCATAGATTCCCCTATCGGATGGTAGCCGCGACTACCCAATATCACAGCACTTACTGCATGTGTGTCTGTTGTGAAAATTTCGCCCTCATCAAAACCCATGGAACGAAGAACCGAAAGAATGCTTTCGCGAAGTCCAGAAATCATATTGTTACCATCAATAACAACATAAGCAGTCTTCAGCTTTGAAACTCTAACAACCACTACAGAGATACCACCGGGACCCATACCATCTTTTAAACTGAACTCTTTAGGAACGACATTTGCAGCACCAACTTCAAAGGAAAAGCGCTTTAAAGAAGCTGCCTTTGCAAGGCAATTGACCGCAACCTTCTTCAACGAATCCAAAGCCTCTCGCATGTTTGCGGTTTCGTCGATGCTGTTATGAGCGTTAACAACAACACAACAATCGAACCCATGCTTTTCTGCCTCTTTACTAACAAACAGACCCAATTCCTTAGGTAAATCTTCGGTTGTCTTCGGTGCAAGGGTAAATGAAAGCAGGGCTGTATTACCGAAAATCTGGCAGAAGGCTGTTGCAAACCCATCACTAACCTTAACTGGCTGCGTTGCCTTCATATCTGAAGCTGTGAAGTTTGCGGCTTCAACGACGTGACTGATGATTTTCTGATTCTGCGGCTGCGAAGCCAAATCAAGCTCGTGCCCAAGCAAGCCTAGAGGAACGCATCCAATACAATCGAACTGTCGTTCAAATGCGACCTTTAGCATTGAAGGTAAAAGGCTGCTTCCGATGTTTTTAAAGGGTCCCGGGTGAACTGAAGGAACAATTATGGCTGCTTTAGGTTTAGAAGAATCGAACTTTATTAGGGATACTTCAACATCTTGCTCCTCACCCAGATTCTCAAGCAATTCTTCGAAAGGAGCATTTAGATCGGCTACCCAGTTAAGCAAAAAAGCTTTGAAAAGCGCTATCGATGAAACACCAAGCATTTGCTTACCAACACGGTCTATGAAAGAAACGAATAGGGAGCTTGCAACAAGACATATTGCAGGAGAGAAAAAGAAAAAATGCCAGACTCTAAAAATTGTTATGTAATCCATTTTCGTCCAAACTACCATGAATGGAATTATGCAAGCAAACGGTTGAAGGAATGAGGCAACGAGATGCCGTTTATAATCCATGGAAGATGTTGACCTGAACACTATCAGTCGGAAAATCAGCACCGCAGAGAATCCCAAAAGACAAAGTTCAACCCACCATGATAACGAATTAAATGTGACCGCAAAAGCAATACCGATGAGAATGAAGAACATCCAAAAAATCCAGCAGAAAAAGGAGACAGCAATAGTTCTTCTTAAATTGAAGAGCGGATCTCGCCGCAAGACAATCCCACTCACAACATAGTCAAAAAATAGGTTCGTAAAGAAAAGGGAGAGTCCCAAAAGTAGCCCGTTTACTATCCCATCAAAATAGGGAAAGAGGATGATTGTTGACAATGCTTGGCCGCCTATGCAAAGCAAACCCAAGAAAACAATCGCCTTTTTGAGCGGTGGGAGCCAAAATAAGGAGGAATAATGTTTAACTGCTTTGTCTATGGATTGGTTTAGTGAATCTTCAGCCATCGCATCCATCATCTCAAATGAGTGTCTCCTATGAAGGAGGCCCAGCATATTAAAGATTCGCGAATTCGCGAATAGGGTTTACGAAAGTTAAAGCACATTCAAAATAAACCATACACAACGTTTGTTGTCAGTTTAACATAAAACATTCAAAAACGAAAAGCAACGAAGACGACACAGAATCTACTACAACATTGGCATGATATGACTAGAAAGAGCAATTGTTTTATCTTTAGAGACCCAATAATTATGGTTTTGCGAATCCTATGCCAGAGCAAAGTATACCGCCAACCATATTTCATATGCTTGAAAAGAATCTAGGTAAGAAAATACGGGTAATTTTGGAGCCCTCCTATGGTTTTGAAGGCACTTTGGCTGCTGTGACCCTCGAACCTGCAGGAATATGGCTTTCAGACGCTGAAGCTGTCATACTACGTGCAACTATTGCGCAGCCCATACCGCAGGTTGCAAGCAGAGAAGAAAGAAGCGAGATATTTGTCCACCTGAACTCTGTTCAGCGACTAGAAGTTTTGCACGCACCGCGTCGTTAAAAATTTTCACCTGAGAAATATATTGGCTAGTACGCATACAACTATCAGCGCTATTGCTAAGCCCACAAGTATTTCGGGTCTAACCTTGACCCCTTCAGTTTCCTCCTCAAAGAATCTTAATAAGCCTGCGCTTGCTGCAGGCATTGGACTTGCCTTCTCTTTCTTTTTCTTGCTCAACCCTTAATCCTCTTCTTACAGTGGCAATTAACTCCTGCAAGTTCTACATTATTAACGTTATGCCACTTCAAAAGAGTTTTTATTTTTGAATGGGTGATAGTGTGATGCAAGAGGTTGTTTGGGATGCTGACTTCTCTAGACGAATACAACCACGTGTTTGACCTTCTTCAACAACATCACAAATGGTTTCAGGAAAGCCTTCCGCTCATAGCAAGCGAAAACATTCCAAGCCCGGCTGTCCGCGAAGCCCTCACAACAGATTTTGGAAACCGCTATGCCGAAGGATGGCCCGGAGAGCGCATTTACGCTGGCTGCCGCTTCATAGACCAAGTAGAGTTCAAATGTATTGAGCTTATGAAAAAACTCTTCAAAGCGGAATTCGTGGATGTCAGACCTGTTTCAGGTGTTGTGGCGAACCTAGTTGTCTACACGGCTTTTACAGAGCCAGGCGACACCATGATGGCCTTGTCCATTCCATGCGGCGGACACATAACAATGGGCAAGAAGGAGTTGGGGGGCACAGCAGGCACTGTTCACGGTTTAATCGTTGAATACTTGCCATTAGACTATAAGGAATTAAACATAGATGTGGACAAGGCGAAGGGCAGGATAGGGGAATTGGCAGCGAAGGGTAGACCGCCGAAACTTGTCATGTTTGGCGGAAGCGTTTTTCCATTCCCACATCCAACCAAGGAATTGGCTGATACCATTCACTCCATAGGCGGAACAGTAGGATATGACGCAGCACATGTAGCTGGATTAGTTGCTGGAAAGCAATTCCAAGATCCTCTTACAGAAGGGGCCGATGTCGTCAGTTTGAGCACACACAAGACGTTCTTTGGACCTCAACATGGCGGAGTCTTATCATGGGATAAGCATGCTGATAAGATAAAGCGAGCAACTTTTCCAGGAATGGTGAGCAACCACCATTTACACGCAGTGGCCGGTGTTACAATTGCATGCGCAGAATTGCTTGAGTTTGGAAAGGAATACGCCGGTCAAATAGTGAAAAACGCCAAAGCTCTAGCCCAAGCACTTTACGAGAGAGGATTCAACGTGTTGGCGGAGCACAAGGGCTTTACACAATCCCACGTAATCTTAATAGACATAACAAAATTCGGTGACGGCGGAACAATTGAAGAAACACTGGAAAAGGCAAACGTAATAATTAACCGGAACTTGCTGCCGTGGGACATAAAAGAGGGAAGACATTTCATGCATCCTGGCGGCATGAGGCTTGGCGTGTCAGAAGTTACAAGGCTCGGAATGAAGGAATCTGAAATGACTGAAATCGCAGAATTCATCAAACGCGTAATAATAGACAAAGAACCATTAGAAAAGGTAAGAGCAGACGTAGCAGAGTTCAGAAAAGGCTACCAAAAAGTTCACTACTGCTTCGAAAACACAACAGAAGCCTACAGATACATCAAAATCCGCTAAAATTCTCTTTGACACTTCTTATGGCACTATATCGAAAAGAAAAGGCCATGAAAAAAAGCTGCAAATATGGACGATTGGGCACAGTAACCGTTCAATAGTAACTTTCCTAGCATTATTAAGGGAGCATGAAATTCAGGTTCTTGCAGATATTCGTAGCTTCCCAACGTCAAAAATTGAACATTTTAAAAGGAAGCTGATGGAGAAATGGCTTCCCGAACACGCTATAGAATACATTTGGCTTGGTCATGAGCTTGGA
>Ga0315308_1000747_pt1 | contig 18572 bp, 13 predicted proteins | sample TDP3_MG_FD_203078 | JGI IMG/M metagenome (GOLD analysis project Ga0315308, IMG submission 203078) | Freshwater sediment microbial communities from Lake Towuti, South Sulawesi, Indonesia - TDP3 | ecosystem: Environmental > Aquatic > Freshwater > Lake > Sediment | place: Indonesia: South Sulawesi... | reverse complement strand
GGACTTTATATAACGAATAACCTCGGGGTTTCCATCATCATATTTGGCCTGATGAATACCGTTCGGGATTTGATCTCAAGCTTGGCCAGCCTCCCGTCTGGTGTCCTTTCCGACGATATCGGGAGGAAGAACATGATGATATCGGCCATCGTCTTTTCGATCTCGGCCTTATTATTGTTATTATTTTCCAAAGAGTATCCCTTGCTCTTCTTGGCCTTGATCCTCCAAGGCCTAAGCTCAGCCTTTATGGGTCCATCTAGTAGCGCGTATGTCATAGATGTGATCCCAAAGGAGCGAAGGGGTAAAGCTTATGCAACTCTCGCCTTTTTGCAGAGCCTTAGCAGCATCATCGCAACGTCTTTAGCAGGAGTGGTGGCAGTCGTTTTTGGCTTCCACTGGCTTTTTGGCATGGCCCTGATCTTTGAATTGATTGCCATATGCGGAACAACATTCTATTTGAAGGAGTCGCTTCATCGCATGGGGGATAAGGAAAGGGGGCCAAGCGAATCACCCTATGATAAGTTGAGAAATGGGCTAATCATATTAAAGAACCCCCTTTTATTGGCGGTGTTGTTCGGGATCGTCTTTCACATGTTAGGGTTAGGCATCCAAGGTCCTTACTTGGCAATCTACGCGAGTGATGTGTTGACTTTCTCCCTACCCAGCATAAGCCTGATGCTCAGCGCAGAGCAGCTGGGCATCTTCATCGGGCATTTGCCTAGCGGGAGAATCGTTGACAAGTATGGTGGCGAGATCTCCTTCGCTTTCCACATCATAGCGACCTCGCCATCTATGATCCTCTTCACGATCGCAGCAAATCCCCTTCTGGCAAGCGTGATCCTTTTCTTCTGGGGGGTGACCTTCGGATTGGACAACGTAAGCAGACAGAGCCTCATTGCCAAGTATAGGTCAAGTGCTGGCGTTGCTACCGCATATGGCGTAATCAATTTGATCTCCGGAATCTTAGCACTGATCACGCCCGTAATAGGGGGTTTCATTTGGACCGAATTTACACCTCAGGCAGTATTCTACGTTTCTGCTGCGGTCAATGTAATTGGCTCTCTACCCCTCTTCATGCTTTGGCTGCACAACAGAAGAAGACTACCTCAAATGACTGGACATATAAAGATGATATAAGGCCAGCGGAAGATCGAGCTTCGCTTACAAATAATATACATCAATCGGGCGCCCAATACCAATAAATTTATATTCGATGGTCCAAATGTGGACGAGACTGCTTTGAAGTTGACTTATATGGAAAAAGATTTAGCATTGAATGGTGGGGAGAAATCGATAAAGGGGTTCATGGGGAAAGGCGTACCCAAGATCGGGGTTGAGGAGTTCCTAAAACTCGCCGATGCCTGGGGATACAGCGCCTCTACAAGGGGAAAGATCAAGAGGATCATCGAGAAGGAGGACATCGTGTCCCCGCAACTCGCTCGTTATTACAATCCCAGGAAATCGAAAGTACAGGAACTTGAGGAATATGCGACGGAACTCTTCGGAGTTCGTTGTGCGCTGGCAGTCAACTCGGGTACCTCTGCCCTGAACGCCGCTTACGTTGCATGCGGGATAGGTCCTGGGGATGAGGTGATAGTCCCGGGATACACGTTCTTCGCCACGGCGGCCGAGGTCGTCGCCGCCAGGGCAATCCCCGTCATAACGGAAGTTGATGATTCGCTCACCATGGACCCAAAGGACCTGGAAGGCAAGATAACCCCTCAGACCAAGGCCATAGTTCCTGTCCACATGGTCGGCAACTGCTGCAACATGGACGCGATAATGGAGATCGCTAGGAAGCATAAATTGATAGTGATAGAGGACAACGCACAATCCTGCGGCGGTAAATACAAGGGCAAGTTCCTCGGCACGATCGGCGACCTCGGGTGCTTCAGCCTCAGCTCGTACAAGATCACGGGCGGCGGAGAGGGGGGGATGGTCCTGACGAACGACGAATGGCTTTACACAAGGGCCCAGAGCCAGCACGATACGGCGGCGTGCTGGAGGCCGGATAGGTATGCCAAGGAGAGGAGGCCTGGGGAGCTCTTCTGCGGGCAAAACTACAGGATGTCAGAGCTAGAGGGCTCAGTGATCCAAGTGCAACTGAAGAAAACGGAGGCGCAAGCAAGGCGCTTCAACACGAACATGAGGAGGGTTTTGGGATCGGTCAAGAAGTACGATAAGGTCTTCCCCCGTAGGAGCAACGACATATATGGCGACGTTGGCTATTCACTGATCTTTTTCGCGAAAGACAAGGAACTCTCTGAGAAGCTCGCGGAGGCGTTAACGGCCGAGGGCGTTGGAGCGGGCGCTCGCGGGACCAAGGCCTCTCGGGATTGGCACATTTATTCCTACTGGGAGCACATCCTGGAGCAGAAGACGCCAACCTCTGAGGGCTGTCCCTTCACATGTCCATACTACAAAGGAAATCTCCCATCTTACTCGCCGGATATGTGCCCAAACACGATAGACCTCGTGGATCGCGCGCTTTACATATGGATAGATCAGTGGTGGACCGCAGACGACTGTAGGAAGGTAGCAAATGCCATAAACAAGGTCTTTAGCGTTTATTGTTGAACGATGATGGGTAATACAAAATTATCCTCTAGGGAAAGGCTTCTAGCCGCCATTAACCACGAGGAGGCTGATCACGTTCCACTTACATTCAGGGACACCCAGCTCCCCGAGACCTATGGAAAAACCTGTAACGACCAGTTCGAGGCAGTCGATATCTTCCTCGGGCTCGGCATAGATCCGATGCTGTACATACAACCTGATAACCTATGGCGACTTAATCGCGAAGTAAATGTGGAAATACATAAGGGGAGATCGACCGAAGAAGAATACCCCATATTAACGAAGGATTATCATACGCCTGAAGGTATTTTAAGACAAGTAGTCCGACAGACGCCAGACTGGCCCGATGGAGACAACGTTCCATTATGGAGCGATTTCATGGTCCCAAGGTCCCGTTCAGTTAAGTACTTGATCGAGAATATGGATGATGTCAAATGCTTCTCGCGGCTCTTCAGCGAGCCAACCGAGAGGGATTATAAGGACTTCCAGGAGAAGGCGGAACGCTACAAACGTTTCGCTGAAGACCGTGGAGTATTAATAAATAGCAGTATGGCTATAAGCATAGGCGACATCGTAGCTTGGAGTTGTGGGATCGATAACGCCATTCTATTCGGTTTCAGAAGACCAGAACTCCTACACAAATTGTTGGATGTCACCTTGGACTGGAACCTAAAGTATGTCCAACAGATCCTTGAGAGCGAAGTTGTCGATGCTGTCACCTGTCGAGGTTATTATGAGAATATGAATATGTGGTCCCCGCGATTATATGAGACCTTCTTTGCACCTAGGCTACAAAAGCTGAGCGAAATGGTTCACAGAGGGGGGGCGAAGTTCTGCTATCATAACACGACCGGCATAATGCCCGCTTTAGAGGTATTCAGGGACATAGGTGTGGATATACTCTACGGCCCCGATCCTGTTGAGAGCACGATCGAGGTTGACCTGCAGGAGACTAAGGACAGGGTTGGCGAGGATATTTGTCTCTGGGGTGGAATGAATGCCCCAGTCACGCTAGGGATCGGAACGTCGGAGGAGATAATTAAGGGAGCATGGGAAGCTGTGCGAATATTGGCGCCAGGAGGTGGATTCATACTCTCTGCATTAGAATCGATAATACTTGGACATGATCCAAAAATCTGTGGCTCAATACCATGGGAAAACGTCGAACATATGGTAAAAGCCTGGCGCAAGGTGTGCAATTACCCCATACAATGATAAGCGTCGCATTAACATAATACGATGGCTCGGTAGTTGGGTCTACTTACTCCAACGGTTAAGAGATTGGATAAAGTATGGACAGTTCATTCTTCTAGGATAATGTTAAATAGATTAAATGTAATCTAATCGCGAATGGCAGATGGGGTTAGGGGAATATATAGAGTACAAGTTTAAATTATCATCGCTGTTATTGATCGTTGGACTGACCATTGTCTTAACCACCTCGATGAATTTATTCCTCTACTTCCTGCCCTCGATGGCTGCCTGTAACCTGCAGGTTGGTGATCTGATACCGACAGCAGGGGTCGATCTGCTCGGGATTCCTTTCTTGATGACCGTTGTGATCGCCATACTCATGCGCATACCATCCGTGAGGAGGTTCCTGACGACCGAAAACCTGGTATTCATATATATTGTAGCACTGGCTTCGTCTGGCTTCTCAGATGCGTATGCTGGTTGGAGGGAGACCTTCGAACCATTAACGGCAAGAGTTGGTACATCAGTGGAAGTCATGGCATATGTTCCGACCTTCGTATCCCCGCCTTTAGAGGCGGCAGCCCTCCTCGTGAGCGGCACCGGCAGCATAACGGCCATACCCTGGGCCCTACTGCTCCCTGCCATGATCTGGAGGTTCCTCTCATTCGCGATATTCATAGGCATAAGCGTGGGAGTATCGAGCATCTTCCGACGGCAGTGGATGGACGTCGAGATGCTGCCCTACCCACAGGTCATGCTGGCCCACAGCGCGATGGTGGGTGCAAGGGACGTAGGGGATCGTAAGTGGGCTGGAAGGATACCGTTCATAATAGGGTTCATAGCCGGATTAGCCATTGAAATGCTGAGGATGCTCGGCATCTTATTCCCATGGTTTCCCGACATCTTCGCCTTCCGTGCCAATACCTGTGGTCCAGGTGCCCACCAGATAGTGTGGGGGACAATACCCTGGCATATGAATCTCGCAAAGCACACGCCCCTCTACGCCCTTCTGATGTTAGTGCCACTGCACTCCTTGTGGAGCATGGTGTTCTATGGCTTGGTATACGAGATATTGAGTACTGCTGCATATTATACGGGATCCTATACAGGCTACCTCGAAATGGGTGCCTGCGGAAGGAGTTGGTGTGCAACAGGCACACCGTACGCGGACCCGCCGCTTAACTTCGGCTCGCTCATCACCGGTGTCTTTTTAGGCGTGTTCGTAATGACGATCTTCCTAGAGAGGCGCCACATCCTTAAAACGGTGAGGATGGCCTTCGGAGGTCTACAGGACAAGGCATACGAGGCTGGGGAGGCGATGTCCTACAGGTCCGCGTGGACGATATTGATCGCATCCTACGTGCTGCTAATGGCACTATACATGTCGGCGGGCATGAGCATCTGGGTTTCGTTCGTGGTTGTGCTCACGAGCGTCGTGACTTGGTTCGCCGCAAGTCAGCTGTGGGGGAGAGTTGGTTTCTCAAATGAACCGGGATATAACTTTGCACCTGGTTTCATGAAGATGCTCATCTGGCCCACGCAGTTCCGCCTGCCGGTCACCTCTACGGACCTGATCCTTGCCCCATCTCTCAATTACGAGTTAGACTGTGGACCGTACATGCCACATGCGACCACCTTCTATACCATGTTAGGGACGTATAAGATGTCCAACCTCATGGGGGTGCAGCCTAGGAATTTGGTCAAGGTGGCAATCATAGCCCTAATCGTGGGGGCATTCATGGCCAGCATCTTGAACATGATAATCCCCGGCATATATGGGATGGGGATAACTTGGATGCGAGGATCATATGACCTCATGGGCAGAGTTGATACAGTGTGGACCAAGCCTTCGCCGCATCCGATGACCGATATCGCGCCATGGGTGGCAGTTGGCTTTCTATTCGTGGTCGTCATAAAATTACTCCAGGCCAGGTTCCTCTGGATTCCGGATCCGATTATGAGCATAGTAGCTTGGGACTGGGTGGGCTCGTTGATGGGTACTTGGATGGCCGCATTCATCTGTGCGGTTATAAAATTGCTTGTTCTCAGGATCGGGGGAAGTAAGCTCTATTCCGAAAAGGTCGTCCCGTTCGTCGGAGGCTTCATACTGGGAGACGTGTTGAATGCCCTGATAGCCGGTATCTTGGCGTTGTCCATGTTCCGACCGATATGATCACATCAAGACTTGTTCGCTTGCTAGCTAACTCAAGTTATGTTCTCTTGTCGATGGCGATCTCCAACTCTCATCCATTGGAAGCCCATCTCAGGTAATATCGGTGATGAGACTGACGGTTTGCTTCCACCTAGCATTGGTCGAGAAGTAGTAATCCCATCTCCTCGCCAGGCTTATGCATCTCTCGAGGCTATCGACCGTGAGGTGGAAGTGTTGGCTCTCGATGTGGTCGTGGATCTCCTCGAGTTCTCCCTCTTTGAGCTCCTTCATGAAGACCTCACGTAGAGTCGTTTCCACTGGTAGTTCAAACCCATACCCCCTAACGTCCTCCCTTGAGATGGCCGGCCTTACGGTCCATCTGGCGTTACCTATTATGAGGATCATATGGATCGTGAAAGGACCGATGGCTTTCAGCCATATGCCTCCTCCACCGTATTTCCACATCTCCTCCAGTTCCCTAACGGATTTGATGAACTCCTCAATCCCGAGGTACCTTATGAATCCCTCGAATTCCCTTGGGTTCAGTTTATCAATAGTCGAGACGAGATCTCTCTGTTCCTCGGGTATGTAGAGGTCCGGGTGCATTCTCTTCAACGCCAATAGCTTCTCGACGTGCCTGTGCCGGGTGACGTACACGTAGATGGCAATGCCCTCATTTGGGAGACCCCTCCTCTTCATCGCAGATCTGAATCGCCTTTTCTGGAAGTCCACATAGAATGGCGGGACCTCAAGAACCTGGCCGAATCTACCGAGGTGGAACTCGACCTTCTCGATGTTGCTCAACATAAAACCCCCTATGATACATTGTCACCTGTTTTCTCGGAGGCGAGTTCCTTTGCATCTGCTGCAATCTTTAGCGGTACACCGTAGAGGCCTTTTGCTGTACGAAGGGATGCCATGGCTATGCGGAGATATGGTGCATATTCAGCGTATTCAGGGTTTTCATTCACTAGACCTTCTAGGGTTTCAAGCCTTTTTATTGTGGAATCGAGACTTTCATTCAATTTTTCAGCGCTTGAATCCCCTTTTGGCATCCCTTGCTTCGCCATCATATATGCGACGAAGGAACGTTTATATTTTTCGTGTTTGAAATTAAATGTCACAAGGTCATAATAGATTATAAGATCCGACGGACTTGATGTGAATAATGAACTATTTATACTTAGGGAAAAGGTGTTATGCGATGTAGTTCGCTTTGACGTTCCCCTATCAGGACTTCCATCGCCACGGCGAATAATAATCTCGAAAGGTTCCATCGTGCCTTAATGCCCTTCTGTCGAGCGTAGAGCTTCAGGAAGTATTTCACGACATTTCCCTTTGAGATAGAAACTTGCCCACCAGGATTTCCAAGGTGGAGTTCGAGTTCTATTGTCGAGTCTACATCTTTCCCTCTGATCACCCGCACATACTCGACCGCGTCGTCCGTTGTCTTGAAGATGAAGCTCGTGCGGATCATTCCGTCCAGCGAAAGTGTGATCTGCATCTTCTGAGGCCCGAGGATGTGCAGGAACCTAGAGAGGCCGAGGACATTGTGGAGGCCAATGCTCCTCGTGTAGGACTCTACGCATGGATTGGGAAGTGCCTCCAGGAAAGTTCGGGCATGATTTTTTATATTCCCTCCCTGAAGTTCGACTCCCGCACTCGTAATGAAGTTGATGTCACGCATCATGTTTAGGGCGAAGGTGATGAGTGGAATCCGCCCATTACCGTTCCGGATTCGGTATACGTTGGCTTGCTCTATCAGTGTGTCCAAGTTCCAGAACCTCGACATACAGTAGGTTGCCAATTCCTCGACCTCATCCTTTGAAAGGTACTTCGTCCGGTAGACCGAGTGCATCTCATCGAACTTCTCCCAGTCGGTCTCGAATATCAGGCCCTTTTCGTCTACCTCCTTGTAGAACTCGGTCCCAGGGAAGGGCGTGGCTATGCCAAATGCAGAGGCCATTAGCCCGATGTCCTTGGCGTAGGCAGGAAAGCTCTTTATCTCCTCCGCTGTCTGATCCGGAAGGCCTATCACGAATGTCCCACCTGGAATGCCACCACTTTCCCGTATGTTCTTGACGGCCTGTCTGTGCACCCTCGTGGTGATTCCCTTCTTCGTCGACCTTAAGTCACTCAAGTTCGGGCTCTCGATGCCCATCTCAAATCGCATGATCCCAACATCGCACATCTTCTTAACAACGTCAGGATACCTGGCCATGGCATCTGCCCTGACCATGGCACAGAAATTGATATTCAGATTATGGCCCTTCATGAGGTCACAGAGCTGACCAACCTTCCCAGCGTCGCTCATGAAATCCGGATCCGCAAAGATGCATTCAAAGGGTTTCCCATCGTGATATCGTTTCATTTCTATTATCTCAGCGAATACGTTCTCGGGGGAACGGAACCTAACGCGCCCTTTGCTCATGCACGGCTCGCAGCAGAATGTACATAGGCCGCGGCATCCACGGGACATCACGATCACATCGTATTCCTTCGAGCGGTCCATGCCAAAGTATTTGTGGTGCCTCAGGTGTCTGGCGGGAAAGGGAAGAAGATCCAGGTCCTCTATTGGGGCCCTCTTTTCATTGTGCGTCACATCAGCGCCATCCCTGTAGGAGATGCCAGGGATGCCCTCAGGGGAACCACTCACGACTAACTCCTTCATAGTCACCTCACCCTCGCCGCGGGCGACCATATCGATCTGGGGATACGAGAGCATCAAGTCCGGCACGGAGGTCGGGTGGTACCCGCCGACGATGGTGGTTATGCCCCTCTCTTTGGCCATCGCTGCGATTTGCAGTCCTTTTCGATGGTCGGTGGCCGACATCGTTATGCCCACGAGGTCGGGATGGTATAATTCAATGAAGTATGGGAACGGTTCGCGCTCCTTATCGAGGTCGACAATGCGAACCGCATCCACAAATGGCTCAATGTAGGCCGCTATATACTCCAATCCGATGGGAATAAGGTCGAAGGCAAAGCTCAAGCCCTGCTTCCCAGCGGCCTTCACCAGTAGGACGTTCCGGAATGGCATTAGGCCATCCGCCATTGTCCCATTATATTAGGATAACGAGTGCGAGTGAAAGCATAAAAGGCTATTATCGACTGCAGCATATAAGATGACTGGGAACCCTTGAACGTGCGCTCAGTTGCTTTATTGATTTCACTGGCAACGGCCCTGCTCATGGGATGGATTCTATGGATACACATCGACATCAACAATCACCTATCCGTCTCATTTGGAAAACCAACAATATCCCTTGATGACCAAGATCCAACTAGGGCATCTGGGATGCGCATCCTTTTGAACATGGATATTGGCAATAGCGGAAGTCTCGATATGGACATCTTGGATGGATCCTATACAATTTCCGTTTACATAATGACCAGTGAAGGGATCCCCGAAGATCGCGGCGTAGTGAAAGCATACTCAATTGAGATAGAACCCATCCATTTATCACCCGGAATTATAAAGTCAGTCCCACGCAACGTGTTTATGGCATGGGACTCCCTGGTAGACCCTAATGCAGCTGGGGTGATTATAGACTATTTCTCGCGAAAAGAACCCTATGACCATTTGGGACTTGTCATCGAGGGCAATGTGGAAGCCCAAGCCTCGTTCTACAAAACGAATTATCCATTTAGCGTTCACTTCGACTACGAGTCAGTTCACGACAACTACCCGAAGGTAGAAAAGGTCGAAATTAGGGGCTCCTATGTCGTAAAGAATGGGACCGACTACGTAGTCACCATCAACCTTGTCAACACTGGGACAGTTGCCACCAGCATAGATACTATTTACATAAACGACGTGCCACACGATGATGTCGGCTGGAGTGGGGAGATTTGGCTGGGTGGGAACTTCTACCCCCTCCCGTCACTCTGTGAGATAGGCATCACGAAGACAGGTTCAATAACATTCACACAGGACATACAGGACCTGAGTGGTAATAGGCTGAGCTCGGGCGTCACATTAATTATAACGCTTCACACAACAGGCGGAATAGGCTACAAAACATCCGTATTGTTGCCATGATCCTATCCATTATGGTGATGCAATCATTATTGTGTAGTCATTCAATAGATGGCGGTCCTTGCTTGACGCGGGCGAGTATATGATCAAGGTTAGGATCATCCCACATAGCTTTTATCCACCACGTCACACCGGCCTCGAACCACGGACGGAGCTTCTCCTGCATCTTTGCGTGGTCTAGGCCCGCCGTCTTGCCCTCCACAACGATGTCAAATGGCATAGAGGTCGTTCGTTTAGAATCGATATAGGCTTTCATCTGGCGGACGTCTGCGGGGAGAACCTCCTCAAACTTGCCCTCCTTATTCATCTTGACCGGCAGCAAACCATCACAACGCAAGACCCGCCTTATGGATTTCCTGCGTGGCCATGCGCCCACAACCCAGACGGGTATACGTGGCTTTTGTACTGGTGGCGGCGGTGGGTAGAACTTGGTCTCCTTGATCTTGTAGTTCTTGCCATTGTAGTTGAAAGGCTGTCCACGCCACAGGCCAGTCAGAATGTCAATCCCTCATCGAGCAATTCAGCACGCGCTTTGCGGTCGGTCACCTCACCGAACTCGGCGAAACCAGTATCGATTGCCCCTAACCCGACGGAGAGGATCACCCGCCCGTTTGAGAGATTGTCGAGAGTTGCGGTCTCATTGGCGAGCTTCCAGGGCCTCATCAGCGAAAGGGGAGTGATCATCGTGCCCAATCGGATATTTACAGTGGACATGGCCGCTGCCGTAAGGCAAACCCATGCATCGATGCCCCAAATTGGCTCCCAGACGAAAAATCCGTTCCATCCCGCTGCCTCCACCTCACGAGCGAAGTTGGCGGCGGTACGGGCATCTCCCGTGGGGAGAATGACACCATACTTCATGATCGACTCTTGCGTTTCTATGAGATATAAATGATGCCCTAGGGTGACCACCATATTCCCTAATCGGCTTAGAATCAAACTTATTTAGTACATACTACTCATGGTTTGTATGATTGGCTCCGAAAGGCATGTTGTCCCTAGGCATGATGGAACATGGCGTGGCATACATGTGTTGGTTAACAACGATGAGGAAGCCAAAACCCTTTCCCAAGAGGTCCCAGAGCTGGCAAAGATTGGTGTGAACGCCCTCGTCGTTGAGGTGGATTACAACTACGCCTATGCTTCACATCCCGAACTGCGGGGCCCAAACCCGATTACTCGGGAACATGCCCGCCTCTTGGCGGATGCTTGTCGCGCGCATGGGATCCGTCCCATCCCACAGTTCCAGTGTCTAGGTCACCAGTCATGGTCTGAGATCACTCACCCGCTCTTAGTTCGATATCCCCAATTCGATGAGACGCCCGGTCAATTCCCAGGCAACGAAGGCATCTACTGCCGGAGCTGGTGCCCTCAACACCCGGGTGTAAATCCCATCGTTTTCAAATTATTCGACGAATTGATAGATGCATTCGAATCCGACGCACTGCACGTCGGTATGGATGAGGTTTTCCTCATCGGCTCCGAGCATTGCCCCCGATGCAAGGGCCATGACCGAGGGAAACTCTTCGCAAAAGCGGTAAATGACTACCATTCGCACTTGTGCGGAGAGAGCGGGATTGAGATGCTCATGTGGGGAGACCGTCTACTTGATAGTGATTCCACAGGCTACGGCAAGTGGGAAGCTGCTGAAAACCAGACCCACAAGGCGATCGATTTGATCCCGAAGGACATAGTGATATGCGACTGGCACTATACGCTTCGCGAAGCATATCCCTCGATACCGTTATTCGTGGAAAAGGGATTCCGCGTTTGGCCCAGCGGATGGAAAGAAGCCGAGGCGACCAAGGCGTTAATAGATGCCTCACTACAATATGAGGCTGAGCGCATGCTCGGCCACTTATGTACGACGTGGGGGGCTGTTAAGCTGAATCAACTCGCCCAGTGGCCACCAATCCAAACCGCGATGGGGAAGCTTCGTTGATCAATTGACCTTCAAAGCGTGGGTCCAGTATTGGTAAGTAAGGGAAAATCGATGCTCATGGTAGGCACTGTTGCTGTATTCATATTATCGTCCATTTTCCTATTCCCAAAGAAGGGCGAAGGGAAACTCTTCCCATTTTACTTGCCGTGGGACGATGATGAGGAGACGGTCGTAAGCATCAGCGGAAAGCTCGATAAGCCAGCCGGCAACCTGGGATATGTCAGCGCGGGGGAAGACGGCCACCTTTACGTTGGGGGCCAGCGCATGAGATTGCTGGGCGTCAACATCTGCGGCGGAGCCGCTTTCCCATCTAAGGATGAGGCAGGGGAGATAGCGGCAAGGCTGGCGAAGTTCGGCATCAACATAGTGAGGTTCCACCACATGGATGCCTCATGGGAAACGTTCAATATATACAACAAGACCTTCGGCGACACCAGGCACCTGAACCCAGAGGCCCTCGATAGGCTTGACTACTTCATTTCAAAGCTGAAGGATAATGGGATCTATGTGGACCTGAACCTCCTGGTATCAAGGGGATTCACTAACACCGACGGCCTTCCGCCAGAGATAGACGTGATGGACTGGAAGGACCAACAGGTCCTGGGATTCTTCGTGGAAAAGGTCGATGAACTTGAAAAAGAGTATGCAAGACAGCTCCTGACCCACCGCAACTCCTACACGGGACTGACCTACGCGGAGGATCCTGCTGTGGCGTTTGTCGAGATAGTGAACGAGCAAGGCCTCATACATGGCTGGCTCGGTGGAGTCGTAGATGGTCTCCCCGATGCCTTCAAGGGGGAGCTTTGGGCAAAATGGAACAGGTATCTGAGCCTCAAGTATGTCTCCGATGAAAAGCTAGCTGAGGCTTGGGATGGGGAAGAGGGGCAATCGTCGCAGGCCGAATTGTTGGAGAACGGCAACTTCGAGGCGGGACTTGAGGGCTGGGCCGTAGAGGTGCACGACGGGGCTGAGGCCTTCAACGAGGTAGTTGAGGCATCGGGCGGTCAGAAGGCTTTGGAGATCGACGTAACCAACCTCGGCTCCGCCTCTTGGCATGTGCAGTTCAATTATCCGGGCTTGGAGGTGAAGGCAGGAGAGAAATACCTGGTGAAGTTCAGGGCCAGGGCAGATGGCGAAGCTCGCATAAGCATATCTCTCAAGCAGGCCCATGATCCGTGGAAAGACCTGTCCATCAGAGTTGGGATTGGGCTTACGCCCGAGTGGGGGGAATACGAGGTAGCCCTCACAGCTTCTGAACCTGAGTTGAACGCCAGGCTCGACATCTCGGACCTAGGGGCTGTGAAAACAACATATCAGTTCTCTAACTTCTCATTGAAGCCCTTCAGGGGGCACGGTTTGATTGAAGGGGAGAGCCTTCGAGACTCCACGGTACAGATCCTCATGCTTGGCGAGTATGGGAAGAGGACCGCTGCTGCTGAGAGGGATTGGGTCGAATTCCTTTACGGCTTGGAGGAGGGGTACTTCACGGAGATGCACCGATACCTCGACGAGGAGCTCGGGGTGAAGGCCCTCACGATAGGGACGATCGTCGGCTGCAGCACGCCGAACATCATGTCACAGCTCGACGTCATAGACACGCACGCCTACTGGAACCACCCCGCTTTTCCTGGAACACCCTGGGATTCGAACGACTGGTATGTCGTGAACGAGCCAATGGTCAACCACCTCGATGATGGCACCTTGTCTAGCCTAGCCTTGAAGAAGGTGTACAACAAGCCGTTCATTGTTAGCGAGTATAACCACCCGGCACCCAACATGTATGATGCGGAGACCGTCATGACGCTTGCGATCTATGCCGCGCTTCAGGACTGGGACGGGATCTTCCTATTCGATTATGGAAGCCGCGACGACTGGGATGCCATGAGGATTAGGGGTTATTTCGACGTTGACCAACACCCGATAAAGATGGCGTCCTTCATACCGGCATACATGGTGTTCGTGAGGGGGGACGTTGAGCCAGCCAACGAGTTATTGACTTCTAAGCTTGACAGGCAAATGGAGGTAGAACTCATAACAAGCGGTAGGGTGTGGGCGTGGGACCTCCCTGACGGCGGGAATCTGGGCATGGGTTCCGATACCCCGCTTATGCACAGGACGGCGCTGATAGTCGGCGACGAGCCCGAGCTGAACTTTAAAGTGAATGTATCAGGATCGGTTTACGTCTCGGACAACTACGAGGTTACGTGGAATATCACAGATCGGGAAAGAGGTATGCTTCTCGTAAACACCTCAAGGAGCATAGCGGTTGTGGGTTTCGTCGGTGGGGAGAGCCTCGATTTTGGGGCTGTAGTTGTTGAACCAGGGGATACACTGCTCGATGGGTGGGGCATGGTGACATTATCGATTTTGGAGGGCGAGAGCTTCAGGGATTGGGACAAGCTGTTACTCTTGGCTGCAGGTTACGCGACTAACACCGGGATGAGGATACGCGAGTATGAGAGTGGGAGGGAGATCGCTGCCGGCTCAACTGACTTGAAGGGGATGAGCCTATATAACGGCTTGATAACGTGCGGCACCAGCTGGGGTGAGTCTCCAACGTTGGTAGAGGGGGTACCGTCAGCAATAAAGATCAAGACTTCTGAGGATATTGAGGTTTGGGCGTTGGATAATAGGGGGGAAAGATTGAATCAAGTTCCGGTATCCACAGAGGGAGACCGCAAGGCGTTCTACATTGGGCCAGAGTTTGGCACCGTGTGGTATGAGATAACGGCCAAGCTGTAGCGCACCTCCTTGAAGGCGAAGCATAACTGACCGAAATACCTATAGGTGCTGGAAATCACTGGTTGGCAACCTCATCATAAAATGACTGGATGGCGAGGGACGATCCCATATCCTTGTATGATTCACGCGTCGAAGAGCTAAAGAAGGGCATCGCGAGTTCGGAGGCACTGGATAGAAGGAGGCGCTTCGGCGCCAACGTCCTTCCAGAGAAGAGCGGACGTTCGCCAATCGTCATCTACTTATCCCAGTTTAAGAATCCCCTCGTCTATATTATCTCAGTCGCCGCCAGCATCTCGCTTCTCTTAGGCGATTACGACGATGCGATGATAATAGCACTCGTGATACTCGTGGATAGTGTACTCGGGTTTTTTCAAGAATATAAGGCTGAAAAAACCGTGGCTGCTCTCAGGAACCTCCTGAAGCCTACTGCCCGCGTATTTAGGGACGGCAGGATGGTCGAGATTGAGGCGGCCGAGATCGTCCCCGACGACATAGTGGCAGTGAATCCTGGCGATAGAATCCCTGCCGATGGGGAGTTAATCGAAGCCATAACTCTCAGCGTGAATGAGGCCATACTGACTGGAGAGAGTGAATCTATAGGCAAGGGCATAAGCGAAATTATCTACATGGGAACGACCGTGCTATCAGGAAGGGGGCTCATGAGAGTCACCTCCACGGGCATCAGAACCGAACTGGGCAAGATCGCGGAATCCCTTATCGAGATAAAGGAAGACCCTACACCCCTCCAAGTGAGGCTTGAGGGCTTCGCCAAATCACTTACCAAAATTGTCATCATTATCAGCTTCCTCATATTCGCCCTTGGCATCTTTTCCGGCATTGGTTTACTCGATATGCTCAGGATATCAATAGTTCTCGCAATAGCAGCCATTCCAGAGGGCCTACTGATAGCGGTAACGATGATCCTCGTTATTGGAATGCGCGCGATTCTACGAAGGAAGGGGTTGGTCAAGAAACTTGTGGCCGTAGAGGCACTAGGATCGGTCTCCGTTATCTGTACCGACAAGACAGGAACGTTAACCGAGGGAATCATGCGCGTTGTCCGCGTTGACCTTAAATCGGAAAAAATGGCGGCTAACGTGATGGCGTTGTGCAACAACCTTGCAGATTCATTGGAGGTCACCCTCTGGAACCATGTCAAGACGATGGGAATGGACCCATCGGTTATCTCTGCGAAACACCAACGCATTTACGAAGTGCCATTTACTAGCGAATCCAAATACATGATGACCGCCAGTATAATAGATGGGGTTGAGGTTTCCCTCCTCAAGGGAGCGCCAGAAATCATCCTAGAGCTCTGCGACCTAAGATCTTTAGAAAAGGAGAAATGGGCCGTTGAATTCGATGAATGGGCTCATTCAGGTCTGAAAGTGCTTGCTCTGGCCTATAAACAGGGTGATAAATACAAAGAGTTAATGGATTTTACTTGGATCGGACTGGTCGGTATTGAGGATCCCATAAGGCCCACCGTCAAAGATGCTGTTGATCTATGCCGTAAGGCGGGAATCGAGGTGAAGATTGTAACGGGAGATCATCAAGGAACGGCAGAGAAGGTGGCAACTACCCTTGGATTAAACTCTGAGCATAGTAGGATAATCGAAGGCAAGGAACTTGAGGCAATGACTCAATCTGAACTGGTGAAAGTCGTTGACGGCACTTCCATATTCTATAGGGTTGCACCTCACCATAAGTTGAAGATAGTCAGTGCGCTACAGAGCTGCGGTGAGGTCACAGCCATGATCGGAGACGGTGTGAATGACGCACCCGCCCTTAAGAAGGCAAATATCGGGGTTTCCGTTGGAAACGCTACAGATGTAGCTAAGGAAACGGCAAGCCTCATCCTCCTTGACAATAATTTCGGGACGCTCGTGAACACGGTGGAGGAAGGTAGGATCATATACGAAAACATCAGGAAAGTTGTAGCCTATGTGCTCTCCGATTCCTTCGCAGAGATATGTATTATTTTCGGGGCGATACTCATGGGATGGCCAGCGCCCTTGAACGTGGCTCAGCTACTGTGGATTCACCTCATATGCGATGGGCCCTCAGATATCGCTCTCGGTTTCGAAAGGAATGAGAAAGGAATAATGAGTGAGGCACCCAAGAGTAAGAAGGAGAGTATTTTAGACAAGAGCATGAAATTTTTAATCATCGTTATTAGCATATCAACCGCCGCGGTGGCTCTCAGTATGTTCTGGTATTACTGGCAGATCCATGGAGACATTACACAGGGCAGAACCGTTGTGTTCACGCTCATAGCCGTGGAGGACTTGATATACGTATTCTCCTATAGAAGTCTTCGCCAATCCATCTTTATGTCAGGCCATTTCTTCGCGAACAAAGTCCTTTTCGGGGCAGTCACCTTAGGCTTCCTCCAACAATTTCTCGCCATCTACGTACCATTTTTGAATAAGGCTTTGGAGGTAATGCCCATGGAACTCGCGGATTGGGCATTAGTGTTCATCATTGCCTTTGGAATGACGTCTATTGTCGAAATTGTAAAATATCTCTCAAGGCGTCAGCGTACGATTGCCTGACGGGTGAATAAGCTGATCGCTATGATGTATATGACCGGCATCAAAGCCTACGCTTTAGTGCCTTTCATTACAGGACCATAAGTTCCCATGACTAGAATTTTTCGTAATGGACGATCTGGGACATGGATTTTCGAGTCCTAGGAGGGGGCGATTCCGCTGGGAAACCCAAGGGCGTCACTGCCAGAACCCTCATGTTCGCCGGAATCCCCAGCGTCCTCTTTATCTCGTCATCCGCCGCCCAACGGCCTATCCAACAGGTACCAAGGCCGAGGTTGGCGGCGGCCAGGACCAAGTGCTCGAAGGCTATGGCAATGTCCGTCTGGCCTGAGGCTTCAGTGCAACCAACGATGACGATGGGTGCCTGTAGGGCCCATTCGGATATGTCAAGCATCCTTTTCCTCTCAGTGTCCTTAACGACTATGAAGTGCCATGGTTGCCCGTTCCCCCCTGAGGGCGCAAGCCTCGCGGCCTCGAGAACCTGGTTGAGCATTTCCTCCGGTACGGGGTCTGTTTTATATTTCCTTATGCTACGCCTTTTCCTTACAACTTCAATGAATTCCATCGTTGATCCTATCAAGAGTGCTGTCACAGGTTTTATAACTCTACCTCATCACCCGGTCTGCCATCAAGCCAAAGACTACGAATGCATAGATATATCCCCACCTTATACGAATAAACGGCGAGAAGGTTGCACACATGAAACTTGAGCCCTTTCATCTGGAGAGGTTCCAGTCCACATGGGAACATGTTGTGAAATACAACCTCGCCGAGAGCGGGGTCCAGCCCATCGCCCTTCAGGAGCTTCTAGGTGATGGGGATGAGGTTGACAAGATCATGCAACTACCCTTAGGCTATATCCAGACAAATGGCAGTCATGCCCTTAGGAGGAATATCGCCTCACTCTACAATGATACAGGCGAAGGCAACGTGCTTGTGACAAGCGGGAGCAGCGAGGCCAACTTCCTTGTCGTCTGGTCATTGTTGGAGGAGGGGGATGAGGCCTTGGTCATGTTACCGAACTACATGCAGATCTGGGGATTGGTGAAAATGATGGGTGGGAGCGCCATTCCCCTCTGGCTAAGCGAGGACGATGGTTGGGGCCTGGATCTGGGGGAGGTTAATGAGAAGATCTCACGTAAGACGAAACTCATTGCCCTGTGCAACCCTAATAACCCAACGGGGGCAGCATTAGATAAAACGGCTCTTCGAGGAGTGTGCGAGATCGCCGAAGACGTTGGCTCTTGGGTCCTATGTGACGAGGTCTATCGCGGTGCTGAACTAGAGGGATACACGACTCCATCGATCTGGGATGGCTATGATAAGGCAATTGTGAGTTCTGGCCTTTCGAAGGCTTATGGTTTACCTGGATTA
>Ga0315308_1000745_pt1 | contig 18584 bp, 26 predicted proteins | sample TDP3_MG_FD_203078 | JGI IMG/M metagenome (GOLD analysis project Ga0315308, IMG submission 203078) | Freshwater sediment microbial communities from Lake Towuti, South Sulawesi, Indonesia - TDP3 | ecosystem: Environmental > Aquatic > Freshwater > Lake > Sediment | place: Indonesia: South Sulawesi... | reverse complement strand
CCGAAAACTCCGAAGAAGTCTGAAATACCGGCGACGAGCGCTACTACTATTCCGCCTAGAATCGTGACGACTGGAATGTAGCGTTTAAGAATAGATTCGACGGCCTTTCCGGATCGTCTATATCCAGGAATCTGCATACCCGCGTCAACAAGCTGTTTAGACACAGTTGAAGGTCCCAAACCGCCAACTTCAAGCCACGTAAGTGAAAAGACAACACAGAAGGCGACAAGGATTCCTAGGTAACCTAAAGCCCTATCGGGACGTGCCATGACATTTGCGAGGCTATGTGGCGCAGTCACATAATAAACAAGCCCTCCGATGGGCTCAAGACTTCTCTGACCGCCCTCTCCAGCTTGGGTCCATTGATACTGCCCAAGAAGGTCAAGCCAAAAGTTTCGTCCAGGGGTTGGCTGGCCACTCATGCTCCAGAAAAGTTGTGAAAAGAGATAAACATTAGCGAAAAGGGCGGATGCGAAAATCACTGGGAGGTTGGATACGTATAGGAGTTTTATTGGGTATCGGCTTCGGAATCCTTTATATCCGGCGTAGGATAACGGCAATTCCACTCTTATTCCTTCCATGTAAATTATTATTAGAAAAGCAACAATTGTAGCTGCAAATCCGACCAAGGACGGATATGCACCAACTCCAAATATCCACGATGTTAGTGGTTCTCTGCCACCCAACGCGATTGCGAGTGCTCCAACGAATAATCCAGTTCCAGGGGAGAAGGACTGCCAGAAAATTTGCTGGGCAACACCAGCCATGATGAAGAGGCTTATTCCACTGCCGAATCCCCACCCTTTTTGAACAAGCTCGTCCGCTAGCAAGACAATTATTCCTGCTGCCAAAAGCTGCAAAAGGACAATTATGACTGCTCCACCCGATACGATTGTGTACATCCCGCTAATGATATAAGCCGAAGCTTGAACTCCTGTTAAGATTATTGAAAAGACTTTGCTGGCTGTTGTGAATAGGCTTCTGTCCTCAGGACGTGACATATCACATTCTATCATGGCGGATCCAACCAGAAGCTGGAGTATTAATCCTGCCGTAACTATTGGACCTATTCCAAGTTCCATAAGTGTACCGCGGCTAGAAGCCCAAATTATTCTGAAAGCACTGAGCCTCTCTTCTTCTGTTCTTGGAATCCCGTAGAGAGGGATTTCAGACATTACCAAGTAGATGATTAGCACAAGGGCTGTCCAGAATATTTTCTCGCTGAATCGGACTCTGCGCGCTGGAGCCCCAATTTCTGGGATGACCCTTGCAATGGGTTTGAACAGGTTTAGGAACCTACCAGCCATGGGTTATCAGCTACTCTCCCTGTTCTTGAGCTTCGATCTGAGTCTTTCCGCCAGCTTCTTTTACTTTTTCAACTGCAGACTTTGAGGAAGATATAACCTTCACGATTACTGGTTTTGTAACCTTGCCTGTCCCAAGAAGTTTAGTATAACCGAGACTTGCCAAGTCTATAAAAAATTTCCCTTTTTTCTTTTCTAATGAAAATCTTTCAGCCATTTCATCGAGTTTTCCGACATTTATAACATTTACCTTCTGCCCTATACTTTTTGGTGAAGTGAATCCTTTCTTGCCGAAATATTCTGGTTCGTATCTTAAAACGTAGCTCCATCCGGCTTTGTGTCGTCCAGCCTTTCGATATCCTTTAGAGCCAGTGCACCTATGTTGTCCTACTCTGCCGTATCCTTGGGTTCTTGAACCTCGTTTTTTTCTGATTTTTCTAAGTTTATGTGGCATTTTAACCAGCTACCTTGTCTATTGGTTTTTCTTCGATTGCCCTTCTTAATCGTACTTCAAGCACACCGTTCTTGTACGTTGTTTTTATGTTGCTTGGAATCACTCTTCCAGGGAGATTTAAAGTTTTATGGTATTTGTGGTCTAAATCGTCAGCAGATAAAATTAACTGTTGATTTCTTACGTGAATTCTCAGGTTTTCTTTTCTGAATCCTGCAAGTTCGGCAACAACTATTATTTCATTTTCTTCTTCGAGCACGTCAATGAGGGGTTCTGGTTCTCTCCACTTTCTCTGTCTATAGGTCTTTGGAAGTCTGTATCTGTAGGGATATATCCGTCTTTTAGTCTTTGAGTTCTTTATTCGAAACATTTGAGGAGCATCTTTTTCTTTCGCTCTTTTGAAGACTCTAAAAATGTCAGACCGTTTTGAACGTTTGTTGCTTCTCCGCCACCTTGCGCTCAATGTGTTTTCTCCTCTGATGCAATGGCACTCCAAAAGTAGCTAAGGTGACTATAAAATGTATCGCACGCAAAGCTGTCAAAAATGAAGGCTCAGACCATTCGTTTTATAAGTTCATTAATTTTTTCTCCTCGATATCCTAGCTCGCCGCCCATACCATAACTCTTTTTTATTTTTCCTTTGAAGCCTTTGATTGGAGGATGCAGCTTAAAAACTGGTTGTACGCTCGGTAACTTCCAATATTCGATACGACAATTAAAAACTGCTTCTGCCAACTCATCCAAGGATTTGTAGCCAGTTTTCTGAGTGTATTCGTCTGTCAATTTCCTGTTACCAGCAAGTCTTCCCCTCTCCTTCAATAGCATACTCACAATCTCTTTTGAGGCTTCACCCCATGTGACGAAATTCTGTGCTGTCTTTAGCATCCCGAGAAATGGCGGTCGATCATCAATCAACACGGCATAATTATTTCTTGTTAAGTTAAGCATTTGCAGTGTCTCCCTTGCATGTCGCGAGGCGCTAATAGTTCCACGAACTCTTATTACTGCGATACAAGTGCGTTCCTTCGCTTTTTCAGCCAATTATTTCACCCAATCCATGGGAGTTATGAGGCTATACGTTTTCTTTAGTGCATCGAAAACGGCATATGCAAAAGAAGGAACAGTCCTTGTCGAACCATAACTCCTAGTCCAGCAGTCTTTTATGCCAGTGAGACCCAGAATAACTTTCGCAACTTCACTTGCAACAATGCCCAAGCCTCGGGGTCCAGGAACAATATTTATTCTAACCCCACCGCATTTTCCCTCAACTTGAAAAGGTATGGAGTGAAGTTTTCCGCAGCCGCACTCCCAGCTTCCGCATCCACGCCTTACCGGAACAATCTTTAGGCGAGCGTCTATGGCTGCTTTTTCTATGGCTGTTCGCACTTGGCTTGCTTTTCCGGATCCTAGGCCCATGTAACCGTCTCTGTTTCCAACGGCAACTATCGCCTTAAACCTTGATTTTTCGCCAGCATCTGTCTGCTTTTGAACCAAGTTTATGTTTATAACTTCTTCTTGTAGGTCTGGAAGTAACACGTCAACAATTTGTGGTTCGCGAATCTGTAGGCTTTCCATGAAGACTTCTTCAATAGATGTTACTCTGCCCTCTTGAATCATCTTTCCGAGGCGGGTTCTGGGAACCCACTGCTCTAAACTTCCTGATGCTTGTCTTTCAACTGTCAAGTCTTCCTACCTCCGCTACCAAATGCAGCTATTAAATCCTCTTTGACCTTTTCAAAATGTTTAGGAAGGTTTTCTGGGGGAAGTTTTTGCTCCAAATATTTTGAAAATCTGGACTGGTACGCTTCAAGGTCGGATGCTAAGCTTTGCGCATATTGTGTTATATGTTCGCCTTTTATTCTCGTTTCATCAGGTAGTTTTTCTCTGCTGCATGGCACGTTAATCCCTGCATCCAACACTCCTTTTAACACGGCGAGAACTCTTGCGCCCTTGGAAGGTGAATGTAACCCCATATCTAGAATTGCTTCTCTTGTGCCCCTAGCTTTGGCTTTCAATCCACAAAGAAGCCCGGTAAGATAGGCTGTCGGAATATTGCCTCTAGGACCTTTCCAACCGTACTTTTTTGCTAGCTCTTTGCTGTGGGCTGAAACCAAAACTTCGTCTCCAATGGGTTTAGCCACAATTATTTGGGCAATCATATTGTCTAGTGTGCCGCGGGCTACTAGTCTGGGTTTTCCTGAAAGAACGAAGGCTTCTCGTGCCTTATAATCTGTTTTTCCTTCTCTTCTTCGTCGAAACGGAACGCAATAGCGTGAATTCCTAGCCATTAGCGTTTCCTCCAAAGCTCGTGCGTCTTCAGGTAGCGCTCTAATTCTGCGACAGACCCGAATCTGCCGCTTGTTGCCATTCTGTACAGCCTTCGATATGTGGTCTCCGCGATAATTCTGCTGTTTTTTAGTTCACGAAGTCTTTTTCTCAAAGCTCGAATCCTACTCATCCAAGCCTCTTTCTTAGAAACTTTTGCGTAAGCTGACCCGCTTCTGGTGCCAGGTCCATGTCGTCGTCCTTTCTTTTTCTTTTCGTGTAGAATTCGTGCTCTAGCGCGGCTTACGCCTTTTTCTGGCAGCGGTTTAATGATACCTTCGTGGATTAGTTTTCTGATTTCCTCTCGGGTTATTGCGGCTTCTACGTCATCTATTCTTTCAGGGTCAATCCATACACGATTTTGTCCGATTTTTAGTATTTGCGCAGCAAGACGACGCTGACTTTTGAGATCGGTCATTGCTTTTCTGTCCTACCTTTGCGTTTTTTAGTCTCTGTCCGTTTACGTTTTGGTTTTTCTGTTTCTGTTGCTTCTTTCACTTCTTCCTTTCTCTCAAGTTTCTCTTCTGCCAATTCTTTTTCTTCTTTGGCCGATTCCTTAGCTTCTTTGATGTTTAGAATCGTTATTTTCTTTTTTCTTGCTTCAGTGAGAATCTTGGCCCTTTTTCTTTTACCAACTGTGTGGGCAATCCGTATGACTTCGGTTTCCGGGTCGATTTTTCTAATCTCTTCAGCGTTGTATAACAGAACTTCCTTGTAGCCAGATGGGTGAAGACCCCTGGAAACTTTTGGTCCTCTGTATCCAACACTTACTGTGGGCGGCCACCCCTTGATTTTTCTTCGCATCTTGTTGTCTAAGCCTCGTGGTCTGCGCCAGTTTTTCTTTAAGCGTCTATATCGCCAGCTTTCGTGTCGTACAAACTTTGGCTTCTTGTTTTTCACGCGTTGTCTTAGTTTTGACGCCTTTTCCGATGGGGTCATGTCTTTCTGTAACATTCTCAAGCTCCCTCGCTTCGTTCATATACGTATATACCGTCCAAGAAGACGCGGGGGTCTTTCCTTTTCACTTTGATGGCTTGTTCAATGTTTGCTGCTGTTTGGCTTACGTCTTCAAGATTTACGCCTTTAACGATTATGTCTTCGCTTTGAACCTCAATTTGGGCATTGCCCACAATTTTGGCTTTTCTTGGGTTTCGTTCGCCTGTGAAATTTTCAATGAGAACTGTTTTGTCTTTAACTTTGACTGAGATTGGGAAGTGGGAGAAGACTATTTTGAGCTTGTATGTAAAGCCTTTCTTAACTCCTGCAATCATGTTTTGAATATGTGAATAAATTGTGCCTACTAGTGCCGCCTCCTTTTTGCGAGGCCATTTGGCCCAGATACGGATGGTTTTCTCGTGAAGTTCGATTGAGATTGGGATGTGAGAAAAGTCTCGAGTTAATGTCCCTTTTGCCCCTTTGACCGCTACTCTTCTTCCCTCGACCATCACTTCTATATCGTCTGGAATTTGAATGGTTTTTGAGATTTCTACGGCCCGCATCTGGAGACACCTTTCTAATAAACGAATGCTAGCAGTTTGCCTCCGCTGAGTTTTTCCTTTGCCTCCCTATGAGATAACACTCCTTTCGGAGTCGAGATGACTAGTAGGCCTACCTCTCTTGATGGAAGATATTTTTTCTCCCATTCTTCAAACTTATCCACTCTTGCTGAGAAACGTGGTCTGATGGCTCCACACTTGTTAATTCGGCCCAAAAGTTGAACCTTGAATTTTCCAGAGCGGCCGTCATCTATAAATTCGAATTCTCCAATGTAGCCGTTCAGCTGCATAATCCTCAAAACTCTACCTAAAAGTTTAGAGGCTGGGCTAATTATGCATTCGCGTTTATTACGCATTTCGTTGTTTATGATTGTTGTTAATCCATTTGATAGCGTGTCCATCTTGATTATCCTCGTTACTCGTATTTTTTGAACCCAAGTTTTTTGGCTACCTCTCTAAAACAATGCCGACATAAATATAAATTGTAACGCCGAATAACCGGTCCGTAGGATCCGCATCTACTGCATGGTCTTGTGCCCTTACCATATTTCCTTTCTTTTTTGGGTTTTTGTTTGCCCATTTGTGGTCCCCTAATCCTATATGATTTCAATTCCTAGGGCATCTTTAGCAAACATCATGGCTTCCTCTATTGTTAAAATGTGTTGCGAACGGATTTTCGCCTTCTGTCTCCATCGGTTTTTGACGCGATATCCGGGACGATTTAGAGAGATACAAACATCCATGCCGAATATGCCCACTTCAGGGTCGTATTTTACGCCCGAAATCTCTATATGTTCCTTTATGCCAAATGAGAAGTTGCCACGTTTATCAAAACAATTTCTAGAAATTTTGTTGTCAATTACAGGTAAAACTTTCTTTAGGAATTCTATCGCCTTTTGTTTTCTAAGCGTTACCATGCATGAAATCGGTTCACCCTTTCTAATTCCAAAATCTCTTATTGTTTTCTTGGCTTTTCTTTTACATGGAGTGTGATTTGTTAATTCCTTCAAAACTTTTGCAGCTTTTTCCAGCGGTTCGCCAGACTTTCCAACACTGATGTTAACGACAACTTTTTGGATTTTCGGTTTAAGCATGGGCTGTTCTTTCCATGCTTTGCGGATTTCTTCCTCAGACAAATTGAGATCCCTCCTGTAGGGATATGAGTGGCTGTGCTTCGCCTATTGCAAAGGTAAACTCAAAGATTGTTTGATAGCGGTTGCCTTTTTCATTTTCAATTATTACAAGGGCGTTTCTACGCTTCTTACCTGCCGCTTTTTCAATTTCAACGATCCTACCATGTTTTCCAATGTTTTTTCCACCAGTTATTATCGCAAAATCATTTTCTTTCATTACCACGTGTTCGAGGATTTGCCTTTCTGGAAGGCTTATTTTCACGGTCTCAAGAGTTTTGTAAGTGTCCTCCTGCGGGTTTTTGAGGTCAGCGATTTTTACAAGCACGTTTGAACCATCGTGAAGGTTGAGTTGTATGTTTCCATTTTTGACAACCGTTTTGTTTTCTATGCGGCAGAGCTTGAAGCCCGCTTCTTTCTTGTCGATTAGATGAAGTGTCAAGCCTTTGCTTGAAGGTAATATACGAAAGCATTTGTCGATGTCTGGTATGGAAATAACATCCATTAGACCTACCGAAAAGTCGTCTTGCCGCTGGATTTTTCCATCGACATACACCATTCCCTGCGAGACTATTGTTTTAGCCTCTTTCCTAGTTTTGGCGAATCCGAGAATATCGCGTAGAATTATGGCCAAAGGCAGGCATTTTTCAAGGGAGTGAGGTCCCGGAGAAGGCTTCACAATCCAGACGAATTCTTTTCTGTGAATAGGCCAGAATTTTGGCGCGGGTTTACGCTTTAATCCTGTTGGTTCTCCTTTCTTACCCAAATTCACGTCTCCCCTTCAGTCTTTTCGGCGGTCTTGCGCTTGGCTCTCGTTCTGCGTGCTTTCGGCTTCTCTTCTTCTACTTCCTTTTTCGTTATTTGCGTGGGTGGCTTTTTAGTAACTTTTCTCTTTTTTCTCTTCGGCTTCTTTTCTAGGGGCTTCTCTTTTACAGCCACCTTTTCCTCAATCGCCTCTTCTTTCACCTCTTCGGCTTTTTTCGGTGGTTTCTCTGCAGCCTCTTCTACTTTTTTGCGTGCTCCTTTTTTCCTTTCCAATATTTTTTTGCGCCATTTATCGTCAAGGTTTAGGCGTGTAATCATGACTTTGGATGGATGTACTGGGGCAAATATTGTGGTTCCGTCAACTTTTTCCCGCGTTAGACCTTCGATGTAGATTCTGAATTTTTTTCGGTCTACGCGTGTAATTTTCCCTTCGAATCCTTTGCGGTCTCCTCGCATGATTCGAACTGTGTCGCCGCTTCTGACCGGAAGCGATTTCACACCGTTCGCTGTTGCTAATTCTGGCGAAAGGGGTGCAGCGAAAAGTTTGTAGCGTATGTGGTCTGGTGCCTTGTAAAGCATTCTTCTTTGTTTTGCTGGCTTTGTTACTGGCTTTGCTGCCTGCATTTTTTTCCTCCATTTATACTATTATGCTGGCGGCGCTGGCTATTCTTGGCCATCTTTCTGCGGCTTCTTTTGCTACGGGTCCGCGAATTTCTGAGCCTTTCATTTCGCCTTCTGGAGTTATTATTACTGCTGCGTTGTCCTCGAATTGTACCCAAGCGCCGTCTATTCTTCTGTAGGGTTTTCTTTGTCTCACCACAACTGCTTGGAAGATTTTCTTTCTCATGTCTGTCGTTCCATGTCTAACTGAAACGGTTATTCTATCGCCTACTGCCGCGGAGGGGTAGCGTCGCAATCGACTCTTATAGCCTATGACTTGGACTAGTCGAAGTTCTCTTGCGCCAGTATTGTCGGTACATCTTAAAATCGAGCCTGCTGGGAGTCCCTTCGAGATTTTTGGGCCCTGTCCAATCATTCCCTTTGCGACTAGGGCTCTCATTTTTGCCTTGACAGCCATTTCACTTCTCCTCTAGTTTTTCAACGACGACAAAGGATACGGTTTTGCTTATTGGGCGGCATTCCGCTATTATCACTCGGTCTCCTTCTTTCGTGTCTATGCATGGTGAGTTATGGGATGGAATGCGGCTGCGTCTCCTTTCGTATCTCATAAACTTTGGTACATAGTGGAGATAGTCGCGTTTAACTATGACCGTTTTATCCATTTTTGCGTTTACGACAACTCCATCCAGTACGCGACCTCTGATGGGTAGGTCCCCGTGGAAAGGACAGTTTCTGTCGTTGCAAGTTTTCTTAGGCTTCTTAAAGGTTAGTGACATCACCAGAGTCTCCTGATATGTCTCTTAAGGCGGTCTTCCGGTCTTCCTACAAGAAGTTTACCATCAACTTCAACAATCGTCCCATCAGAAAACGTAAAATAAAAAATAGCCGCATCTTTTAGAATTATTTTTCTTTCTCTTTCGTGCAAGATCGTGAAGGTGTTTCGTGTTTCATCTACTATCTTTCCATGTATTCCCAAATAGCCTGGATGTCTACTTTCAGCAACTTTGGCTTCAGTTCCAATGAATTCGTAACGGATTATGTCCGGTGTTACTTTCATTTCTTTCTCTTCCCCGCAGTGCTTGCTCTTCTAGGTCTACGCTTTGGCTCATTCTCTATGGTTAGTATTCGGGCAATCGTTTTGCGTAGCTCTTTTATTCTGGCTGGGTTTTCTACTGCGCCTCCTGCCTTGATCATGGTTCTTAATCTGGTAAACTCTGTTCTGAGCTCGTTTAGTTTTTCCATCCGCTCTTCAGTGGTCATATCTCGTATTTCTTTGACTCGTAAAATTGGCATCTATTTGGCTGCCTCCTCTTCTCCGCCTTCTTCTTTGGCCGTTGCTTCCAATGCTTCTTGTGTCTTTTCCTCTTCTGGTTCGGTTGGGACAATTATCTCGATCTTGTCTGGAAACTTCGCGTCAGGAGGCATTATTCTAACTCTTACGCCGAATATGCCCGGTTTTAGTTGGACGTGGACTTCGGCTTTTCGCATGTATTTTAGTGGGGGGTCTCCACATTTCGGGAAGTATCCTGCTCGAAACTTCTCGAATCTTGCCCTTTCGGTTCTTAGCTTGCCGCTTATGACGATTTCTGCGCCTAGCGCTCCTGCTTCCATGACTTGGTTCAGAGCCCAAAATCCGGCGCGTCTGAAATGTATGCCCCTTTGCAGGGCTGCAGCAATGCGCGAAGCGACAACATAAGCGTTCAATTCTGGAATTTCAATTTCGGAAACAGAAATTTGTGGATTTGAAACTTTGAATTTCTCTTCTAGGGTTGTTGCAAGTTCTCTTATTGTTTCCCCGCCGCGTCCTATTACCAAGCCTGGGCGCATTGCATAAATTACTATGTGGGTTCCAAGCGGGGTTTTTGATATGGTTACTCCGCCGTATCCGGCTCTTTCAAGTTTTTTCTGCAGGAATTCGTCAATTTCTGTTCTTTTTACGGATTCTGTTATGAAGCGTTTGACTATGGCCATTACGCTGGTTCTCCTGTTTCTGGTTGTTCTTCTAAGGCTATTTCGATGTGACATGGTGTTTCGAATTTCGGTGAGGCTCTTCCGTGGGCTCTTGGTGTGTATCTTTTGATTTTCATTCCTTGATGTGAGCATGCGTGGATGATGCGGAGTCTTTCGGTGTCCAGTCCTTTGTATTCAGCGCTTGCTTCTGCTCCTTCGAGGATTTTTAGGATTTGTTTTGCTGCTTTTACTGGGTATCTGCCTGCGTAGGTTTTTTCTAGTCCGTGGCGGTGTCCGGCTTTCTTTTTGAATCTTGTGAAGGGGATTGCTCTTTTTTTGGCTATGACGTCTCTTAGGTATTGTTTTGCTTTGGTGAGCATCATTCCCCTGATTGTTTTGCATATTTCTCGTGCCGATTTATGGGATACTCTAACCTCTCGTCCGCTTGCTTTTGCGGTTTTTTCAGGGTCTAATTCTTCTTTTGTTATGGAGTATCCCCATTTTGGCACTTTGTACGTCTCCAACTGTGCAATTGAACAGCAGTATGGTGATTTATATGGTTTTCCTTCAGCGGATACTGTCAACTTATTGGATATGATCCATATTGGTGTTGAGACCAGATTTTTGAGGGCTATGAATCTTCTGTGGATGTCCGTTTGTGTGCTACTCGGGAAGACTCCGTACTATAGTGCACACTAGCCGCAGAATATTTGTGCACACTATGGGAGTAACTGGCTCATTTGTTGCAACTAACCGCAGAATAATTGTTGCAACAATTGGCGCTGGGCTTTGCGGTTCAAGAGGCTTCAATTATGCGTATGGTTGAGTTTTTCGGAACGAGCTTCACGTAACTTTGCAAGCTGGAAGAAGGCAGCGAGTGGCGTGTTATTTGGCTTCAAACATGTTTCCTTTCCATGTTTGGGGGCGATAGAGTGGATGTGCGATACAGAAGGTTTCTCCTTCAAGGAGTTTTTGTTGGTTCCAAGTTGGTGGCTTCGTTTCTCTTTTTGTTGGTATCCACATGAGGTATATAGTGAAAACAAGTCCTTTTCGCTTGGTCTTGTGCGTTACGTTGATTGATTCAATGGGCTTGAAGCCCAATTTTTCTATTTGCGATTTCTTGAACCATGGGCTCCAATGGTTTTCTAAGGCTATAGTAGCGAACGCTGAGGCTTCGCTTTGATTTTTTGTCATGTCTTCTACGAGTAGGTTTCCGAAATTGTGTCCCTTCGTTTTTCTCAAGACCCAGACGCAGTTCATCACGATGACGTTTTCTGCTGTTATTGGATAGCCAGATGCCTCAGCTGGTGCATACTCTATCTGGCCGACGACATTTCCATCAAGAATTAAGAGCTTTTTATGAAAACCCTTTGGAATAGCATTCTCTAGGTATTCTTGTCTGTTGCTATATTTCCTGAATGGCATTGGTGCCAGACACCTGTAAAGGTATTTTTCATATGCCACATTTTTCGTTATGTCCAGAATCTTGATTTGAAAGGTATTGTTCACCTCTTCTCAATAGTGGAAAAGCACGAATATTTTAGTTTTGAAGCCTAGGCTTGTAAAAAAGTAAGGTTACTCCTGTTAATGCAAGTATTATTCCTGCGATTTGTAAGGGTTCAAAATTTTCTCCGAGAATGGTTGTTGAGAAAATTGCTGCTGCTAAGGGCTCTAGAACTGACAGTATGCTTCCCTTAGAGGATTCAACATATTTCAGTGCATAAGAGTATAAAAGGTACGCCGAAAGGGATGAAAACCAAGCTATGGTGAATATGAGAAGCCAGAGTTGTTGAGGGTAATTGGCGGTTTCACGAAATGTGGAAAAGATTATCGGAGTCAACGCTACAGCGCCTATTGTGTCACCATAAAGAATCAAAGTCCAATTTGTATAGCGGTTTCTCATTTTCTTAGTGATTAAAAAGTAAAGAACAAAAAGAATGCTTGAAGACAGTCCAACGGTCACTCCCGAAATGTTGGCGTTTAACCATGAAGTTTCATAGGCTTTTACAACTAAGATAACGCCTAGAAACGTTAGGACTATGGCAAATATGGTTGACAGAGTGACTTTTTCCTTGAAGAATATTGAGGCATAAATTGTGACAAAAATAGGATACGTGTAGAATAGCACTGCAGCAATAGTCGCGGTCGTTAGGTCAACAGCGTGGAGATAGGTTATTCTTTGGAGGGCGGTTGCGAAGAGACCGAACACCAAGAATTGAGGTAAGTCTTTCTTTCGAATTTTGAATAATTCCCTTTTGAACAAGGTTACAGGGATTAGCAAAGTTAGCGAAGAAACAAGAAGTCTCAAGGCAATTAACGTTACCGGATGAATACCATATGCAAAAGCCAGTTTTCCAAAAATCCCCATAGTTCCCCAGATTATTGACGCTGCAACAATTAGAAGGTACCCGTAGCCTTTTCTCATAGCTTGCTAAAGAGTGGGTTTTCACCTAAAAAATCGACGCATGGACTTTAAACATTTTTACGATTTGTTTATGTTCAGCTTTTAAGGTTAGGTATGCAGAACTTGAGGCAGGTGCGGATTAATTGGACGTACAGAATAAGCATATTACAATGTTGCATGGTGCTGGCGGAACAGTCATGCATGATCTCATTAAAAACTACATTGTGAGGTATTTCGGTGGCGCAGCAAACTTTGAGGTTTCGCTAGAAGCTTTGGATGATGCGGCTGTTGTTGATGATATAGTTCTGAAAAGCGATTCGCATGCTGTCAAGCCCATTTTTTTTCCGGGCGGTGACATTGGACGCTTGTCTGTTTCTGGCACGGTTAATGACATTGCTGTTTTAGGCGCTGAGCCCTATGCCTTAACATGCGGTTTCATTTTGGAAGAGGGCTTAGCCATAAGGGACTTTGAAAGAATTTTGGCTAGCATGCAACAAACATGTATGGAAGCCAGTGTAAGCATAGTTACGGGCGATACTAAGGTTGTTGAGAAGGGAAGTCTAGGCGGTTGTGTAATAAACACCTCTGGAATTGGCAAAAGGACAACAGCCTTAGAGAAGAATCTCAAGGTTGTCAAACAGTTTAGAAGTGATTTTAAGGAACGCTGGGTTCTCGACTCGAACCTTGGCAAAGGCGAAAAAATAATTTTATCTGGAACGGTTGGCGACCATGGTTTAGCAGTCTTATCGGCGCAGGAAGGCCTGAGCTTTGGAAGCGACATCAAATCCGATGTTAAACCCTTAAACCGCTTGATCCACCGTTTACTGGGCGAAACAGGCGGGATAGTTGCTATGAAAGACCCGACAAGAGGCGGTTTGGCCGACGCCCTGAACGAGTTCAGCGAAAAATCTCATGTGGGCATACTGGTCCATGAAGATAAGATTCCTGTGAAGAATGATGTGCAGGCTGCATGCGAAATGTTGGGCTTAGACCCGCTTGAAATCGGAAATGAGGGAAAAGTGATCATAGGTGTAGTGAAGGAGAAGGCTGATGAAATCTTGGAGTTGTTGAGAGCGACGGATGATGGGAAAGAGGCGGAAATCATAGGCGAAACCACAGCTGATTTCAAAGGAGTGGCGATGCAGACCGTTGTAGGCGGGAAAAGAATAATTGCCAGGCCTGTTGGAGACCCCGTTCCGCGAATATGTTAGGTCATTCGTCTAAACACATAAGCTATTATCTTTGAATTGAAGCTTTATCTGATGTGCCCTTCGAGGGGTTATGAAGTTAAGTTGGCAAAACAGAGATTCCTACTGACAATCCGATCAGAATGGTTCCTAGAACAATGAATGCAAGTCCCAAAAGGACTTGTTTACCGCGTTCCGATCTTAAATATTCTGCATGCCCATCAGGCGAGGCATATAGTGTTTGCCAACGTTCCATGCGAAATATCGTCAAACCTGCTGCAATCACCCAACCAATGCCAAAAAACAGTGCGCCCTCCAGAAAGAAGAGATCACTCAACAAATCTTTTTTGGGCTTCCGTGCAAGAAGTGGAGTATTCTCATAGATGAAAGGAAAACCGATAATCGATCGATCGACATGTGCATCTTAACCGCACGCGACAGATAGAGAGCTAACTCCTTCTTCTAAACTTCGGGATCCACGATTAGTCTGATTACCATCAAACATAAATTTGCTCGAGGAAGAATAGGAGGGTTTTCGGATAGTTTACTGTTGGGCCTTCTTTCCATACTCTTTTGCAATTTTCATCAGATCAATGATGTCTATGACGCTATTTTTGTCTAAGTCAGCTACGGGATTCCAACTTGAGTCTCCCGGCTCGGTTCCGAACGCTCTCGCTACTAAGTAAAGGTCCCAGACGTTGACCTTACCGTCTGCATTCAAATCGCCTAGAATTACTGGAGGAAGCAAAGTCATGGTGATTTTTATATTACGGGTAATTGATTTTATGACCGCCTCACAAGTGCAGTCGTCGCGGATGGCTTTGACACTATAATACATGCATTGATACGTGATTCCTTCCGTCATCAATTTTTCGTACAAGACAAGTCTTGTGTGACCGTTGACTGCAGTGATACCTTCCTCGAATACGGTCCCGTTCTGCCAATAAGCCATAACTGAAGTTGTATCCACTGGCACTCCACTTACATTCAGTACTTGTATGTCCAAAAACCACCCTACATAAACCTCGGATTCCCCGTGTACATTAATCTCGCCCTTAATAGAGCAATTCACCAAGTAGATAAATGAAAGGAAATATGCATGAACATTGTTAAGCGAGGAGTTGACTACTGAGACAATCGGGGAACCGTAGGGTGGGAGGATCACAGAAGCGTAGGCAGAGATGCTCCAAATATCTATTGCGCTGTTTTGTATGGTGAGGTTAAAGTAGGCTTTCGTAATTGTGTTGTTCTCGTAGAGGTTCCAGTAGCTAATGAGACCTGTGGGCAAAGTTGTCAGAGAAGCGATTGAATCACTGTAGAATCTTAGCTCTATTTCAGATACTCTTGAGTTGACTATTGAGGCGTCGCGGCCAAAAAACCGTTGTACACTGGAGTTGAAAACGGAAACAAAGGTGGAGCCTGTGGCAACGATTTCGCCAACTGTAGTATTGCCTACTGAAGCGATTGAATCGCCGTATAGACAAACTCGGCTGACCTTAGAATTGACTAATGAAACTAGCGAAGAACCGTAGACATCTACAAGAGAATTAACCGTGCTGTTGTCTATTGAAATTGTGGCGGAATCGCAATAGACAGTATCGGTCTTGGAGTTGTCTACTGATACTAAAGAAGTGTCATAAGCACCGATAAAGCGGATTCTAGTGTCACTTATTGAAACCGATGAAGAACCATAGCCATGAACTATGTCAAATACAGATTGTGTTATTGAAGCATTTGCATAATCATAGCTGATGAGGATATCAATTGTGGAGTTGATCACCGAAATGACCGAAGAATGCATGGGAATCACTTGCGATCCTTGAGCATGTTTGATCTCTGAGTTTGCTATCCTGACTATGGCGTTATCGTATGACCGGATAACTATATTATCAGAAGTATCAAATGTCACAGATGCATTTTCTATGACCAGTTTGTCGAAGTCCCCGACGTTTAGGGTTTCCTTAAGGACGTAGGTGCCATTGGCTATTACGTAGGGGTCCGTGTTCTTTGTCAAGATAGAATAGCGTTGGGCGAGTCCATCTCCACAACTGATCGTGCTAATACTGAATGTCGCGAATACAAGAATTGACAACATTTGCACCGAAAAGGAACGTTTTGATCTCAAGGTTCGTTCAATGAAAAATCTCTCTTTCCTTCTATTAGGCATTGTGACGCGCCCTCATCAGTGGATTTCAGTCGCATTAGTCAAACCAAACCAGATTCGATTTGTAGGAAATAACTTCGAGAGAAAAACGCAGATTTGAGAAAAATGTGGGTTTTACGGTCTTATTGGGGAGGCGGTGGGGGTGGAGTGGGTGCTGTGGGTGGTTGAGTCGTCGGGATTTTGATCGAGAAGAATCCTACGGCGATTAGTATCCAGGCGACGAGCATTAATATCAGGCCTATCAAGATTATTGTCAAGATAGCGCCTACAAGGAGCAACACTGCTCCTGTGCCGAACATTTTCTCTCCAGTCCTTGTGGAAAGGGTGTCAAATGTTTTCTTGAAGAATATGGCATGAAGTAAATAGAATATGAAAGCAACAACCACAGCTAGGATTATGCCTCCGATAAAGGCCCACAGATTTGTGATGTCCCCTGTCATTGGGTCCCACCACATTCCGCCGAAGATTGCGCCAATAAGGATGAAAGCCCCAGCAATGGCACCGATTATGAAGAAGATGAGTCCATAGATCGCGTTTTGGAATATGCTGCTGTCGTTGTAGTATTCTGCTACTCCTTTCAAGGCGATCATGACAAGTATTATTCCCACTAGGCCTAAGACAGGGACAACAAAACCGATAGCTGTCAATAATGCTCCGATGCCACCTAAAGTTTTGTTTGATTCGAGACTCATTTGATAAAACCTCGCAAAACGGGTTTGTTTTTCTTTAAATAAAAAGCTTTTCTTTGGTGTCATGAGATCATGGAAAAGTTCTACTCGTTTGTTTCTGTAAGTAGTTGTACAGTTCTTTTGCGTAGTTGAGTAGGCTATCTGTGCGTTTGGTTAACTCTTCAACTTTTACTTCGAGCTTAACGATTCTTTCACGGAGCTCTGTGATCTCTTTCTTTATGTCTTCTCCAGGCATAGGCACCACGCGCTACTCTTTTATTTTCTAAGCGTATTTATCGTCTTCGCCCATATCCTGCATGTTCCTTCGATGCTTACCATGCACGCGCCTACGGGCTTTTGTGGAGTGCAAGTCTTCATAAATAGTGGGCATTCTGTTGGTCTGATCTTGCCGATTATAATTAGATGGCAGCTACATCCGGGCTGAATATCAACCCCATGCTCAACTTTCACGTTGTGCTTTAGATGAGCGTCATGAGCTACATATTCGTCATGTAGCTTGAGCTTGGACGATGGAATGGTTCCGATTCCACGCCATCCACCATCTGCAATGCCGAAAACTTTTGCCATGACTTCTTGCGCTTTCGTGTTGCCTTCCCAGCGGACGGCTCGTGTATATTCGTTTTCTAAGCGTGGTTTGCCCTCCTGTAACTGTTTTAAAATCATGTAGACTCCAAATAAGACATCTAAGGGTTCAAAGCCCGCCACCACCGTTGGCATATAATAGAGCTTTGGGAGGACCTCGTATGGTTGAAGCCCGATAATCGTGCTGACATGGCCTGGTGCGATTAACCCGTTTAGGCTTAGATCTTTCATTTCAACAAGCAGTTTCATAGCTGGCGGGATCAAACGATGAGAAACTAGGAAGCTGAGGTTTTCGGGTGGTTCATGCATGATTTCAGCAGCGGTGGAAGGTGCTGTTGTTTCAAAACCAATGGCGAAGAAGCCAAATTCTTTATTCGACTCTTTTTCGGCCATCCTAACTGCATCGCTAACGCTATAAACAATGCGAACGTCAGCCCCTTCAGCCTTAGCGTCTAAAAGCGACATTTTCGAGCCTGGGACCCGTAAAACATCACCAAAACAAGCGACAACCACACCTTTCGAGGCTAATTGCACAGCCTCATCGATCTCTGAAGCTGGAACTGTACATACTGGGCATCCTGGTCCAGCAATGACTTCAACGTTTGTCGGTAAAAGGCTCCGGATTCCGAAGTGGGTGATAGTCCATTCATGTGTGCCGCAAACGTGGCATATTTTGACGTTGCGTTGCCTTGGTGCAAGTTTGTGAATTTTTTCTGCTATGCGTTTCGCTAATTGTGGGTCTCTAAACTTCATTTTTTGAGCCATTTTCCGGTCAACTTGTGCTTTTCAGTTTTTTTGAGTTTTGACTTCTGCTTCAAGAATTTCGTTCCATAAGCGTATTGTTTCTAGCGCCTCTTTTTCGTCTAAAACTTGGATGGCGTAGCCAGCGTGGACCAAAACATAATCACCTATTTTGGCATCTACAAGTGTCACACTGACTTCTCTCAAAACACCTTCGCCAAAGTCAACTCTAGCCTTGTCTTCTTTGACGCTTACAACCTTCGCCGGGATTGCTAGGCACATTCTTCTCAATTATTACCGAGAAATGTACGGTAATAAATCAGTTATGGTTTGAAATTAGAAAAATCCGCCTACAACAGCTTGACCAAAGGACAATCCTCCGTCGCCCGGTGGGACAGCCTCATTAACGAGAAATCGTAGACCTGCAGACTCCACAATTTTCCGCATCGTCAAGGCTAGTATTTCGTTGCATGCAGTCCCACCTGAAAAACCTATGCTTTTAATGTTGTTTTCCGTTGCTTTTCCTATGGCTAATGCTGCCAAGCCATTGGCTAGATAAGCATGGGCGGAATAAGCTAAATCCGCTTTCGAGTATCTTTGGCGTTTCTCAAATATTCCTAGGAGCATTTCAGTCGTGTCCAAAGTATTGCTTTTTACTATGGGTTTTAGTCCCAGAACGTTTTTGCCTTTTATGGCTGTTGATTCAAGTTTCATGGCTGGTTCCCCTTCGTAAGTGCGCTCAAAACATGTGCCTAGAACAGCTGCAACAGCGTCC
>Ga0315308_1000744_pt1 | contig 18586 bp, 14 predicted proteins | sample TDP3_MG_FD_203078 | JGI IMG/M metagenome (GOLD analysis project Ga0315308, IMG submission 203078) | Freshwater sediment microbial communities from Lake Towuti, South Sulawesi, Indonesia - TDP3 | ecosystem: Environmental > Aquatic > Freshwater > Lake > Sediment | place: Indonesia: South Sulawesi... | reverse complement strand
GCTCTTCCTTCACGATTAAAATGGGTAAGTCCCTTCATTTTACCCTCCAATCTCATTCATATACTGGTAATATCCCTTGTTCAAATTATGGCTCGCAGGCTTCCCATAAGCCGCTTCATAAAAAGAACTTCGAATATCCCCACCATTTCGTAAAACTTTTTTCAAATCTACTGCCTTTGTGGAAAAGAGACAGGGAAGAAGCATGCCGCTCGATGTCAACCTCAAGCGATTGCAATCCTTACAAAAAGGCTCCGAGCGAGGCAAAATGAATCCAATAATGTTATCACCACCTGTGGGCCTAAAATTCCTCGCCGGGCCAGAACCAGGGACCTGAGCAGAAACCAGCTTTTTCTCTTCTATAAATTTATCCCTAATTGCTTTAAGCGGATAAAAGTAATCTTCACCAAAAAAAGGCATAAACTCAATGAAGCGCACGTTCAAAAGTTCTTTCTTCCCCCATTCAATAAAGTTGGTAATTTCGTCTTCATTTATTCCTTTCATCACCACCACATTAATCTTGATTGGAGAAAAATTTAATCGCCTCACCGCATCAATCCCTGAAAATACCTCTTTTATATCACCACCACCCGTAATCCGATTAAATATAGTCTCCCTTAGAGTATCCAGACTAATATTAACTCGCCGAAGTCCGGCGTTAAATAAGTCCCTGGCATATTTATTTAAGAGAATTCCGTTAGTAGTCAGTGAAAAATCTATCCCTAGCCTCGCTAACTCTTCAATAAAACCACCAATTCCTTTCCGGACCAATGGCTCTCCGCCAGTAATCCTGAACTTACCAACCCCGAGTTCACGGGCACGTTTGACTATTTCAATTAACTCCTCGTATTTCAAAATCTCCTGAGGAAAAACCTTCTGAATTCCCGATGTGGGCATACAATAGAAGCATCTCAGGTTACATCTGTCAGTAATTGAAATTCGTAAATAATCTATCCTGCGACCGTACTTGTCAACTAATCCATTTCTCACTTTAATTATAACCTCTAAAGTTAAACTCCGTCCGTGACCTTCATCACAAAATCTTTACGGATTCGATGAATCGAACCCCTACAAGGAATGTAGGGGCTCAATTTATTGAGCCCGTCCATTAGCATGGCTATCGCTCTCCCACCACAACATTCACGCAAGAAGCCTTAAAGGTAAAATATACCCGCATACCAACCCTCAAACTCATCTCTTCTTGCGATCTCCTGGTAATAACAGCAACAAATGGAATAGAGACCAACTCGGCTTTTGCATCCGGAGACTCGGGAAATGGTTCCATAGTTACCCAGATAATTCCACCTCGATCCTGCATATTCACTATCTCACCAAAAAAACTGTTTCGAGCACTGGAATGGAAAGGTTCGAGAGACAGCAAAATATCTTCAGGCCGTACAGTTGCAAACACAGAAGCCTCTGTCTTCTCAAATTCCGGGCGTGGAACAATCTCAACTCTTATCTTTCCTAAATCCAACTTTTGAGTGCCATTTTCAATAATCAGCCTCCCTCTGAAGAGATTCCCCACTTCTACAAACTCAGCAGCAAAAGAAGAGTTAGGATATTGAAACACATCTTCTGCTGTCCCCTGTTGTATAATTTCTCCCTGCCTTAATACAAATAATCTCTCGCCAAATCTTCGAGCCTGCAATAGATTATGTGTTGCCATAACAATAGTTATATCACATTCCTTGTGCATTTTGAGTGTTAAACCCTCTATAATCTTCATGCTCAAAGGGTCAAGATTGGCCATCGGTTCATCTAAAAAAAGAACCTCTGGCTCCAGAACTATTGCCCTTGCCAATGCAACTCTCTGAGCCTCTCCGCTGGATAAGGTCAGAGAAGACTGGTCTTTAATGGAGGAAAGCTGGACCATTCTTAATCCTTCCTCAACTTTTTTCTCTAAATACCCATCTCCTCTCAATTTCAGTCCATAGGCAACATTATTCCTCACAGAGGTATTGAACATAAATGGGTTTTGCATTACCACACCAATCCTTCTCCGGAGCTTAAGCTTCTCTTGTGGCGATATCATAGAAGAGGGGGACCCGTCAAAATAGATTTCTCCCGAGGTGGCTCTATCCAGTAGAGTAAGAATCTTAAAAAGTGTGGTCTTCCCCGCGCCGTTTGGTCCAATCACGCAATTGATTCTACTTTCCGCAATCTTGATGTCAATATTTCTCAAGACTTTTTTGCCGTTAAAGCTCTTACAGACTTTTTTCGCTTCAATATTCACCTGCCAGCTCCTTGTACTACTTGCATAATAATATTGACCACAAAAGCAACAATTAAAAGAATAATGCCCAGAGCAACCGCCAATTCGAAATTACCTTTCATCGTCTCCAGAGCAATAGCAGTAGTCATCACTCTGGTAGCTCCCTTGATATTTCCTCCCACCATCATCGTCATACCGGTCTCCCCAATCACTCGGGCAAAGCCCACAATAAATGCGACCATAAGGGAACTCCTCGCTTCTTTAAACACAGTAATAACTACCTGCCAACCACTGGCACCCAAACTGAGTGCTGTCTCCTTAACCATAGACCCAACTCTTTTCAGAGCTTGATAGGAAAGGCTGGTGATAATCGGCGTAGCCAGGAGAGCCTGGGCAATGACCATAGCCCAGGGCGTGTAAAGTAGCTCCAGAATCCCTAACGGTCCCCGTCTGCTGATGATAAGATAAACAACCAAGCCAATAGCCACTGCCGGCACTGCCATCAGGCTATTTATGGTATTCACAATGAATCTGTTCCCTGAAAATTTTTTTAGAGCAAGTAAGAGACTTAAAGGGAGGCTTAATAAAGAAGAGAAAAGCACAGCAGTAAGTGAGACGCAGAAAGAGAGTAGAACAATACTAAAGACTTCTCTATCTAAAGATGTAATTAAGCCGAGAGCTCTGGCAAAGGCATTCAGAATATTTTGCATCATTACTCCTCAGTAGGCCCCAAAACTGCCAGGGGAGAAAAGAGAGCCTGGCCATACTCCTTTTGACCATAGGTCTTGATAATATCCTGTCCCTCGACTCCTGTAATATACTCAACCAATTTCATTGCCAGTTGATACTCTACATGTGGATATTTCTCTTTGGAGAGAGGAATTACGCTGTAGACATTATAAAGCTTCTCATCTCCTTCTAATAGAACAGTTAAATCCAGCTCTTTTCTGTGGGCAAGATAGGTTCCTCTATCAGTTAGTGTATATGCTCGCCTCTCATTTGCAATCCTTAAAGTTCCCACCATTCCTGTGCCTGTTTCGACGTACCAGCCTCCAGAAGGCTCAATTCCAGCCATGCTCCACAATTCTCTTTCTTTTCTCTGCGTTCCCGAATCGTCCCCACGAGAAATAAAGGCACATTTTGACTTTACAATCTTCTTAAGTGCTTTAGTTCCTTCCCTGACCCCTCTAATATGAGCAGGGTCTTCTTCTGGACCCACAATCACAAAGTGATTATACATAACATTATATCTTCTTACTCCATAACCTTCTTTCACGAACGTTTCTTCACGAACTGGGTCGTGAACTAAAATTACGTCTACATTTCCATCTTTAGCCAGACGAATTGCCTGCCCGCTACCCACAGCGATAACCTTGACTTTACACCTATTCTCATCCTCAAATGGGGGAAGCAAAGCGTCCAAAAGGCCTGAGTCCTGAACGCTAGTAGTGGTAGCTAAAGTCAATTGAAGCTTCCTCCCTCTTCCCGCCAAAATAAGAATAATCCCCGAAAAAATGAGATATGCGATCGCCATCAACCCCAGAAGAAAGGGGACAGGTACTTTTTTCATATCTGCCTCTTCCCTCGTCCCAAAAAAAGGGGACAGGCCACTTTTTGCTTATCTATCCCAAAAACAAAAAATCCAGCATTCCGCGCTTGCAAAATACTGGACTTAATCTCTCCTTCTCAAACACGGAAAGCGCACCAATTTCTCAGCACACTCTATTGGCCAATCACCATATCTTTTAGACTTAGGTAAAATGGCTCGGAGAATATTTTCAAATTATATTATAAGAATTCCATCCCCCTGTCAAGGAAAAAGGGAACAGGCTACTTTTTCTCGTCCCAGGTCAGGAAATGTGGAAAATGGGTCTGGGGAAAATAGGGGTGACCCTTTTTTTCCTTTTTTCAGATCCCCTTTTGCACCTTTTTCACAATCAATGCCCCGACCACGATCTTAACCGCATCCCCAGGTAAAAAGGGTAGAGCTCCCAGAAGGAGCGACTTTACCAGGCTCAACCTGGTCACCCACATTAACCAACCCACTCCCGGTATATATATCCCCAGAAGTCCCACCACCATAGCCAGAAAAACTAATCCAAAGGGAGCTTTCTCCCTTCTTTCCAGTATCCACCCGATAAGGAAAGCAGCAGGGATAAACCCTAACAAATACCCACCAGTAGGTCCGAGAATAGCACCAATCCCACTAGAACCTTTGGCAAAAACCGGAAGCCCGACCACTCCCAGGAGAAGATAAATCACCTGACTTAAAGCCCCCAGATACTTCCCTAGTATAGCCCCTGCCAGAAAAGTGAAAAATGTCTGAAGAGTAATGGGAACAGGAGTGAAAGGTAAAGGGATAGCAATAAGTCCTCCCACTCCAGTCAAAGCTGCGAAAAGAGCACACAAAATCATGCCTTTCGTTTTCAGTACCATCTTCCTTCCTTAAAAGCAAGGCCTACCACCTAACCGAAATCTTCTCAAAACTCTAATTTGATCCCACAGTCGAGCAAACTTCCCGGCATAGGCACTCCCGGGACCTCTTCGTAGGATACATCCAGGAGGTTGGTGGCCCCTAAATAAAATTCTAACTGCCCCAGAGTTTTCGACAGCCGGCCGTCAACAACGAAATATCCTCTCTTACAATTACTCTGCTTATATACCCCTCTTAGATTCTGGTGAATTTCCCAAGGAAGAAAAAAGCCAATTCCTAAGGAGAACTGGTGTTGGGGATGGCTCAGAGCATACTTGGAAATATAATTTTCCAGCTCTTCCGACTCCGACTTAAGAAAGGTATGACCCAGGGACAGGTGAGTAGAATTCTTCAAACCAACCTGGAAAAGCGACTCCACTCCATAAGTGTACAGATTTCCAATTTTCATCGCCTCCCACGGCGATAGAGAATCCCTCCTCACCCAGTCAACGAGATTCCGTTCTTTTCTGACGAATAAAGTAGTCCTGGAAAGTAGCCAGGTATCTAACTCAAAATATCCTCCTAACTCATACGACCACGCCTGTTCAACTACCAGACTGGGATTACCCACATTCTTGGGACTCCAGTAATAAAGCTCCGTATAATCAGGAGGCCTGAAGGACTTCCCAAAAGAAGAGTGGAGCTTGATCTTGTGGGAGGGATGGTAACCCATATTCATTCCCGGAGAAAACTGCCATCCCCATTCCGAGTGGTGATCTATTCGGAGTCCCGGATTGAGGGTGAACTTTCTACCGAGGGAAACCCCGTATTCTGTGTAGCTCGCTGCCTTGAAATTCGAATGGTCTCCTAGCCGGGTGCTCTCCAACTCCTCTTTCGTCGCCTCTATCCCCAGCACAAATTCTCTTCCCCCTTTTGATTCATTCCTGAGCTGGACTTCACCTCCGTAAAGGTAGCTGGTGTGAAAATTCACATAAGAATCAGGGTCAGTAATATCTCCAATAAATTTGTCGTCATGCTGCCGGTAATATAGTTTCGACTCCACTACCAAATTTTTCCGTTTTTCCATTCGCGCTCTTACGCTACCCAAAATGGTACTCGTCCACTCCCTGGAAGGCCAATTCCCATAGAAACCATTTGCTCCAAACTCCTTTTGTAAATAGCCTAAGGAGAAGCCTATAAAGCCCTCTGAAATATCCAATGTAGAGTTGCTGGAAAAGGAGAAGTGTTTAAAATCCGTATCAAAACGGTAACCATCGGACCTCTTCCCTTCCACAGAGAACCGGGTGCCAAAATCTCCGAACCTGTCAGTGAAGGAAAAAGTACCACCTCTTGTTTGGTTTCCACCTGCGAAAGCCTCAAAATCTACCTTGTGGTCTTCTGGAGCCTTTGTGACAAAATTAATAACCCCTCCAAAAGCATCGGCACCGTAAAGGGAGGAGCCATGTCCGTGAAGAACTTCAATCCTTTCCAGGTCTTCCAAATTTATCGGCAAGTCGAGATTATGATGCCCAGTCTGGGGGTCATTCATCCGCACTCCATCGAGGAGAATCAGGACTTGATGGAAATTAGCGCCCCTTACGCCGAGGTCGCCCTGTACGCCATAAGGGCCCCTTTCCTGGAGATCCACACCGGCAGCGTATTTCAAAACCTCGATAGGCGAGTGGACAGGGAAGGAATTAATCTCATTAGCACTGATAATGGTCACATCTCGCAAAATAAAGGACGCGGGCCGTGGAATCCTTGTACCCGTGATAACTACTGTACCTAAATCGCCAAGATAAGATTCCTCTTCCGGAAAAGAAGCTAAAGGATTATCCCGGATAAATAAAAGCAGGAGAAAAAGTAGAAATATCCTTCTTGAAATCCTCAACTTCGCTTCCACCAGTTCTTCTTGAGTAACCCTTCCTGACAAAAGCCCAATTCGAGCCACTCGCAGCCTTTACAAATCGCCGAGAGTTCTTCTGGCTGAACTCTTTTCTCTACCAAATCTAACAAACTTCTTGATTCTACTTTTCTCCCCGCATCTATCCCAATTCTTTCAACGATTTCCTGGTCAAATTCTATAACATTTCTTCCGGGCTTATTACATCTATTCTCGACATTATGGGGACACTTTGAGCAGATATCATCAACACCATTAACCAACTCAATCTCTATAGAAGCAGCTTCTCTTATCCTATCAACTATTCCTTGCATATTCTCCACGAATTCCTTGCTATAGCCCAGACCCCGGAATCCATAAAGACACAGAAGATGGTGTGGTCGCAATTTTATGTTATCTCTGTTCAGTGGTTAACCTCCTCAGTATATCCCAGTACGCTCCACGGTATCCTCTTTTGATCGCCTCTACTAAAAGTTGATTCTGATTATAATTGTATCCACTATCCTGGTCATCCATTGTGGCAAAAAAGAATCTCTCATCACCACCGATCAATTCGGCTATATAGGCGTGAACATCTTCGCCAAGTTTTCGAGAAACGTAGAATACAGGTTCAAAGAAATCACTGTTACCTTTAACCTTACCCTGTAGGTTTCTGTTTTCCTCCATCGCACCTTCTTTCAAAACGATATTGCCCAACTCTGTTCCTGTATATATTCTCACTCCTACCATTACTCCCACTCTATCCGGCTCCGTTTCGCGCATCAGGTCAATCGTCTCCTTGACCGTTTCCCGCGTTTCGCCGGGCCCTCCCAGAAGGAGGTCGAACATAAATGTGATACCATACTTGTGGCAGAGTCTTGTTGTATTTCTTATCTCATCTTTTCCAAAGTCACGACCCAAATTGTTCAATATCTCCCTATTTCCATTATCTACGCCGAAATCGATCCCCCTACAGCCTGCCATCTTCATCAACCTTGCCAATTCCTCAGAGAAGGGACTGGGACTGCAATATGCATACCAATCTATATTCTTGCCAATTCCTCGATTGATTAGCTGTTGACAGACTGCTTTAGCGTGTTCCTCGGGAAGGTTAAATTCGCTATCGCAAAAGTGAAAATAGTTGACCCCTTCTTCCAGCAAGGCTTCCATTTCGTCCGCCACTTGCTCTGGATTCCTCAGACGAATCTTTCTCCCTTTAGCCACGGGGTCAGCACAATATATGCAACCTTTATTGCATCCCCGTTTCGTCTCAATATTACCCTGTCCTCCCTCATCAAAATATTTTCTGTTATCGACCAGCTTTCCTCGCCTCGAAGATAATCTATTCAGATCGAAGTATTCTGGTGGATTGCCAACAAAACCTCCGCAATCTTTGTACACCAGTCCGGGAAGGTCTCTAAAATCCTTCCCTTTGGCTATCCTATCGAGAAGGAGGGGCAGAATCTCCTCTCCGTCTCCCTTTATTCCCAGTTCCAGTTCGCAATATTTTAGAATACTTTCTGGCATTATGGAAAAACCGACCCCTCCCAAAATAATGGCAACATCCGTCTTTGTTTTTAGATACTTTACTATCTCCTTTATCTCGGGAAGAAAGAAGTCCTGGCTCAGTAGATAACAGTCATCTGTATTTCTGACCGTGATCCCTATAGAAAAAACGGACTTCCTCGCAAAATACTCATCTATCGTCTTTCTATAATTCTCTGAGAAACAGAGATCGAGTAAATCTACTACATAGCCTTTTCTGGTGAGTGCATCTCCCAGATAATCAAGCCCCAGTGGACCTACAGCCGGCTTCATCCTGTTCGTATTAACAAGTAAAAAAGGGGTCATCTCCATTTTTAAAAAAGGTGACAGGTACTATTTTTTGAACCGACATTTAGTCGGCTCCCTGCCCGAAGGCCCGGAACAATTACTGCAAGAGACACATTCAGCTTTCCTGAAATCCCCTCTTCTGATTCTATTAGGGAAATCCGGTTCTCTAATAAGGGGCCTGGCAAGACCTATGAGGTCAGCTGCTCCTTCTTCCAATATTTCTCTCATAGTCTCGGGCTTTCGCAATCCTCCCACTAAGATGACAGGGACACGAGTTACTTTCTTTACCATTTCTGAATAAGGTCTAAAATATGCTTCTTTCCGCATCCATGCCAGGTCTTTTCTGCCTTTCCTGTACCTGCTTCCAGCAAGTCCGCCGGAAAGTTCAATTGCATCAATCCCGAGTTCGGAGAGTTTCTTAGCCACTTCGCAGGCTTCATCAACAGATAGGCCGCCTTCAACGAAATCTCCTGCTGGAATTTTTGCCAGAACAGGATAGTCCTCCCCAACTGTTTCTCTAACATGTTTATACACTTCCAGGAGAAAACGCATTCTATTCTCTAAACTCCCTCCCCACACATCTCTTCTCTTATTTGTTAGAGGGGAAAGAAACTGATTCATAAGATATCCATGAACAGAGTGAATCTCAACGCCATCAAATCCTGCATTCTTCACTCTTTGCGCAGCCTGAGCAAAGAAATCTATTACTTCTTCAATCTCTTCAGGCTCCATTGCTCTGGAAATGATTTCCGGCGGTTCATATTCAATTGTTGAAGGTCCTATGGGAGTCTCCTGTCCCACATCTCTATCTCGCCTCCCGCCACTATGGTTAATTTGCATCACTATCTTTGCCTCAAGTCTGTGAACTTCGTTAACCAATTTTTTGAGAGCAGTAATTAAACCATCATTATGGATACCTGTCATCCTGCGTTCAGCCTTGCCCAGAGGATGTACATAGGCATGGCCTGTTATGATAAGTCCTACGCCTCCCCGAGCTAGCCTTTTATAAAGGTCTACCATTCCCTGAGTAAACCCTCCGTCCGGGGGTGACATCCTCTCAGCAGTTGCAGTTCTTACGAACCTATTCTTCAAAACCATACCATCTATTCTTATTGGTTCAAACAGAGCATCCATTTTCTTAAGAAAAATCCCTGGAACCAATGCCAGGGATTACAATTTCCAGATGATAGGGACAAGTCCCATTCTATTTTTTCCCAAAAATTTGGTAGCGCCAACGGGATTTGAACCCGTGATCTCTGCCTTGAGAGGGCAGCGTCCTAAACCAAGCTAGACGATGGCGCCATCAACTACACCCACAAATTATACATCATTGAGATTCTTCGGGAATTTCTGGAGGTTTCTCTTCTCCTACGCTTAATAACTTCTCTCCCAATCTATCGAGTTTCTTCTCCGCTTCTTCGTATTTGGTTTTACTATTGGAAAGGTGTTTCCCCAGTACCTCAAAATCTTCTCTGAACTTAATTAGGTCTCCATGGAGGCGAGTCAGATTGCCTAAAATCTCTTCCGCAGCCTTCTCGATTCTTAATCCCTTTAGCCCCAATACCAAAGCCTGCAAATATGCATAAAAGCTGTTCGGAGAAACTGGAATAACTCTCTTAGAAAGTGCATACGAACAGATTCCTTCCCCTTCATAAAGAGGCTCATTCTTAATTATCGTCTCATAATATACATTCTCTGCGGGAATGTAGAGGAGTGCGAAATCGAAAGTATCCTCATCTGGTAAAATGTATTTCTCGGAAACATCATCAATATGTTTCTTGACATCTCTGGCAAACTCCCGGCGACTTCTCTGCTTCTCATCTTCACCACTACTTTCTAACATCTTTTTGAAGTTCTCCAGTGGAAACTTAGAATCTACTGGAACAAGGCGATTCCCCAGGCGAATAACAGCATCTACAATTTCTCCACTCTTGAATTTGTGCTTGAGGGTGAAATGTTCTTGTGGTAGAATCTGGCCGAGGAGATTTGCCAGAAAGAATTCTCCCACTTCGCCACGAAAGGTAGGTGCCCTTAGAAGGTCTTGAAGGCTGGATATATCTTTCCCCACTTCATAAATTCTCCTGTTCGCCTCCTCCATTCTGCCCAGGGTCTCTTTTACAGAGGTGACAACCTCAGTAGTATTGCCGAGCCTTTCACTTACCTGGCTCATGACAGCGTTTAACTGGTTTGTCAGCTGAGTCGTGAGGTTCGCTATCTGCTGTTGCATTACGAGAAGCGCTTGCTCACTCCCTCTTTTCTCCTCCAACTCCTTAATTCTCCTCCTGGTGTTAACGCCAACCCACACCGTAATAATAGCCAGAAGCCCGACTCCTCCAAGTAATATCCATATGGTCAGTCCCATCATTTCTCCTCCATCTAAAGGCTGATTTCGGGCGACCGTGAAGGTCGCCCCTACGCGGGTAAAAGCAGGGCTACGCTCTGCAACTCCAGCCTTCCCCAATTCATTCCTCCCTTTCGGGAGGAGTCTAAAAAACCTGGAGTCCCCCGATGAAATCGGGGGTTATTCCTCCCTTTCGGGAGGACTCCAGACTTTTGAGTGATGACCAAACTATCTTTTGATTTCTATTTTTTTCTTATTATACCAAATTCAAAAAGGCGAAAACAAGGATGATTTACATCGATCTCCTATATATTTCCTCTATCTCTTTGATAGTGGGACGGCGTGGGTTCAATGAAAGGATGCGCTCGTTCTCGCTTACGGTCTTAGCAAAACTGGCCAGCGACTGCTCCTTTACTCCTATCTCCTTCAAGCCCCTAGGTATCCCTATCTTTTCTGAAAGTTCCCTTATGGCTACTACACTTAGGCGGGCGGCCTCCTCTTCAGATAGACCTTCTACCTTCTTCCCCATTGCCTGAGCAATGTTTCTAAATTTGGTAGGATTGGCTACGAAATTGAACTCCATTGCTGCAGGCATAAGGAGAGCGTTTGCCAATCCATGGGGAGCATTATAGAAAAGGGTGATTGAATAACCCATCCCATGAATTATCCCTGCCCCGGAGGAATTGAGCGCCATTGCTGCAATTAAAGAAGCAAACAGCATGTTCTCTCTAAGTTTTACATTCTCTGGTTGAGAAATCGCTCCTGGCAAAGCCTCGGCAATCAAGCGTATCGCTTCCAAAGCTAAGATATCGGAAACCGGATTTGCCTGGGTGCAGACATAGCTTTCGATGGCATGACTTAGAGCATCCATTCCCGTATTGGCAGTAAGAGAAGGTGGCATAGTAAGGGTTACGATTGGATCGAGAATGGCAAGTCTGGGACTAATATGGGGACTACCGATTATCTGCTTTAACATTTTCTTTCGGTCAGTAATAACTGCGTACTTTGTCACTTCACTCCCCGTACCGGCCGTAGTGGGGATAGCGATAATAGGAAGGGCTTGTTTCTCCACCTTATCTATCCCGAAATACCTATCCACTCTTCCCTTATTTGTCATAAGTAGTGCGATTCCCTTTGCCGCATCCACTGCGCTTCCACCGCCAAGACCAATGACTACGTCCACGGCACATTCTCTGGCAACTTTTGCTCCTTGCTCAACTGTCTCGATACTTGGGTCGGGCTCTACATTGTTAAATATCTCTACCTGAAGATTGTTGGAGGTGAGCGAATTCACCACTTCCTCCAGGCTACCCGACTTTTTTGTCGAGGACTTGCCTGTGACAATTAAAGCACGCTTTGCAAATCTTTTGGCTTCTTCACCCACTCTTTTCAAAGTACCTTCGCCAAAGATAATTCTTGTAGGAGAATAAAAAATGTATTCCATAGTTACCTCCCGATTTCACAGACCGACTTATAGTCGCAAAATTCGCATCTTTTGGGCGGAACAACCGGCTCGAAATCTTCTTCAAGAATTTTCCTTACGATTATCTTTATTCTATTTTCGATATCACGCTCCATATCCTTCCCTGTCGCTACAGTGTCCAGTTCATTATGGCGGAGCCAGTATAAACTCAACTTTTCTACTGGACTGTATGCTAACACCCGCTCAGCTCCCCATTTGTAAATCTGCATCGGTAAAAGATAGGGTTCCTGGTTCTTCTGGCGATTCGTCTTATAATCAATTATACGGTATCCATTCCCTGAAGGTCTGTCAATGCGGTCGATTATTCCCCTGATTTCACAGTCTTCAAAGAAAAGATGGAATGGTTGTTCTACTGCAACGATTCTATCAATTCGGTTCTCTGAGTTATCTAAAAAACTTAGAAGAATTGATTTAGCTTCTCTCCCATAGATATTCCGAATTTCTCTGTCGGTTATTCCGTGAGCTTTGGCCAATGAACGGAATTTACTTATCAGATTCGATTCCTTCCATTCCTCTCCTTCTTTTCTTGAGAGAACGTATTCTTCCAGAGTCTTGTGAATTACTGTCCCGAACGTTGACTCTTCAATCATCTCCTCTTCTTTCTCTCTCTCCAATCCTGGGTCTGGAGGAAGATTAAGTAGATAAAGATATTTGTACCTTAAGGGGCACTGGTCAAAAGTAGCAAGCTGGGTTACTGTGAAAGAAGGAGGGGAAATTTCGTGTGAAGGAATCGACTTATATGATAAAAATACGACCTTTCTTATTTCTTCCAGTGGCAACTCCTCAATTTCCTCCTCTCTGCGGGCTAGGGGATAGATTTCTTTCTCCCAGACTTTCCTTCTTTCTAAAAACGCCTTTCCACCATCCTCCATCAGGGCACAGAACTCCTTTCTTATCTCCCCTTTCTCGTCCAGAAAATATGACATAAATGGACTCAACTTCCCTTGCGTGTTCCTGGTGCCAGAAATTACCAACTTCTCCCGAGGCCTGGTCAGACTGACATAGAGAAGCCTCTTTTCTTCCATTTCGATCCCCTTTGTCTTCCCCTTTCTTTCCTCTCGGGTAGATATGATGGATTCTTCATCATAAGCATAAAATAGAGAAGCTCCCCCTTTGGCAGGAAAAGCCCTATCCCTGACATTGGCTAAGAAAACAATGGGAAATTCTAGTCCCTTTGCCTGATGAATGCTCATTACACGTACAGCGTTCTCCTCACCAGGTCTAGCTTCACTCTCCACGACTCCCTGTTCCGTAACCTCCCTCACATAGGCAATGAAATCCTCCAATGTGGAGAAGATATTTCTCTCCTCAAATTCCTGAATGAGGCTGAAAAATTTCTTAATATTTGCCAGGGTTCTCTTGCCTTCGACGGGAGGCAAACTCTGGGCATAATGTAAATAGTTACTCTGGTTAATTGCTTTATATACTAGTTCACCTAAACTGTAACTACTCTTCTCCAGGAAGAACCTGTCTAAAAAGGCTCTGCATTTCCTGAGCGCTTTCTTATCCTCCTCTCCAATATCGAGGCCGTCCAACTTTCCCAGGGCATCGTAAACGGGATAACGCTTCCTCACTATCTTCTCTTCATCTTCAATTTCTCGCTCGGGAAAGACGCTGGCCAGAGAAGAGAGACTGGAATTCTTAGTTCTGAAAATGGGCGACCTCAAGAGCCTCACCAGGGAGATGTCATCGAAGGGATTATTAATTGTGCTCAATAGTGCTATCAAATCCCTTATTTCCGGCCTTTCGTAGTAACCGGTCCCACCTGTAGTAACAAAAGGAATCCCATGTCTCCTCAGAGCTTCCTCATATATTCCCACTGGGGTCTTAATTCCTCTCAAGAGTATCGATATATCCTTGAGTTCTAAACCCCTTCCCCAATCTTCTTTTCTGATTGGATTCTTTAACCGGTAGTCTCTCAGGAGCTGAAGAATTCTTTGGGCAATAAATTCAGCCTCCACTTCCTGGGATTCTGCTAGAAATATCTCAACCGCAGATTCTTCCCCTTCCCTTTCTGAACTTATGGGTTCATAATCAGGAATTTCCTTGTCCAGAGCCCTATTGACTACTTTCAGAATCTGATTAAAGGAGCGGAAATTCTTAGTTAAAGAAAGGCTCACTTTAGATTCCTTACTAAAATTTTCTATATTTTCAGGCTTGGCGCCTCGAAAGGCATAGATGGACTGTTTGGTATCGCCCACAACGAAGTAGTTGTGAGAGAACTGGCGTAAGAGTTTATCCTGAAGGGGGGTGGTGTCCTGGTACTCGTCAACCAGTACATATCTGAACTGCTTTCTATACTTCTCCCTTATCCTGGCATTCTCTCTCAGAAGATACAAGGTCTCCAGGAGAATCCCGGAAAAATCGAAGTAGTGGCGCCTCTTGAGTTCCTCCTCATACGAAGCATAGACCTCAGCAATCAGATGAGCTAAACTTCTTTTCTCCTCACCCTCGGCTTTTGGAATCTGCTTAAGAAATTCCGAAGGAGAAATTGCCTTATTTCTCAGGTCCCGAACATATTCATAAATCGCCTTCAAGAAGTCGTCCAGCCACTGTTCGATAGTGACCCGGGGCAATTTCCCCTCCTCAAGCAGTGACTTACCGACCTTGCAGAAAAGGATCTTAGCTTCTATCTCATTAATCACTCTGAAATTTGGCTCCAAACCTACTTCCAGAGCATTCTCTCTAAGAAGCCGCGTGCAGAAAGAATCGATGGTGCTGATGTAGGCCTTCCTTGCCAGAATCTCCTTAGGAAGAGACATATTCTCCAACTCTCCTTCCAACCTCTCTCTCATCTCTCCAGCAGCCTTATTGGTAAATGTTACTGCCAGAATGGACTCTATAGCCTCTTCAGGAGATACGCCCTTGTTCAAAAGATTAGAAAATATGTTTAAGTACCTGTTTACCAGAACCGATGTCTTCCCTGTCCCGGCTCCTGCCTTCAGGCAGACAGTACCTTCAACCTCATCAACTGCCCTCTTCTGTTCTAAAGTTAATTCTCTCATTGTAAAAAAGGGGACAGGCTACTTTTTCCCTCAAAAAGGTGACAGGTACTTTTTTCTCTGTCTTCCCTATCCCCGCTCCTACTCTCATAAATATTGTACCTGTCACCTTTTTTTCTTTTTTTTTATTTTTTGTCGCAAAGGAAATTGAAGTCGCAATTCCAGCACTTCCTCGGCCTCTGTGGATAGTATCCCTGGAGAATCTCCTTTGCCTTTTCCCTGATATGCTTCACTGCCTCCTCAAGGGACTCCTCGGTGGAAAGGACAACTCCAGCGGCAGAATATTCTTTACCTACCTCGAGCGTTGTTTTGATATTGGCTTTAGAGTTCTCGAGGCTTTTACGTAGCCAGTAGATGGAGAGCCTTTCTACTGGCCTTCTTAAGTCCTCCTTGGCACCAAAAAAATAGATGGGCAACTGGAAACTTTCTCCCTCCCTCATTTTCCGACAGAGGCTGAACTCCATAAACGGATTCTTGCTGGTCTTATAATCGATCACTTCCTCGACTCCACTCTGTAGCCGATCCAGGCGGTCTATACGGCCACAAATAGTCAACCCCTCCGTTTGCCAGGTGAATTCTCTCTCCCTATCCCGAATAGAGAAACTCTCTCTTTCCCTATCCTTCTCAAGATACCTCAGAAGAATCTTTGAAGCCAATCTCCGATAGACCTCTTTCTCAAACAGAGTGGAAAAACTCCGTCCTTCCTCCGAGAAGACCTTATCAATCTCCTTCTCCATATCCTTTTCTGCAAGAGACGAACTTAGAGCATCTCTACTGTCATATTTCTCATGAAAGGAGGCAAGTATCCTGTGGAGAAGTCTTCCAAAAATTAGAGCAGGTCTTGGCTTAATCCAGACCTTAAGGAGGAAAGAGAAGAAGAATTTTGCTGGACATTCGCTGTAAGACTCAAGCTTATAAGAAGAGAATGGATAATTGGGAGATATCTTCACTCTATCCCAGAGAGTCTCCTGGTCAAATTCTCCCTTAATTCTCATTATCTCACCATATTTCTCCCTGTCGATCTCCTCAAGCAGGCCTTCCAAATCCTTATTTCCAGTTGCCAGCCAGAAGTTGACTAAATCCTCCCGGGTCAAAATATCGTCCTTCTCTTCAGGGCCCAGAACGGATGGTTTGTCGAGAAATTCTATCCCTCTATCCCTGCACTTCTCAAGAAGTTCATCTTCCCTTTCTGCCCCAACGAATTTCAAGACCAAGGAAGAGGGAAGAGAATCGCGATTCGACTCGTAAGTCCTTCCGTAAGTTAAATATAGCTTCTCCTTTGCTCTACTTATAGCCAAATTGAATATCCTCTCCTCTTCTTTCAGGTGTTCGGACAGTTCGGGAACGGGCTTAAGTCCCAATTTCTTTTTCTCTTGAAGGCCCAAAAGGGAAGATTCGGGTAAATCTCGGGGAAACCTTCCTTCTACAAGGCCAGTTATGAACACTACCGGGAAGAAGTTCCCGCTTGCTCTTTGCACGGTCATAATCTGGACGCTATCCTGCTGGGGAATAAACGTAATTGCTTCCTCCCGACTATAAGAAGCAAGCATCTCGTCAAGATAAGTCATAAAATCAAAGAAAGACAGATTGTTTTCGATCTTCTGAAACTTCTTCACCACCTCCAGAAAATAGTTCAGATTCTGAGCCAGTCTCCTGTTTTTCGCCCCTGCCTGGAGATAACCGAATCTCAAGAACACTTTGTAAATAAGCCTTCCCAGTGATTCCTCTCTTGCCTCTCCCTCCATCTCTCCTAATGCCACCAGAAATTCCCGGAGAGAGGAGACAGTATCCACGCTCAAACCCCACCCAGGATAGCTTGCATCAGAGTCGGGTTCAGAGAAGTCCCGGGGCATTTCCTTCACCACCATTTTTATAACAGATAAGAAGGGCAATCCTTTCCTTTCACTATAGGTGAGGAGCCTCTGAATATCCACAGGGTCGACCTTGAATTGTGGGGCTGAGAGAGCTCTCAGAAGATGGGTGCTCATCTCCTCCTCTTGCCCCCAGATACACTTCAAAATGGATATAATCTGGACAATTTCTGGCTGCTTGAAAAATGCTATGCCTCCCATTACTGTGTAATCGACATTGTAGATTTTGAGCGCATCTTCTAAATTCTTTATCTCTCTGGATACACCACGACAGAGAATAGCAATGTCGCGATAGTGGTAGCCCCGACGAGTCAAACTGTATATCTTTCGGGCAATGAAAAGAGCCTCTTCGCTTCCACTGGCACATTTGACTAAAGTTATCTCCGGCGAGGAGATAATTAGTTGGGGAAGCGAAATTACGTATGGCTTAAACTCACTTAAGTATTTAGTCTTCACCTCTTCAGGCAGAGCCCCACGGAAACGAAAGACACTCTCCTGTTCATTGCCAGAAAAAAGTACCTCCCGCTCCTCCGAGGCTAAAAGAGAGAAGAGTTCGTACTGATTCAAATCGATATTGTGAAAGTCGTCGAGGAGAATATAGCTAAATCTCTCCTTATAATTTTTGAGAATATCAGGATGACTTCTGAAAAGTTGAATGGTTTTCAAAACCAGGTCTCTGAAATCTAACCGGCTCTCTTTGTGTAGGTAATCCTGGTAGACACAGTAGATTCTTTTCAAATCTTTGAATTTCCCATAGCCCGGCAGGCTGACTTGGGGATTAAGTTTCAAAAGGTCAATCAAGTCGACTACCTCATCCAAAAATCCCGAGCTGTGCTGGACCCTCCGATAGTAGTCTAACTTCGAACCTTTGAGAATTTTACTCAAGACCAGCCTTTCCTCCAAACCATCAAGGACCTGAAAGTTGGGGTAGATGCCCGGAACCTTATTATAATTTTGCCGTAGGACTCTCTTGCAGAAGGCCGTAAAACTATTGACCCAGAACTCTCCATATCCTGGCTGGAGATGGGACCTCAAAGTCTCCACCATTTCTTCCCGGTCGGTAAACACAAGTATCTTTTCAGGTGGAGCAGTTCCTGAAGAAATGAGCTGTTCGATTCTTCTCTTCAAAACTTCGGTCTTGCCCGACCCAGCCGGACCTAAAAGAAGAAGCGGTCTCCCTCGATGGTCCACCGCCTCCTTTTGTGCATTATTCAAATCCCTTAAGATATCCACCTTCATCCCAATTTCCCCGACCGCACCCGCCGTAATGTATTTCTTGTAGGGGACGGACGCAGTTTATGCCGTCTTTCGGCATGCCGTCCCATTGGATGGCCACAGAGTGCCACCTTTACAGGGCGACCACGGAGTGTCGCCCCTACAATGCAGAGCTTTGCTCTGCTGCTACCATTCCCTCCACCCTCAACCCTTGTATATTAACTGGGTGTTCTTTGAGTATATATTATATAGTAAATAATGACAGCTACTGACTAAGAAATTGGTTATGCTCGGATAAAAAGTTGACTTTGTTTTCTGCACACAGTAAAATAAC
>Ga0315308_1000743_pt1 | contig 18610 bp, 22 predicted proteins | sample TDP3_MG_FD_203078 | JGI IMG/M metagenome (GOLD analysis project Ga0315308, IMG submission 203078) | Freshwater sediment microbial communities from Lake Towuti, South Sulawesi, Indonesia - TDP3 | ecosystem: Environmental > Aquatic > Freshwater > Lake > Sediment | place: Indonesia: South Sulawesi... | reverse complement strand
GACGTCTTCCAGGCCTACAGAAGCTGCTTAGACGCGATGGAAAGAAACAGCCACGAGATCGACTATGACGCCGGTCGAATCGCCGAGCTTGAGCGCCGCGTCGCCGAGATGAAGGTCACCATCGAGAGGCTCGCCAAGGGGGAGCCGGACGAGCGTCTAAGGGTTGCTTGTGACCGTGAGAGCTTGAAGAGCCTTAGGGCTCAGCTGGAGCATCATCGCAGGGATCTGGAGAAACACGAGCGCGAGAAGGCGATCGCAATCGCCCCTTTAAAACTGCCTTAAACAAGAAATCCAACGCCTAACAGCTTCTAGACAACAAAATAATTGTACACCGACGTGCGTCAGCACGTCTCAGCAGCCAAGAATGGCGGGCGGGACGGGATTTGAACCCGCGACCACAAGCTTAGAAGCAACGCCTCTATCTCTCCATAGACTCTCTGCGGCTAACCTTTGCTTCACCGAGTTAGAGAAGGATTTGGAAGTGTTCCATGATTTTCTGTTGGTTGATCGGCAGAAGAGTAAGAGGACAGCTCGAGACTATCGTGCTTTGATTCGCCGTTTGTTTAAGAATGTTAAAGTTGTAACGGTTGAGTCGTTGAGGGCATGCTTGAAAAGGCTTAAAGACAACTATAGCAGAGACTACTATAGCGTTACGCTTTCAGCTATGAAGGCTTATTTCAGGGATTACAAAGGCTTGCCTCAACTGGTTTCAACCTTCAAATTTCCACGAAAAACTCAGAAGCCTAAGGTTATTCCCAGCAAAGAGGATTTGAGAAGGTTCTATGAGGCTTTACCAACGCTGAGGTTGAAAGCGTATTTCCTGTTGACTGCTACGAGTGGTTTGAGGAAAGCTGAAGTGTTAGGGTTGGACGTAAGTGATGTGGATTTCAAGCAGAGAATGTTGACCCCAAAGAATCACATTGGTGCAACAAAGCACAGTTGGGTTACTTTCTACAATGAGGAAGCTGAGAGTGCTCTTATGTTGTTCAGAGAAAACATGACTCCCAAACAGAAGGCGTCGCCTAAACTGATTCCGATTGGCAACACACAATTTAAGCGTGGATGGAGGATAGCGAAAGAAAAAACGGGTTTGAAAATCACGTCTAAGGTGTTGCGTGATTGGTTTGCTGAGGAAATGGGAAACTTAGACTTAGCGGACAGATATATTGACGCGTTTCAAGGCAGAACACCGAGAACAGTCTTAGCACGGAACTATACCGACTACTCACCCCGCAAAATGAAGCAAAGATATGAAAAAGCTAACCTCAGAGTCCTCAACTAACCCCTCTTTTATTTTTTTACTTTTCCATTCTGAAGGTTATTTGTCTTCTTTTCCCTTTCTTTCTCGAAAAGCTCATTTTCTCTATTTCCCTCCTTTCGCCTGCTTTTAAAGTCACAACTCCAATGGTTCTGAGGAAATCGACTTTTGCCTGCGTAAAGACCTCATTTGCCACAGAGCCTTTGAAAGAGTCCTCCCATCTGAGGCGAACGACTGCGTGTAGCGAAGGTCCCTCTCATAGATAAAATAAGTCACCTCTATCGCCTCTTTTCCTTCAAAGTCTCTTTGAATTTTCTAAATCAGGAGCTTCTCAAGATGCGACGTACATGGGGGCCCTCCGGATCCTGGTTCATATTTGATTCTCTAAAGCCACCAGGATCTTGCCAGATTAGTGTTTGACGTACAACATTCCAGATCCACTGCGAAGCACATTCAGGATGTGAAGGAGCTCCCCAGGATCCTCCCACCGTAACATTAACATTAAATCCTGAATGATCTCTTCCAGAGGCCGCGTCAAAAGCGGAATCTTATTGACACCCTCAAACGAGTGATTTCTGTCCACAATCTTCTGCAGGTCTGTTTTCATTCTATAGAGCTTGGCATGAGTCTCGGCGGAAACCTGGATCGACTTATAGCCTGTCATTTTTTGATCCTTCTGTATTTAATACGATCATTTCTGTTGAGCAGACTGTATCACATCAATCAATCCGTTTTCTCTTCTCTTTGTCTCCTTCTCTAATGGCCTCTCCACTACTCAATCGCCTTCGTATAGCGATCACTCAGATATGGTCGTATTAATTACAGCTTCTAAACTACTTTTTTCCACACTCCTTCCCCGTTTTCTGAAGGGGGGATTGCAAGGGGAGATGGGAGAGATCCTTCATCGACCAAAACTCAACCAGAACTTCAATCAAAACTTGAAGGCCTCCCTTGGATGTGAATACCTGCCCGTCATGAAGGCCTGAAACCGCTTTCGATAGAGTGGCAGCGCCGCTTTGAACCTGCGGCTCATCTCATGCATGCCAGACCAGCGGTGGTCCATTTTGTCATCCAGCTGCAGCTTGCAAACGCGACGGACATAGTGATAAGTTCTGTTCACGACCAGGGCGATCTGCCGATAGCTCAGCCCCGCCTGAGTCCTGAGGAAGGCTATGGCAGCCTTGTCCCGAGCTGGATCCGGCGGCGATAGGGGCTTCTGGGGATTGCCTGGCAAATGTCGATCGCAGTATTCTCTCCAGGCTGTTATGGTCAGCTCGCTCCTTCCACGTCTACATCTCTCCAGTTTAACAAGCTTGTCGAAAGCCTCCAGAACTGGCCTGTCCTTAGCCGGAACGCTTATCGAAACGATGGTTCTGGGATCATTCCTTCTCATGGAGGCGCTTCCCGGTCTTTTTTTTGCGGCGGTATATAGCTGTGGGATCTGCTGGTTGGTCTCTTCGGTCGAGCCAATAATAGTAGTCGCCGATTGAATGGCTGAATTTTCCAGCGTTCACCGTGTTGACTTTCACTATGTTGAAGAGGTGTCGGTAGAGGTCGCCGTTGTCTGATAGACGCTTATTCACCATTTGAAAGGGTCCCTTTGAACCCTCACGGTCTTCCCATGGCAGCTTATCATAAACCTCAGCTGGCTTGTCCTCTGAGATCTCGGCCAGCTCTTTGAGGCATTGGCGAAAGGAGACTGCTGCGGCTTCTATGGCATTTGCGAAGTCGGTTACGGCTAAAACGAGCTTCTCAAATCTCTCAGAGCAAGATTTATCTGCTGCCTGCGAGCTTCTGTCTCTTGGGGCTGGGCCTTCGGGCCTGGCCATCTTACTTTGTTAACCCGCGGCTCCCACTACCTGGAGGGTTATATTCACGACCACTCTCAACAATGATTGACTGCCCGTCAAGGTCCGAGTTATAGTGGCCGATGTCTACAACTATGATTTTTCCTTTCATACCCAGTGCCCTGGCTTGGCTTTTCGCCACTTTAATCAGTTCTTCTTTATCTCGGAATTTTCCGCGTATGAACAGGCCCTTGCACTCTCTCAAGAACCGTTCAGCCACCATGCTTTTCCACCTGTTATTCACGTTGTTTTATTTTGTTGTAAACGTCCATGAAGGCGTGGATAGCCCCCTCGGCATAAGCGTCGCTCGCAGCGACATACTCTGGAACGTTTATTCCACATTTCTTTCCGAAGCGGCTTAACCATGTTTTCATATTGTCAATGGCTATTTGTTCAGCGCTCTCGTCAGAGACAGGCTCCTCGCCGGGCATCTTGAGGCTTATTGGTTGCTCCTTTATCAGAGTTTTACTAAGCCTTGGATAGAGAAACTCGAAATCTTTCCAAGCCATTTTCGGGATTATTTGAGCGTACATTATCAGCTGACCTTGCCTAAAGTCCTCACTTCTTTCTTTCTTCAGTTTTTCGAGGATTGGAGCCAGGTCTATTTCTGACCTCGTTTCAACATAATCCACAATAGCTTTTCGACAAATCTCAGACCAGTTGACCTCAGGAAAGTCTTCTATCTTCTTGGCAACATCGTCAGGAAGGTAAATCGTAAGGTTCTTACCCATTCAATCCACCACACAATCATCTGTCCCCTGAAATATATAAAGAGTTCTGTGGATTATGTGGTAAATGCTGCTCCAAAAATATTGGATTAATTTCCTTTTAGCAAACTTTTGGCGGGTCAGAGATAAAGCATAAAGCGGCTAAACTTTTGGGGGTCACGACGTTGATTCTCTCGGTTGCCAGAGGCTGCAATAGTCGAGAATGTGGGTCCAAGTCTGCTCCCTGACACACCAAAACCGTTCCCTGCTTAGGCGAAGGGTCTCCTGCACCAACAGCGCCAGGTCCTCGGTACGAACATTCACACCTTTTACTACCTTTTCACACGCTTCCTCGAGCAGCTTAGAGTAATGAATGGGCCTTCTCAGATGGGCGCAAGACCCACAGACTTTAGCCGGATCGTGAGACAGCTTTCTGCGGCGGCGAGAAGGCATATACGAGAATACGTTAATAAACTTGAATTTTTTCCGAGAAGGGGCTTGAAATGAGCTCTGTTTCGTCTGAAAAGCCCTAATATCAGTCCGTTCAGATTCAAAAACCTACCATAAAACACCCATAACACATCCTCAGAGTTTCCTTGCGATTCACGGTAAAGCCCACCTTCAGAGCGAGATGAAGAGCTACCTGGCATGTCCCTCGCAGCCTACGGCCTTGTCAATTTAATTATGCTAACTTAACAATTTCTGGTCGCAACTGTCTCAGCTACCCAGATCCGGGGCCAGACCTGGGACCGAAGATCCACCGGCAAGCCCATTTATAAAAACCTTTGCATACTACAGTTTTTGCCTTGGCTTTCTTTTTGAGAACCAGCTCAAATCATCGGAGACGCGCGTCTCCGTTAAATCGGGCTCTTTTTTCAAAAAACGTAGCCCTTGGGTTTCAATAATTCTATGAACCATTGATTACCCAATTTTATGCCTTATATTTTTCACATATCCCCGCCCCCAACGTTTTTCCGTCATGCTTTCCCATCAAACTCTCCACAATTGCCTAATCTTCTCAGCAACACTCAGGATACACCCCCCTACGTTTTCAACATACCTCGCCTAATAGGATCAAGTATGTTTGAGAAAGGGTCCTTAGCATGTGCTTCGCAGAAAGGACGCGCGCGTACTCAGGGTCTGTGGACATTATGCTATTAATAACCTTCTCAAGAGTAGCTGCGGCAGAGGCCTTACGAAAACGGTGGGATCCTCGCGGACGCGCGTGAAAGAACATCCTTAAATCGACATGTGAATCTTCATAAAATAGGCTTTGCCTGTTCACACAGGCATCGTCCAATTCTATTTAAAGAAAAGCGCCTCATTTTACTTAGGGTGACGGATAGAATGGGCAAAAAGGCTGTTATTGTGGTTTCTCTTGTGGATGAAAGCGAGGTCTTACGTCACGCCCTTATGGACTACGCCAAATCGTTAAGCTTGGTTACCGAAAAAGTCCACGGCAGACTCTGAGGATACGTTTTACATGACAATTTACATTTGGGGCTTAAATTATGAAGTATTTAGGGCAGAGTTCTGCTTTCTCGACCCAAAAGGATACATGCAAGTCCTTAACCCCAGGTATTTTCGCTATGTCAGTGCCTATCGTAAACAAATGTTCGAAGTCTCTGGCTACGCCGATAGCCAATAGATCATGGTCTCCTACAGTCTTTGTAGCTAAGATTATGTCTCGCATTTGAATCAACTTTTCAAGGATAAGTGACGATTCAGTGGGGATAGCCTCGGTTGCTAAGATGTGTGTCGGTGAGGCGTCTATCATGAATACGGCCATGCCATAGTAACCAATTTTTTTCGGATTGATTACTATAGTGGATCCTCGGATTACACCTTTTTCTTGTAGCGTTTTATATCTGCTTATTACTGTGTCTGGTGAAACTCCAAGTTCCCTCGCGATTTTTCTAAAAGATACACGAGCATCTTCCGTCATTCTTTTGATTATGAACAAATCAGTTTCATCCATCTCCATCACTACCTGTCAAGATGCTTAAATTCAAAATTCTCAGGGCATAGCAATATTTCATCAACCCAGATACTCGTCGTAACCTCTCTAACCATGGGGTGTCCTTTTATCAAATCTTTTACTTGGCTTAGCCTACCAACATTCTTTAGAACCGCAATACAGAATATGTCATGTCTTCCCATAGATGTAGTGTAGAAGACTATCTCAGGTATCCTTCGTATCGATTCAACAACCTCCCTCAAGTGAGGATAGCTAACGTCAATGCCTACGCTTGCAACGCAGTCATAGCCGAAGCTTTTCGGGTTCAAAAGTATTGTCGTCCCTCTGACAATATCAACCCTCTTCATTTTTCTGAATCGTTTGCTAATCGTGTCTGTTGATACATCACAATCCTTTGCTATGTCCGCAAAATTGGCACGTGCGTCTCTTTGTAGAGCCCTAATGATAGCTATGTCAATCTCATCAATTTTGATCTTAGGTGGCATATAGCATCCCGTTTGACCGAGAATTATACATATTACGACTCTATGACTTATTCTATTTTGGCTTAAAAATCTTATGATGTCGTTTTTCATTAGTTCTATTCCTAAAATCTTAATGACATTATCAGACATGTTACTTAATAACGAATAGATTGTTCGATTATTAGATACTTTTTCTGGACAATTTATATAAGACTGTTTTAATATACCCCTTCCATCAAGAGGTGGCTGTGGTGAAGTGTGAGTATCCTGAATGCGACGAAAAAGGAGAAAAGACGTTTTTCGACTTGAATTTGTGCGAAAAGCATAGGCACTTAATGCAATTTGTGGTTAAGTTGTTCAGGAAAATTTCCTCCCAAATAGAAGAGTCATAGCAGTGAAAACGGCGGTTACATGAAAGCCCTATTATTAACTGAAAAAGACATCCATCAGCTTTTATCTATAGATGAGGTTATGGAAGCCGTTGAATTGGCATTCAAGGAGAAGGGCCTAAACCGGGTGCAGCTGCCACCGAAACCATACCTATTTTATAGCAAATATAATGGCGATCTGAGGGTCATGCCATCGTACCTTGAGAAATTTGACATCTCCGCCGTAAAAATTGTCAATGTTCACCCAAACAACCCAGTAAAGTACAAGCATCCCTCGGTTATGGCAACGGTGATCTTGGTGGATCCCAAGAATGGCGAACTTCTGGCCATAATGGGAGGTACTTGGATCACAGCGATGAGGACGGGTGCTGCTGGAGGTGTAGCTGCAAAATATCTAACCAGGGCGGATTCAAAAATCATAGGGATAGTTGGAGCCGGAGTACAAGCCAGAACCCAATTGATGGCTTTGAAAGAGGTTTTAAAGAAAATAGAAGAGGTCAGGGTCACAGATATAATAAAAGCCTCAAGAGAAAAATACGCTGAGGAGATATCAGAAAAACTGGGGCTTAACGTCAAGGCTGTTAACAACATTAAAGAGACTGTTAGAGGAGCGGATGTTGTAGTAACCGTCACACCGACGCGAGTACCGATCGTAAAAAGTGAGTGGATTGGGGCAGGCACCCACATAAGTGCCATTGGAGCAGACGCTCCGGGTAAGGAGGAGCTTGACCCAGAGCTCCTGAAGAGGGCCAAGATCGTGATTGATGACTGGGAACAGGCGTCCCACAGTGGCGAGATCAACGTTCCGTTAGCCAAGGGGATCGTAACAAAGGAAAATATGTGGGGAGAGATAGGTGAGATCGTAGCAGGCTTAAAGTTAGGTAGAACTTCTCCTGATGAAATAACTGTTTTCGACTCAACTGGATTAGCAATACAGGACGCTGTTACAGCGGATCTTGCTTACAAAAAGGCTTTAGCGAAAAGCATTGGAGTTTACATAGACTTAGGTTACTCATGACCGATTTGATTAGCCTCTATTGCTAAGATGCGTCAAGCATACGTGAAGTTCCCCCTTGATCGATGAAATAAGATAAATGTGAGTTTTTTATCGATAATGTCCATTATTTAGACGCCATAGTGAACAAAAGACATAAATAGACGTCCGATATGCTTAAAGTGTGTGATGCTGCTGTGGAAATAACAGAGATCATCAAAGAGATTGAACGCAGAAAGAATACAGGAGAGATGAGTAAGAAGAGAGTTGCTTGCGCTCACTGTGGAAGCACGTGGATTGAGCTGGTTGGGTTGATTGTCGGGCAGAGGGAAGAATCCGAGGACCTGTGCCTTCGTATTGGTATGGAATCAGAAAATTGTCAAACGTGTAGGTTTCGACCTTTGGAATGTCAAGAATGTGGCTCAAAAGATGTATATGAAATAAGGTTTACTGAGGGGATTTCTGAAGAGGCCCCACTTAGCTTCAGGGGCATAAAGAAAGTCAGCAGAGGCTCAAACATCGAACGCAGATGAACAGCCAATATTAAAGACCTTGAGGCTGAGGCCTTGCGCTCTTCAATTAGTAAGGGTGAAACGATTCCAAAGGGATTTATGGAAAAATTGTTGAATGAACAGAAGCTAAAGTATTGTTTTGAATGTGGCGCTTGCACCGCAAGCTGCCCGGTTGCGGAAGTTCTTCCGAAATACTACAATCCCAGAGGTCTCGTTGACAAGATCTTTTTTGACCCAGAAAGAGCCTTAATGGAGGATGATTTGTGGCTCTGCGCATGGTGCTATCGATGTTACGAAAGATGCCCACAAGGAGTAAGGCTGCCAGAGATTTTTGCATCAATAAAAAGCCTCGCCACAGAACGCGGTATTTTTCAAGGATTTAAAGAAGCTGTAGAGCTAATTAAGAAAGAAGTCCCCCTACCTGCGGTTTGTAGTCAAGTCTGTTTTCATTTTGAGCGTGGCAATTTAGATGAGTCGCTTGTTGCAAACACATTAAAGAGTTTCGTCGAGAATTACGAGCTGAAGAAGGAGGCGTTAGGGCCAAAGGCGCGTGAGGAAAAAATAGCAATAATTGGTTCTGGTCCTGCTGGGCTCACGGCTGCACATGAATTAATTAAGAAAGGATATTTAGTCACGATTTTTGAAGCGCTATCCGAGCCCGGCGGAATGTTAAAAGTGGGCATACCAAGCTATAGACTATCTAAGGATTTGCTGGACGCAGAAACTGCATATCTACAAGGTCAAGGAGTGGAGATTAGAACCGCTACTTCAATCGGCAAAGATTTGACAATGGACGATCTCACCCAAAAGGGCTACAAAGCTATATTTATAGCCACGGGGGCCCACAAAAGCCGAGAGCTTCACATTGAAGGGGAAGGACTAAGCGGCGTCTTTCATGCTCTGGATCTTTTAAGAAAAATAAACTTGGGGAAGAAGGTTAAACTTGGAAATAAAGTTGGGGTAATAGGCGGTGGCAACGTTGCAGCAGATGTTGCGAGAACCGCCCTCCGACTTGGATCTAAAAAGGTAGTCATTTTATACCGAAGATCAAGGGAAGAGATGCCAGCAAATCCTTGGGAAGTTAAAGAGGCAGAGAAAGAAGGTGTGGAAATCCAGTTTTTAGTGGCGCCAAAGAGAATGTTGGGCGAAGACAAAGTCACCGGAATAGAGTGTATTCGGATGACGTTAGGGGAACCTGACGAAACTGGAAGGAGACGCCCAATACCAATTGAAGGTTCCGAGTTCATTTTAGAACTGGATACCGTGATACTTGCCGTTGGAGAATCGCCAGATCTGTCTTTTCTGCCTAAGGGAATTGAGGTGACTGAAAACGATACAATTCTGTGCAGTCCAGTTACTTTGGAAACAAGTTTGCCTGCCATATTTGCTGGTGGGGACGCAGTTACGGGACCTGCAACAGTGATTGAAGCAGTCGCCGCTGGTAAAAAGGCTGCTCTCTATATCGACCGTTACATAAGAGGTGAACATGTTGAGTGAAAAACCTTCAGTGTTGGTTATTGGCGGTGGGATAGCCGGTATTCAGGCTTCTTTGGACCTTTCCAGTCAAGGGTTCATGGTGTATCTTGTGGAGAAGTCTCCCAGCATTGGGGGAAGGATGGCCCAACTTGATAAGACCTTCCCTACGATGGACTGTTCGATCTGCATACTCGCACCGAAAATGATTGAGTGTTTCCGTCATCCAAGCATTAAGTTACTCACTTACTCTGAGGTCAAAGAGGTCAGCGGCTCAGCAGGTAACTTTAGAGTGAAAATCTTGAAAAAGCCCAGATTCGTCCATGAAAATAAGTGCACAGGCTGTGGCATATGCTCTGAAAAATGCCCTATTAAAGTTCCTAATGAATTCGAAATGAACTTAGGAATGAGAAAGGCCATCTACATGCCTTTTCCACAGGCTGTGCCTCGAGTTGCAACCATCGATAAAGACCGTTGTCTACTGTTCCAGAAAGGCGTATGTAAGATATGCCAAAAACTTTGTCAAGCTGGAGCTGTAGATTTTGATCAACAGCCGGAAGAAATCATTGTAAATGTATCCGCCATAATCGTTGCCACGGGCTTCAATCCCTTCGATCCGACTACAATCAATGAATACGGTTACAAACGGTATAAGAACGTCATAACGTCTCTGGAATTTGAACGTCTGGTTAATGCGTCAGGTCCAACGAACGGGAAGCTCTTAAGACCATCTGACAACAAGCCACCGTACAGAATAGCCTTCATACAGTGTGTCGGCTCCAGAAGTCAGAAAGGCTTTCCTTACTGCTCCAACGCATGTTGTATGTACGCCACAAAAGAAGCAATATTGATAAAGGAGCATGAACCCATATCAGAGGTTTACATTTTCTACATTGACCTGAAGGTCTTCGGAAAAGGTTTTCAGGAATTTGTTAATAGGGCACTTCATGATTGGGGCGTAAACTACATTCGAGGTCGACCAAGCGAAATCAAAGAAAATCCGAAGAACGGGGATCTCGTGATCTGGTATGAAGATCCGACCGATAGAAAAGTAAAAACGATGTTAGTGAGTATGGTGGTGCTTTGCACGGCTTTAGTTCCAAGGCCAGACAACAAGGAACTTACCGATATCTTAGGAGTGGACCTTGACGAATACGGTTTCTTTAAAGCTAAGGACCCATTACGCACGCCTGTTGACACAACTGTTCCAGGCATTTTTATATGTGGGTACTGCCAAGGTCCAAAGGACATTTCTGAATCAGTGGGACAAGCGAGTGGAGCGGCTGGTAGAGCAGCTGAAGTCGTCATGTCTACAGTTGCCGGGGAGGTTATCGTTTGATGGAAACGGTTAATGAAGAAGCTCCAAGAATTGGCGTTTTCGTATGTCACTGCGGAATTAACATTGGAGGAGTTGTAAAGGTCCCGGAAGTTGTGGAATACGTTAAAAGTTTACCACATGTCGTTTACGCCGAGGAAAACCTTTACACATGCTCTTCACAAGGTTTAACCAAAATTAAGGAAGCTATACAAAAATACAACCTTAACAGGGTTGTTGTCGCTTCCTGCACCCCCAGAACCCATGAACCGCTATTCAGAGTCACATGCGAAGACGCAGGCCTAAACAAATACCTCTTTCAAATGGCAAATATTCGTGAACACTGTTCATGGGTTCACGCACATGAACCCCAGAAAGCAACTGAAAAGGCCAAAGACATCATTAGGATGGCTGTAGCAAAAGCCCGTTTACTCGAAGAACAAGAAGAACCGGAAATAGAAGTAGAGCCTTCTGTTCTGGTTATTGGCGGCGGAATCGCAGGGATGACAGCCGCTCTATGCTTGGCTAATCGAGGTTTCAAAGCCTTCATTGTTGAGAAAGAACCCGAGATGGGCGGTATGTTACGACAATTGCACAAGTTATATCCCACCGGCGAGGAAGCCGACGAGGTTCTAAAGGATATTACTAACAACGTAAAGGCTCACGAGAATGTCCAAGTATTCACGTCTGCGGCTGTAAAGGACGTAAAGGGATTCATAGGGAATTATAATGTCTCTATCGAAGTTAAAGGGAAAGGTAATGTTAACGTTAAGGCTGGCACAATAATTGTCGCTTCGGGAGCGGCTTATTTCGAGCCCATCGGAATGTATGGGTATAAGGAATATGGTAACGTACTCACGCAGCTTCAACTGGAGCAGCTTCTTAAGTCTGGCGAATTGAAAAAACCAGAAAAGGTTGTCATGATTCAATGCGTTGGAGCCAGGAAGGACGAGGGTAGGACATATTGTTCGAGGATTTGTTGCACGGTTGCTCTCAAAAATGCTATGTTAATCAAAGAGATGTATCTGGACACTGACATCTATATTCTCTTTCGTGATCTCCAAACCTATGGTAAGGAATACGAGGAATACCGCTGGAGAGCGCGAGAGAAGGGCATCAAGTTTATCAAATACGTTCCAGAAAGACCTCCGAACGTCACTTCCGAGGCGAAGGAAAAACTCACGGTCAGCGTATATCACACTCTCTTAGGCGAAGAAGTCAAAATTGGTTGCGACTTAGTTGTATTATCAACTCCTTTGATTCAACGTGGAGATGGAAAAGAGCTATCCCGCACACTCAAGGTGCCACTGGGACCCGACGATTTCTTCTTTGAAGCTCACGTTAAGTTGAGACCAGTAGACTTCGCAACCGACGGAATCTACGTGTGCGGAACCGCTCAAGGCCCCAAAGATGTAGCTGAAAGCATTGTCCAAGCATATGCTGCCGCTTCGAGAGCAGCTATCCCTATGGCCTCGAAAAAGATGCGAACGGAGGCGATAATGGCAGTAGTTGACTCAACGAGATGTGGAGGATGTGGAGAGTGTGAAACCGTTTGTCCTTACGGCGCCATACAACTCGCTGCAGTTAACGAACATCAAATTGTATCAAAGGTTAACCCGATCCTCTGCAAGGGGTGTGGTGTATGCGCCGTTGCTTGTCCAACACGTGCCATTGAAATGCAAAACTTTACCAATGATCAATTGACCGCCCAGATCAGTGAGGCTCTTGCAATTACAACACCCAGCGAGGAGCCGATAATTGTTGGGTTCTGTTGCAATTGGTGCTCCTATGCCGGAGCCGACATGGCTGGAGTAAGCAGATACCAATATCCGCCTAACATTAGGATCATTCACGTCATGTGCTCAGGAAGAGTTGATCCCATGCACATTCTTTGGGCTTTTCTCAAGGGAGCAGATGGGGTGTTTGTGAGTGGTTGCCACGTGGGTGGCTGTCACTACGTCTCGGGCAACAAGCATGCTGAACAGAGAGTGGAAAGATTGAGAGAAATGATCGAACGTGCAGGCTTTGATTCCGAGAGATTGCGACTTGAATGGATTTCAGCGAGTGAAGGAAAAAGATTTGCCGACTTGGTCACGGAGTTTACGTCACAAATCAAAGCCCTGGGTCCAAATCCGATCAAACTGGTTGCTAACCCGCAATCACAAATCGGAGGGAGCTGAATGTCGGAGAGGCTCAAAAGAGAAGTCTGGGATCTGGGGCGATGTGCTGGATGCGGGATGTGCATAGCCTCATGCTTCAAGGGCGTACTCGACTTTCTGGATGGGAAAGAGCATCCATCGCTGGAAAGGAAACGAAAGATCTTAGGTTTGTCCGAAAGCGAACTCGACCCTTGCCATCTTTGCAAAGCTCCCTGCGTAGAAAGCTGCCCTCGGCTTGTAACATGGGAAAACGGAAAGATTGAAAGCATTTTATCCGGGAGATCAAAGATACCATTAGAGTCAGGGCAACCATTCGACATAGCGGTAAGTCTTCTCTGCGCCGCGTTTGAAAGCGGGCTCATCGATCGCGCACTCTTAATCGGTGTAGATAAATGGACTTTTAAGCCGACTCCAAGATTCGTATACACGCCAAAAGAATTAACAGAGTTTATGTTAAACCCGTATGTTTGGGCCCCACTTCTCAAACCATTGAGTGGTGTCCGTTCACGAAAAGTAGCAATTGTTGGGACTCCTTGCGTGGCCCAGGCAGTTAAGAGAACGATGGATTCATCTACCAGTGAGCTTGAAAACTTTAGAGAATCAATACGCTTGGTCATCGGGATGTTCTGTTCTGGTGTTTTCCCATATGATTTTGTGGCGGAAATGATAATAAAGGACAGGCATGTCCCAGCATGGAAGATTAAAAGAATAGATGTGAACCACAAGACTGGAAAAATACTCATTGCACTTCATGATGGTTCCAGTAAAGAAATTTCCTTAACAGAGGCTCAGAAATACACTGCACGCGGATGCGCAAGTTGCAGTGATTTTGCAGCCGAATGGGCTGACATATCGATGGGAACAGTGGGGTCAGACAACGGATACAGCACCATAATAGTAAGAAGCCCTGTAGGAAAGGAATGTTTGCTCAACGCTCAAGAAAGAGGATTTTTAGAGACAACACCTAAAGTTGACACAAAGGAATTGGACGCTTTCATAGAGAGCAAGAAGAAGAGAAAAAAGGCCCAAGAAGTAGATTCCCTTCTTCTTAATATGTTAGATGCTTTACACGAGCCTGAGAAAATACCTGCGGTGGAGAAGGAGTTCTCCAATAAGTTTTTGAAAAAGACCGTTAAACGATGAGGTGCCCAGATTGGAGTACAAAATTGATGCAAAAAATAAGGACTTAAGAACAGTTAATGAAGAGGTCAGGAAAGCCGTAGAGCGCGGAGATTCCGTTCTCATCGAAAATGCCGAAGGCTTGCACGGTCTCGCGGCTGGACTGAAAAAAGGAACAATTATAGTTAATGGGAATGCTGGGGATTATGTCGCCGCGTTAAATGATGGAGCTACCATTGTTATAAATGGCTGCGCTGGAAGGTTTGTCGCTGATAATATGACGGCTGGTAAAGTTGTCACCGTAGGCGATGCTGGGTATGGAGCCAGCGAGTACTGCTATGGCGGAACATTGGTCATCAAGGGTAACGCGGGAGATTTTTTGGGAGCACTGAACAAGGGAGCGACGATAATTGTAACGGGAGACGCGGGGGATGACATTGGAACATACATGGTCGGAGGCGACATAATAATCATTGGGGACTGTGGAAAAAACTTGGGTAACTATTTTCTTCGAGGCAATATCTACGTGAGCGGAAAATGGTTGAGTTTAGGCCACAATACTAAGGAAGAACAGGTGACGAGCGAGGATGTGAGGAAGCTCACAAGACATTTCAAAGAAAATGACGTTAACGTTGACCCTAATCGCTTCAGGAAAATTGTTCCGGTGTCAATAAAACCGTTCTATTAGGAGGATGAGAGAATGCCAATAATAGGCGCATACTGGGTTTGTCACGAACGCGGACGCTGTTTGAGTTGGAAACAGCCCGGAAAGTGCGGCGCATGCATGGACACTTGCCCTAACACAGTTTTTGCCAGAGATAAGGACGGGCGAATTTATGTAGTCAACGAGTTGGCTTGTGTGGGTTGCAGGATATGCATGGACAACTGCCCCTATGATGCGATTAATGTACGTTCGGCGAATCCTGAGGATTTTACCAGAGGGCTCTGGAACCTTCAAACAATAGAAGAGATCCATTACAAAGCTAAAACGGGAAAATACTTTGTAAGGGGGTTCGGGACAGCGGGTCCGATACCTCACTTCGACAATCTACTCGTCGTACCCGCCCAGCTGGCTCCACCTGTTCCTCGAGACAAATACCGAGAAGAATGTAATATGGAAGTTGTGATCGGAGAGGGCCGCGTGGATAAACCTCTCAAACTCAGCATGCCGATTATGTTTGCTGCAATGTCCTATGGGGCTGTGTCAAAGGAGTGTAAGATGGCTTTGGCTATCGCCGCAGCAAGAATGGGAACCGCTACAGACACTGGTGAAGGAGGTACATTTCCAGAAGAATACTATCTTGCGCATGGCTACAGAAACGAAGAAGAATTTAAGAGAGGCATAAAAAGGTACGAGCCGGGTGGATACCTGATCGTTCAATGGGCAAGCGGAAGATGGGGGGTTTCTGCAGATTATTTGAGAAAGTGTGATGCGATAGAAATAAAAATTGGTCAGGGGGCCAAACCTGGAATGGGCGGACATCTTCTGGGCGAAAAAGTTACAGAAGAAATCGCCAAAACACGCGGCATTCCAGTGGGCACTGACTGTCTTTCTCCTTGCAGGTTTTATGACGTATATGACGTTAAAGAAGATTTGGGCAAACAAGTTGAGCTCCTCCGTGACGTCGCTGGATACGAGAAGCCTATCATTTTGAAGTTGGGTCCAGGGAGAATTTATGATGATGTGCTCTTGGCTGCCAAAGCTGGAGTTGATGCGATTGCTATAGACGGAATGCAGGGTGGAACGGGCGCAGCTCCAGAAGCGGCATCGCAAGGTGCAGGTATCCCAACCATAGGATGTGTCCGACCAGCAGTTAATGCCCTCAAGGACTTAGGTCTCTATAGAGAGGTGAAGCTCATTCTCCTGGGCGGAATCCGCAATGGAAGGGATGTTGTGAAAGCTCTGGCACTGGGCGCAGACTGTGTAGCAATAGCTTCCGCAGCACAAGTTGCCATAGGATGTCGCGTTTGCATGGCTTGCCACAAAGGTAAATGCCAATATGGAATAGCTACGCAGGATCCCAAACTACGAGCGAGGCTCAAACCCGAAGAGGCTTCACTGCAATTACTCAACTTCCTCAGAGCTACAATCGAAGAAATCAAAATTCTCACAATGCTCGCCGGTCATGATAACATACGCCAACTTTCCGTAGATGACCTGCGGGCTTTGGATGTAAATACCGCCGCCATGACAGGCGTCAAACTTGCCGGAATGGAAGGTTATTTCCCTGGGAGAGTAAGCAATCAATAACCTAACTGACCTCTGAACTAAAGAATAAAAAATGGGGGTTTTGCGGGTGACATCTGCGTATTGTCGAAGGTTCAAATTCCATCCCCAGCTCCACGGACGAATCCAGAGCTTACTTCATAAAAAGAGGGAGCTTGCAGGGAATTGTCTAACCCGCATAGACCTACCCCCTATAGTTTTCAACATACCTCGCCTAATAGGACCCGGGATTAAAGGCTTGGCTGAATTCAACTTTGGCGGGGTGAGAACACATAAGGGGCGGAGCAACCCAAAGCATTCTGTTTTGTCGCATGCACAAAATTTTTAGGCTATCAATTGATTGTATCAAGAGAGGGATTATATATGTCCATCGCTTTTGTGCTTGTAAACGCTGAGATAGGCGGCGAGGAAGAGGTTCTTCAAGAGATCAAAAAGGTTGAGGGAGTGGAAGAAGCCCACACCGTCTACGGCGTCTACGACATCATAGCGAAAATCAGAGCCGAAACCATGGATAAGCTGAAAGAGATTGTAACCTGGCACATACGAAGGATAAACAAGGTTCGATCCACCCTAACCATGATCGTAATTGAGGGAACATAATCACCAAAATTCGCTAACTTTCTGAACATATCCAGAGCATTTGAATACGTTTCAAAAGTTCATACGTTTAGCTTTTAAAGCGATAAGGTGTATTTACAATTGTAAATACAACAGAGGAAAAAGAAAAAGATGAGGAAGCTTGTCACTATACGAATCGACCCACAAGTCTGGCAAACAGCAAGAGAACTGGGCTTAAATATCAGCAGGACTTGCGAAAACTGCCTTAAACAAGAAATCCAACGCCTACAACAACCTGAACAACAAAACAATTGTAGAACGACGTGCGTCAGCACGTCTCAGCAGCCCAGAATGGCGGGCGGGACGGGATTTGAACCCGCGACCACAAGCTTAGGAGGCTTGTGCCCTATCCTGGCTAGGCGTCGGTGGAAAGCTAATCAACTTTCCTTACCCGCCCAGACCCGCCCAATATATTGGAGAAAAAGGTGCAATTTTAGCTTATTGTTTACCAAAGATTATTTTTAGTGAGAACATCCAAGGTTTACATGGGATGGCGGAGAGTTCGAGGATGAAGAAGCTGAGGCTGGTGGTCTTTGACGTGGATGGAACCCTGATAAGGGTTGAGAGTAGCTGGCGGCACCTGCACCAGCAGCTGGGCACCTGGGATAGGGGCAGAAAATATGCTGAACGGTTTTTCAAGGGCTCCATCACGTATGAGGATTGGGCTAGGCTGGACGCCTCCTTGTGGAGAGGCTTGCCTCTGGAGAGGGTCCAGCGAATAGTTAATGATATACCGTACACGGATGGGGCTTGTGACGTGATAACGACCCTGAGAAGGAGGGGGCTCTTGGTGGTTCTTTTGAGCGCCGGCTTGTCCATCGTTACGGATAGAATTAGAGAGGATATAGGGGTTGACGACTCCCTGGCCAACGAGTTAGTCGTGGAAAACGGCTTTCTCACGGGCGAGGTGAGGGTGGACGTTTCTTTCAGCAACAAGGGCGAGGTCTTGCATCGCTTCCTAGAAAGATTCGGCGTAACACCAGACGAGTGCGCAGCCGTCGGCGACGACGAAACCATGATACCCCTATTCGAGAAGGTGGGCCTAGGAATAGCCTTCAATCCCCGGAAAAAGGTCGTAGAAAAGCATGCGGACGTGGTTGTTAAGGACAACGACCTACGCCAGATTTTGCCACATCTCCTTTAGCGAAAATCTTTTAGTCCGCTATAATCTCGATTGAAACTTGACTAATCAACCAGGTTTAACCTTCAACGCGATCGGTAATATTTAAGTTGAACATTGAATTGAATAGAGAGTGGGCGGGGGTACCCGAGCCAGGTCTAAGTAGTGGGTCAAAACCCTAGGAGAAGGGGGAGGACTTAAGTCGGCTAAACGTCATCCAAGAAATCCTCTGGCGTAGGCCTCCGCGGGTTCGAATCCCGCCCCCCGCACTATTTCGTGAATCCACGGGGTTTCATGTTTCTTTAGCTTGAGTTGTTTGCGCCTAACTTCTATGGTTTTCTCCATCTTCGTTTTTTCACCCCCTTCGCTAACCCGCTCATGGTGAGCCCACGCCTAGCGCGTCGCTCGATTACTATAGTAGTAGGATAAG
>Ga0315308_1000742_pt1 | contig 18615 bp, 27 predicted proteins | sample TDP3_MG_FD_203078 | JGI IMG/M metagenome (GOLD analysis project Ga0315308, IMG submission 203078) | Freshwater sediment microbial communities from Lake Towuti, South Sulawesi, Indonesia - TDP3 | ecosystem: Environmental > Aquatic > Freshwater > Lake > Sediment | place: Indonesia: South Sulawesi... | reverse complement strand
ACGCAGGGTTGACGACTACGGTGGAGATGTCAGCAATGTGGAATGTCAACGGATGACGACTGAAAAATATCTCTAGGTTCCCAATTACTTCTCCATTAATTTCTGCGACAAGTCTAACCTTATTGCCCCTACTCATCTCCTCAACGTCTTTCTCTAGAAAGCTTTTCACTTCGTCCAGAGTATTAGCTGGCAAGCAATTCTTCTGCAAGCTTGGAGCATCCTCGAGTTTTGCTGGTCTAGCTTGGACCATTATTCTCTCACTCCTAGTAGGTTCCGCCACCTGATCTCCCTCGGCATTCTCATCACATTCTTTGGGCATTTATACGTATAAAGCGCCGATAGGATAGCGACCCATATCCTGGCATCGAATCTTCTAGATGAACTGTTCTGAGCAATCCTTGCCTTTAGGCTTATCTTTTAATCCTTTGCCAAAATGTTGATTAAAAGGTCAGTCATTATAGCTGATGCAGATCTGGTTCCATCAAGGTGGTAACCCTGGGTGGTTGAGTTTACGGACATCTCTGCGATTCTCTTGGGCGGTTTCGAGGATCGTGCGGTTACGGCTCACGGATGGCTTCATAACAGGCGATCGAGTGGAGGGATCCACTTCCTTCTCATTAGAGACGGAACAGGAATCATTCAGTGCACGCTAAAGAAAGACAGGGTTGAACCCGATGATTTTGATCTTGCAGGTAAGCTCCCATTGGAGTCCGTGGTTGAGTTCTCAGGCATTGTAAGAAAAGACCTGAGAGCCCCAGGGGGATACGAGATACTCATCGAGAAACTGGCGGCTACAAACATTGCGGAAGAGGAGTTTCCAGTCGCTAAGAAGTATCATGGACCTGAGTTTCTCCTCGACAACCGTCACCTGTGGATCAGAAGTAAGAAGATGCAGACGATTCTAAGGATCAGATCGAAGATGCTGGAAGCAGCCAGAGAGTGGTTCAAACTGAATGGCTACACCGAGTTTCAAGCACCCACCTTGATTACAGCTGCCTGTGAAGGAGGCTCAACCCTATTCGGCGTCAAATACTTTGACAGGGAGGCCTATCTCACTCAGAGCTGGCAACTCTACGCGGAAGCAGCGATAGCTAGCCTAGGAAGGATCTACACAATCGCCCCTTCTTTCCGCGCTGAAAAGTCGAGGACAAGACGGCACCTAACTGAATATTGGCACTTGGAGGTTGAGATTCCATGGTGTGACCTTAGCTGTATAATGAAAGTCGAAGAAGAATTGCTGACTCACATCTGCCACACGTTACATAGAGAGGTGCCTAAGGAGCTGACAGCTCTACGCAAGGATCCTGAAGAGCTACTCAGGGTTGAGTTGCCCTTCAAAAGGATTACATACGACGAAGCTGTTGAAATCCTTCAGAAGGAAGGTGTCGACTTCGAATGGGGCGACGACCTTGGGTGGGTTGAAGAAAAACAACTGACACTCAAGTTCGACTCTCCTTTCTTCGTGACCCATTACCCAGCTGGTGTGAAGGCCTTTTATCATAAGCCAGACCCAAAGAGGCCTGAAGTAACCCTTTCAGCGGATCTTTTGGCCCCTGAAGGTTACGGCGAGATTACTGGAGGAGGGCAGAGAATCGACGATCTGAATGAACTGCTTACGAGAATGAAAGAAGGGAATCTCAACCCTGATGATTACAAGTGGTATATCGATCTCAGACGTTACGGGTCAGTGCCCCATTCAGGCTTCGGTCTAGGCGTAGAACGAACCTTGGCTTGGATCTGTAAACTAGAACACATTAGGGATGCTGTTGCTTTCCCAAGGCTGATAAACAGGGTTTACCCATAAATATCACTGAACTATAGAATGATGGTTTATGTGTGTGCATGGGTCTACTACCTCTTCTATTTGGATCAAGATATGTTTCGTTAGGTTTGGATTGCTGGTTAGCGTCAGGTGAGGTTTTGTTGCGTTGTTTTTGAGGAAAAAACATGGACATATGCTGGCTTTACGTTACTCTAACTTGAGGGCTAAGAGGGCTTCTCTTCGAGTGGTTCCTTAGTGCGACACTTATTAACTCTCCTCTCCTAGAGAGGCTATTCCGCCATGCGGAAAGACTGCTGAATTGATTATGGTTTAGCTAATGGGTCCATGATCGTCATTTTGAACTCTTTCCAGACGCTTTCTCCGAGTTCCAGTAAATCAGCATCGTGCGTGTATAGGGTTTGAGTTTTGTTTGCGACGTAGTTGGCTATTACAAGAGCATCTCTTCCACCCAGATTGTGTCTTTCAGCCAACCTCAGTCCTATCAGGGACACCGTTTTGGTCTGGTTGTAAAATTCGACAAAAGGATGCTTTATCAACATGGTGAGATGTTTCCCCGCATCTTCGGGCAACCATTTCTGGCGAAACACAAGGGTGTGATAGGTTTCATGTATCACAGTAGGATTCACTGCCACCATGAAGTCTTGAGATAAGTTAAGCAGCAAATCCCTTAATCTAGCATGTTCAGGAAAGAGAGGATCGAGCGCATAACATAATATGTCAATATCCAGGGCGATCAACAAATCAAGGCGTCTCTTTCCGTATCGACTTCATTTTACGGGCTGGAGGATTCTCGGGGATACCGGTTCTCCTAGGCTCAGATAGCATTACCTTGCGGAACTCATCCATGAAATCCCGATCCTCTCCCGGAGAAAGTAGTATGCCCTTCCTCGTTTTCCTGAGTATGATCATGCCCCCTAGCTCTTCCCTAAACTCAGGAGGGATGCATATGCGACCCTTTGAATCGACCTTGACGACGGTTTCGCCCATTTTGCCACCAAATACAAGTGGGATAGTGTCTCTTTTAGAGATTGCGAATACGAGTTCATCCCGGAACATTCTCAATGAATGGTCCAACAACAAGAAGGAAGTCAGATTACATACGAGGGTTAGGAGGCTTGCAACAGCCCATTATGAGTATAACTAGTTCAATAGGGTTCTTAACCATTCCAGAAAATAGAAAGCCTACAATTGTGGTAATTTAGGGATTGCTATCTCTCGATGATCTTCCGCTTCCAGTCTATTGTTACTTTCATGTATTGTAGTAGTTCGCGGCCTGGTATGATGTTGTTCACTATTTTCTGTGGAACTATACTTCCATCGCTGCCGGTGCCCATTAACCTTTTCCGGTAACAGCCTTTATTTTGAATGGGTCTGTAACTGTGACGGTGCACCAAGGAAATGAAGGCATTTATCCCCCATCTAAACCTGCAGACTTAGTGTTTCTTAAGCCTTTCTTCTAGGAATTTATGGTACTCCTTCATAACGTTTCCGGGTATGGGGTTAACTACCTCTACCTCTTTAACCTTGCCTGCCAGCTCCTCGTCTATGCTATATATCTTAGATGTTTTGAGCTCTTTGGTCAGCTCGATTAGGTAACCATCCCAAGAGGAGATGCCGAGCTCTGACGCTGCTTCTATGGCTTTCTCAGCGACGGCCTTTGGTATGTTTTCATAGAAGGCGGGCGATTCAAGAGAGAGGGTTTCCATGAGGGCCCTTGTGACGCGGTCCCTCCTAAGCCTTAGATACCTAGTCATGATCACGTAGGCTCCTAGGTATACGCTTAAGGGTACTATGTCATACCTTTTCAGTGTAAGAGCTTCTAGGAGGAGTTGGGCCGCGTATCTGCGGGCTGGGTTTCTGAAGTGCGCCATGACAACTATTCCGATGTCAAATAACCCTTCTAAGCCCAATTTTACGGAGGGCGTATTCCCTGTCAATATACCTATCCTCACCTTTAACTTCCACTACGTCTAGGTCTAGGCTGGGAGCCAATTCTTCAAGCCTGCTAAAGGCCTCCTGTATCCTCTCTACTGAGAGCCTCTCCAAGATAACCTTGTTTCCGACAACTCTGCATACGAGCTTGGAGCCTCCCTCGATTCCTAAGGCTTGCCTAACCTCTTTAGGTAAGACCGTACGACCTTGATTATCAACCCCGACAATGGATGGCATAAATTTCACCACCTAATCCATATATGACACCATATAAACCTTGCTGAAACGCGTACCGATCTGTTAAGAAAATCGTCATATAGACTATTTCTGAAATTAACAATGGACAGAATTTAGAGACATATTTTCCGCTAAAGAATGAACCTATGAACTCAGCGTCAAGGGAATGGAGGCACGTATCCCTCATCTAAACCTGTAGACGCGGCGTCCAACCCTAGCCTCCTCGCCAACTCTATTGACGCAGAAGGGGGAGTCGCCAACGATGCTGAAGGCTTTTTTGATAACTTCGCTTTGTCCATCGCCAACAACGACGACCTTGCCGTTGTGAACAGCGACCCGCCTGTCCCTATACTCTTTTAAGAGATGCTCCCTCATACGGCGGTACGCTTCTTCATCAGCCTGAATACTTTTATTGATGCGGTCAACAAACCAAAGGTTGAATGACAGTTCGTAGTCGGTCGACTTACTTTGGCTAACGAAATCAAACAACCAAAATACTCATTGAAGGATACTGGTTACGTGCTCTTTGGGCCTTTTAGTTGATTTGGAAAGCCTTTTCTCATGGCAAATTCTTGAATTCTAGATCCATCTTAAAGGTTTGTCATCTCTTCATTTTGTGTCCAGATAGGTGCTGTCTGTTTTTTAGCGTTTTAGCTCTTTTACTGCTTGTTCTATATGGACGGGGATAAGTTTACACGTTGGTTTAAAATTCTTGATTTTATGCTAGTTTAACTTCTCCATCTCGTTCCTCATTATCCTATAGAGTTCAGCACTTAAATACATTATTTCAGACGATCTCTCTAAGGCTTTCAAAGCTTCCACACGAGATAGAATGCCTCTCTCTAGACTTTCAAGAACTATGCCTAAAGTCCCCCGTATAGGTATTCCCAAGGTTCTTGCGAATGTTCTAGCTGAGTCTTCGTCTATTAGGGCTGTTCCTTCATTCTTATAGGCGTAACATACGACTGACGCTTCTGCCATCTTTAATCCCGCTATCTGAGCCATTTTTGTGAACTCTTGAGTTAATTTCATGTCTTCTACTTCTATCCAACCTTCGTCAATGGCGTCGTCGATCTGGATGGCATCGGAAAAGCCTTTTTCCATGCCGAGATCAAAAGCCTCGATTTTGACTTCGCGAGGGATTACTACTTCTCCGTATAGGTCTTTGAGCAGGTGTAAACGGTTTATTTTGGCGAGGTGGACGAGCGGTCCGGCATTACTGATAACCAATGATCTCTTCGACTTCACGTTTTAGTTCCTCTTTGGATAATGGAAAAGGTATGTTATGGGTTCTGAGGAGTTCCAGCATTTCTCTGTAGGTTACTCCGGCGGTCTCTGATGCCTTCCAGACGGTTGCATTCCCGGCTCTGACTGAGTCCAATGCCTCCTTAAGTTTTTGCTCCTTTAAGGCTATGGCGAGTAGCTCCCTGATAATCTCTGATTTATCTACTCCTCTATCGGCAGCGAGGCGCTCAACCTCTTCAGCTTGAGACTTACGAACTCTCGCTGAAACAGTCACTAACTTTTCAACCATGGTATCTCGCGGTATACAATTTGATAAAAAGCATACAAATAAACCTTACGTTGCACCTTAGTGGACGGGGATGGATTTGAACCTCGACCTCGGCGATGCCAACTCCACAAAAAATGTTCTGGAATGCTGTGCATGCCAAGCGATGGGAGACTAAAGAATAAGAGATGCTGAAACTCTTCAAAGCTGATTTTTATTTTTCCAAGTCTTCCAGAACTTTTCCTATGCGAGGTTTTATTCTCGGCATTTCTTCCTTTATTACCATCCAAACTCTCTCAAGGTTCACGCCGAAATAAAAGTGGATGATTTTGTCCCTCATGCCCGCAATATCTCTCCACGGGATTTCAGGGTATTTCCGACGGAAGGTCTGCGAGATTTGTTTCGTTGCCTCTCCCATGATTTCAATGCATCGGATAACTGCGAAGTTTGTCCTCTCATCCCTAACGAAATCCTCGTAACTCATTCCTTCCACAAACATTTCCGCTCTTTCTATGTTTTCGAGTATATCCTTGATGTAGATTGAGATGTCCCGTTTCACACGTAGATCGCCTCACTAAGGATTCTTTCTCTAAGTTCCACTCTTACATCTCTTTTAGGAACGACATCAACCTTCATGCTTAAGAGGTCGGAGAGATGATTTTCCAGCCTAACAATTCCAAGCAGGCTCACAGGCTCTTCAAACTCGACAAGTATGTCAATATCACTGCTCTTCTTTTGCTCTCCTCTAACATAAGAACCAAATATCCCTATTTCCTTCACTCTAAATCTTTCTTTGAGCTCTTCCTTATGCTTTGCCAATATCCCCCTTATTTCCTCAACATTTTTCACATCTTATCCCGTATAGACTATAAAGAGTACATACTTTAACCTTTTCAAAATTCCTTCCTCATCTAATATTCTATTTCAAACTAGAAAACCTACGCAATCATTTGCATCGATTGAGATTTGCCGACAAAAGCCAGAAAATTAGGCCTAAATATCTTCAAACCTGTGAAAAGGCGCTTAAAGAGGAAGTGAAGCACATAGAAAGCTCAAACCACAATTCGAGCTGCAAGAATCCACCCTTTGGATGCCCAGAAGAAGATAGATGAGAAAGTGACGGCGGCGAAAGGCTTCCAGAGGCCATGATCCTCTATACTATGGACGCAGACCACCTAAAGACTTTAGAAGAGATTGTCCTCACTAAAATGCTTGTCAAAGTAGTTAGTCAACAAGATAAACATGTAGTTATGCTCCCGCCGAAGATATATATAGCTTCTACCGCCTTAATGAAAACGACTACACCAGTATGGTGTCTGATAAGGACCCGACAACTATTATAATAGCAATCTAACACCACAACTGATGCAATCAAGTTGACATTTCTGAAACTTCACGCGCTCGATCGCGTGACTATTTCATCTTATGGTAAGTGATATGTGAAACCTCGTCTCTCTTTCTGATCTGGGAAAAAGCCATCATATAAGCAATCATACATTTCTATGGGTAATCTTTTTAGTAGATTGAGCTGATATTATCAGTGCTTTTGGAGGGGCTAGTCTTGGCAAGATATGTTCGTGTTGCGTCTGTATCCTTTGGGGGCACGGGTATTGCGGGCGCAGTTCAGGAGACGGTTGAGAGGAATCTTAAGGAGATGGTTAGACTCCTAGAGAAAGCCGTGATGGATGAGCCTGACATTGTATGTTTTCCTGAGTGTTCTCCGATGCTGGGATTACCCATTAAGGATTTTGTCGAAGCCGCTGAGGAGATTCCTGGAAATATACTACATACAACAGCGTCTTTAGCGAGGAAATATGAGACATACGTTGTCTGCCCGATGACTGAGAAAAAGGGTGGACGGGTCTATAACTCTGCTGTTTTGATAGATAGAAGCGGAACATATATTGGCAGTTATCATAAAATTCACCCGACGATAGGTGAAATAGAGGCTGGAATAACTCCTGGAACTGAGACAAGGACGTTCAAGCTCGATTTCGGGACAGTTGGGTTCGCGATCTGTTTTGACCTCAATTTTGAGGATGTTATAAAGGGTTTGACTCAAAGTGGGGTTGAACTCGTGTTTTTCCCTTCCATGTACCCAGGAGGGCTACAATTGAGGATATGGGCGTTCAACTATGGCATACATCTGGTTTCAGCCTTTACAGGAGAAGGCAGTATGATCGTTGACCCGCTTGGAAGGGCCTTGGCTACTTCTAGCTCTTTCTCTCCTGTGATATGTAAAGCCATCAACCTTGACTACGAGATCTTGCACATAGATTATAACCAAGAGAAATGGGATTCCATCAAGAAGAAATATGGCTCAAAAGTTGAGCTGGACGTTCTAAGACCTGAGGCGGTATTCATGATGGCATCTAACCTCAAGGATGTAACTGTCAAAGACATAATTCATGAATTCAACTTGGAAACAAGAGTAGAATACTTCAAACGCGCATCCAAAATCAGAGAGAAAGCGATAGAGAAGTAGAGAAGACAAAGACGGCCCATCGGTTGGACCTGCTGTCAGGTAGCTTTACGTCTACGAGGTAAGAGTTCTCAAAGGCTAGCCTCCGTGGGTCACAGGTATGAGAACTAACTGATCACCCTCTTTAATCTCCGTCTCTAGTCCTTCCAGCACGTTTATCTCTTTGCCATTAACAAGTATGACTGCGTTTGGACGCGGGTCGAGAAGTTCAGGGTCAATCAAAACGCGTTCAACTTCTGGTGATAACCTCGCCATTTCGGCGATGAGTTCTCTTAATCTCATCGGAGTTCCGAGCTCTAGGGATGCCTTGTCGCTTCCATATGCGTCTTTGAAGATCCCTAGGAGCCTGATGTCTACGCTCACCTAATCCCTCCGCGAGATCGATCTCTAATCCTCCATCTCGCCCGCGAACAGGTTCACAATCTCGGAGGCGATGCTGATGAGGTTCTCAGCTACTCTGAAGGTTCCTTCGCTTTGCTGATCTCGTAGATTTGCAGCTAGCTGAATAGACCTCTCAATCTCGACTAGGCATCTCAAAACTGGTTCCTCACCGATATTCTCCTCGGAAGCCTTTTCTTGAATTATACTTTCGATCAAGACAGGATCGCCTAGAACGTGGTAGATGGCTGCTTGAGCCTTCTTCATCGAATTGAATATGAGGCTTGACGCCATCTTTGGATCTGCCTGGGCTACGGCTAACTCGACCCTTGCTTCTCTAATATATCGTTGAGCCCACCCCTTCCGGTAACTATCTATGACCATCATGATGTGCGACCTTATGAGACTTGAACTCGTTTCTCTCTAAGACTTAGAATGAAGAAGACGCATATTAAAAGATGATTGCTTATTCTTCTCATGGTTCTTCCTTTTGCTCTTGCTGGGAAAGGGAGACTACACGAGTTATGTAACCTGCGATTCTGTTTCTCAATTTCGTCGATGGTATGTTTGCAAACAGACTGACGGCCTTCTTGTTCTCTTCAAAATCGGATGTGAATTTTTCGGGATGGCGCCTTACGAGTTCATGGGCGATCCTCTTCACCTTCTCCGGACGCACATTCCCCAAGCTTGCTCCTCCGAATCAACGACCATGCTTTCTTTCTAGAATGAGCCAAGATATTAAGTTTTTTGCGTCCATCTTCGATTTTCAAGCAAATTTCAGCAAACATTTAAATAAGGGTCTTTTTCTCCTTAAAGGGATTTGTGTGAAATGATAAAATTAATAAGGAGTTAGGATAGAAAGTAAAAGGGGATGATTGTATGTCTGATAGTGAATTAGCTGTAGCTGCTATGCATAGGATTTGTAAAAAAGCCGGAGCTGAAAGGGTGAGCGAATCGGCAGCGATCGAGATGGCTAGGGTGCTTGAAGAAATTGGAGTGAAAATTGGAAAAGAGTCAATCGACTTTGCTATGCATGCCGGAAGAAAGACCGTGAAGTCAGAAGATATAAAGATTGCGGCCAAGAAGGTTCTGAGCCGATAGCCCAACGCAGTTGCAGCTTTATCATTAAGGTTCTTTGACAGACAGGCATTCTATTGGACGATAGGTTAGTTTGGATTGTAGCCAGAATGAGTCCTCAGGTTCACATTAAACGCTCGCAGTGAGGAATGCCGATAAGACTTTGACTGAGGGCTTACGCGCTCTCGCGATCACGAATATGCTACGGCTACCTTAGATTAAATTGATGCCAGATACCTAACAGTAGAGACAATACTCTATGCATACGAAAAAAGGTTACGCCTAAATCCGCTGGTTGATGGGCGACATAAGATGAAATCAGTGACTGGAAGACGGGGAAAGATCCTCGGAATCGGTCTCTGTTGTCAAAGCATGACGCTAACGTTTTTAAATGGAGACATTATGTACATTACTGGCTACCTGGCTCCGGTAGTATAGCCCGGCCAAGTATTTCGGCCTTTCGACGCTTGGAAGAGAGCCGGAGACGCGGGTTCGAATCCCGCCCGGAGCACTAAAAACGATTTTAGCCTATTTTGTGGGTTGTCTCGTAATAGAAGGTTTTTTACTAATTAAGTCAGTTTCTTGATTCTCTCGACAGACTTTGAAGCTCTACTGATAATAGCTTTTGCTTCTTCTTTTGTTACCTCTTGGGCACCTAAGGCGCTTATGTATAATTGTGTAAAACTTTCTGGTTTTGAAAAGAATGAGTCTAACTCTTTAAATATGGTTATGACGTCTTCCATGTTCTTTTCGTTTACATCAAATATTGCCTGGGCGATATCACCATATTCCTCTATCACTGTGCTGACGAAGTCTCTGTAGTGTCCCGTTTTGTAGATGGGAAGTATCCTGTTTTCTACGATATTCTCCTTACTGAGCCTAAAAATCCAGCCGATCCGAGGCTGCCGACCTTCCTCACGTAGGCGGTAAAAGAATGGGTAACTAATGTCATAGAGTTGTTTGAGCAATAGTATGTACCGCTGAGCTTCTTTCTCCCCTATACTGTCCAAACGGATGGCTGAAAGAAATTCTCCATACAATTCGTTTAACCCTAGCTTCTTGAAAGCCTCTTTGCATTTCCCTACTCTATGATGATGACTTGTCAAACACCTCGCCTTGTCCATTAAAATAGAGCTGATGTCAGATAGGGATTTTCTAGAATGAAGTACCGATGATGGGACATTATTTTTCCTCAGTGCTTCCATCGCCCTTTCCAAGTTCTTATCTGCGTTAGACGTATATTCCCTCAATCTTCGTTGGACCTCTGCGTCGCAGTAAAACATTTCATTAGCCTTTCTCACAGCTTCACTTAAAATTCCAGTCGGATCATAAACAACCTTACAACCATAGAGAAACGGGTGGTACTGATACTTGAGAAGGGCCTTGGAGACAAATGCAATATCGATAGGTACACTTGGTTTATCGTTAAAATCAATGTAGAAAATGTCTTCTTCCTGATCAAGTACGGCAACCATGTCAAGATCTGAACGTTCCCATACGTCTCCTCTTGCAAGAGAACCTGTGATTCCAACGGCCATAACTCCGGGTTGCTTGGTTAGCCTTGCAATCTCCGTTTCAGAAACTTCTTCTAATTGCTTCAGCCGTTCTGTCATAAACAAACGCCTCGAAAGAATGGATTACTGCTATCTCAAGTAAGAATCCATAGAGGGATATTAAAACTTCCAGCTAAACTAGCTCATGTACACATCCCAGAAATTCAGGAATATAACCCAAGATCTGGACCTATTACGGAGCACTAATACCACAGCTTCTGGTGCCCTTTAGTAAAACAATTTCTTTCAGTATAATAAATTATGTTGAGGGAAAAAGTCAAAACGCATATATAGATATCTGTGCTGTTTTTCTCGAATGAAGAAAGGAGAATCATATCATGAATGAAACTATAAAAGTCATTAAGAACAGAAGAAGCATTAGAAAGTTCAAACAAATACTTGATTCTGAATTACAGGAGATATTAGACTGTGCTCTGCATGCACCAAATGCTGGGAATCAGCAAAAATGGCATTTCACTGTGATACAAAATAAGGATATGCTTGATAGAATGGCGAATATCATGAAAGAAAATATGATGAATTCAGGTATTGATTTTCTAGTGAAATCGGCAAAAGCGCCTGATTATTCTCCCTTTAACGATGCTCCTACAGTTGTTTTGATTTCAGCAGATGGGAAGGCTCGTTTCGTCCAGATTGATTGTGCAGCAGCAGCACAAAACATTCTAATAGTAGCAGAATCCCTAGATATAGGTTCACACATATGACATCCTCCGAACTCCTTTTTGCATCAGAAAAAGGTATCGAGTTAAAAAAGGAACTAGGAGTTCCAGACGGGTACAATCACATCTGCACAATAGCACTCGGATACAAAGATGAGAATCCAGCCGCAAAACCAAGAAGAAAAGATGTAATTGATTACATAAAATAGTAGATGAGCTAAACGGTGTTTAAGATATAACCTCTCACACCTTCTCTCTATGTTTCGTTATTACGATACCAATACAGATTTTTCATGTTTGGAGTGTTAGGGTTCAAAGGAGCTGTCGTCCTTAGCAGCATCTGCGTTGCGGGGCTTGTGGCATCACATAACAACGCAATTATGTTCTAAGGCGAAGCTGTGGATGATTCGTTGCGTATAGTAGTTCGAACTCATTCACCGTATCGCGCAAGAGACGAAATTCCGAGAATTTAGACCAGGATGTAAACCTATAACGGAGCACCAAAGGCTCGAATTCCCTGTTTGCCACGGTTTGCTTGCGTGAGTGCAAGATAATCTGAATCCGCCACAATAGGTCGCATCAAAGCAATGTTGCCAGTTGATTATGGTCATGGTCCATGAGTCTTCAAGGTGTGCCTCGATTAACTAGAATGCCTCCTTCGGTTATTCCCTGCTGTCTGCACGAAAGCGCGCAAACTCGAACAACCGAAAAATTAAATAGGTCATCATCTCAATTTACTTGCCAAATGATTCCGAAATATCTCTTCCTAACGAAAGGCGTCGGCAAGCACAAGGAGTCTCTGCAGTCCTTTGAGTTAGCCTTGAGAGACGCTGGCATTGAACATTTCAACATAGTAAACGTTTCCAGCATAATACCGCCAGGTTGCGAGATGATCTCAAAGGAAAGAGGTTTAAAGATGTTGAAGCCGGGGGAGATAACCTTTGTTGTCTTGGCTAAGAATTCGACTAGTGAGCCGCATAGATTGATTGCAGCGTCGATAGGAGTGGCTATTCCGTCAGGCGAAAACAATTATGGCTATCTTTCTGAGCACACATCTTTTGGACAGACAGATGAAGTAGCTGGGGACTATGCTGAGGATCTGGCTGCAACCATGCTTGCCACAACCATGGGAATCCAGTTTGATCCTGAAACCGCTTGGGACGAGAGAAAACAGTTTTTCAAAGCCAGTGGACTAATAATAAAAACGGCAAACCTGACACAATCCTCCACAGGAGACAAAGGCGGCTTATGGACAACCGTCATTGCCGCTGCCGTTTTTGTGCCGTAGGATAATTATATTAGGTTTTGTTGAAGTTTCATTTGTTGGGATTGATTCTATGGATTTGGAGGGCTTCCTCAAGCAGAACGACCTTTGGTACAGAATGATTAGCAAGGCCGAAACTGTTCATACGGCTGATGCGGCTATCGCCACTGGAATTGAACTGCAAAGGATAACAAAGAATCTCGTCTCAGAGACTGATGAAGGCGAGTATGTCATGCTCATCGTGCCCGGTGACAGAAGAGTCGACCTGGAGGCTGCAGCTAAAGCACTTAAAGTTCGAAGAGTCCGCTTAGTTCCGTTCAATCAATCCGAGGGGATAAGTGGCTATCCTCCCGGCGGCACACCATCAATTGGGCATAAAACTAGGATGAGGACGATCGTTGATGACTCTGTCCTAAAGCACGACACGGTTTATTGTGGAGGAGGATCGCGAGACAAGCTACTCGAGTTGAAGACTGCTGACATCGTACGGTTAAACAATGCAGTAGCCGCAAAGATAACGATTGAATGAGAAAGATTGAGACCGGTGAATGAGAGAGTGGATAATGTTCTAAAGGGAATACATAAGGTCGTGTCTCTTTGAGTAGAGTTGCGATTGTGAAGGGAACGAATCCGCAGAATATGACTGTTAAAGCTTTAGAGATGGCAAATGCTCTTGAGGCTCTTCAAAAAGGAAAGCCAGTTTTGATAAAGCCCAACTACATTAACGCGAGTCATCCATCAACGGGAATCACGACTGACAGCAGAGTTATCGAGGGCGTCGTGGCGTTTCTAAAACTGCACCAAGTGGGAGATGTAGTAATCGGCGAGGGAAGCGGATTCGCGGACACCTTCAGAGCTTTTCAAGTTGCCGGCGTTGACAGAGTAGCGGAGAAATGGAAAGTGAGATTAGCAGATCTTAACAAGGACGAATTCGTCGAAGTTAAGCCTGTAAACCCATTAGCTTTGAAGCAGGTTAAAATAGCTAGAACGGCTCTGGAGAGCACAATAATCAGCGTTCCAAAACTGAAGCCCCACAGAATGGCCGGCGTCACATTGAGTTTGAAGAATATGATGGGGGCAGTCACCCCTAAGGGGTCGATACACAATCCTCTTAGCGAGAAGATTGTTGATCTGGCGTCTGTCATAAAGCCCAGCGTCGCCGTGATAGACGGAATAATCGCGGGCGAAGGATATGAGACGAGTGGAGCTCCTGTTGAGATGAATCTCGTCATTGCAGGACTGGACCCGGTTGCTGTGGATGCTGTTGGCGCGGCTGTGATGGGCATACTTCCAGACAGCGTCAAGCACTTACGCCTAGCAGAAGAAAGGGGACTTGGGACGTGTGACCTAAAACAGATAGAGACACTTGGGGAGCCTATAGAGAAAGTAAGAAAGAAGTTCAGGACCTCTTTTCTATCGAAATTCTTGTTCATGTAGGCTAGTATGCAAAGAATACTCGTGGGATTTGAGAAATATTTTGGAGCATTAGGACCGTGGCTATTCAAGGACGAGAGAGATTCATATTCGTATGCCATCGGAGAACTGAGGCAGATGATTCTTTATGGGTGGACAGATAAGGTTGTACGACCTATTGAAAAATCCAACTGAGTTTTTCGAAAGCCTGAAGAAAGAGGCTGGGTTTCCAGCTTCAAATTCTTCTTAAAGATCACGATCATTCTCTCGGTCGCTACCCATTGTGAATTATCTTGGCGTTGAGAGTAAAGAGGTCTCCTCGTTGTATATGAGGCTCAGACCTTAGGTTGCAATGTTTTGAAAATGCCCCTGATTGCTCTTTACGGGGTTTATCATATGTGGTCGAAGCCTTCCTGATCATCGGGTTTTCAACTGCTATCCTCGCATTTTTTGCGTTTCTCGTATCATGGAGTAGATGCCTACAAAGATTAGTTGCATCGTATTTTTCTCGACGACATTGTTTTCGTTAATGCTTTTCATCAATTCTCGATATTGTTTAACACATCAGCCTTTATGTTTCTAAAGCCGCTACAAACGACTATACGAAAAAAGGAAACCAATCAAGTAAAATCAGTAAAAAATGAGTTATCGTTCAAGGCAACCTCAATCAAAGGAACAGAAATGTTGATAATTTCAATCTGAAAAGTCAGCTTTTCGACTACCTGAATTTATCTTTTCAGACTTATTGCGAAGACTCGTTTCAAGAGGGACTGTAACATAAGTGACATGAATACATGACAAGCCTAGACCTTGCACAAGGCGGGACTATTTATCTCTGAATTGTTGAATTACTTCTGAAAACAATCGAAGATCCTCCATTGTTTTGGTTGGGGGGAAGATTAGAATCAAACCTTGCACCCCCGCGTCAGCATATTGTTTGACCACTTCTGCACACATGGTTGGCGTACCGTAGAGAGATCCTTCAAGCCCTTTCTCATATTCATCTGATGATAATCCTCTACGCCTTGCCTCCTCAGTCAGTTTGTTGTCAATCTCCCACTTCGTTCTTGCTATGGTGAACCCGCTGGTTATAGTCTTCTTTACATCTTCATATCTTCTTCCTACCAAGCGGCAGCTTTCCTTGAAAGTTTCCATCTGTTTTGTAAACTCAGATGGCGTTTTTGGGAAGGTGTTATATACATTAGCATAGATGGCTGCGACTCTGGAAATCAGTCTCTTTCCTGTTAGGGAGCCAATCCAGATAGGAGGATGAGGCTTTTGTAAAGGTCTTGGTTCACTCTTGACTTCTTGGATAGAGTAATACTTCCCCTTATACGCTGGTCTCTCTTCAGTCCACATCTTCTTTATTATATATAACGCTTCTTCCAACTGTTCGATTCTCGTCGAGTCTTTGGGATAAGGCCACCCGTAGCCTTCATATTCCTTAGGAGCGTCCCCAGCACCAATTCCAAACTCCAGTCGGCCATTACTGATAATGTCAAGAGTTGCAGCCATCTTCGCCAGCAAAGGAGGATGCCGATAAGAGTTACAGGTTACTAGCAGTCCGAACCTGATGACCGGCGACAAAGGTGCCATTGCAGAAATTAAGGACCAACCTTCAAGGCAGTCATCATGATGATCATATGCCCAGACCGAATCGAATCCAAGTTTTTCACACTCAAGCCAAGCATCTTTAAATTGAGAGTAGGTCATACCTCCCTGACAGATCTGAACACCAAACTTCATAGTATGTCACCCTAGATAGCGATGTAAACAAATCTCGTCTATATATAAATGCCTTTTGCGAAGAAAAGTTGTTAATCGCCTGATTGGGTTTCCTGAGAAATGCGAGACTTGTGGGTTGTGTAGTTGCAACAGAAGAGAAAAACGGCAGAAGGGGATTTCTCCCTAATTTTGCTTCCCTTCAAGAACTTGGATTTCCTTCCATCTGTTGGTGTTGGGGCTTTGGAAGACTTGCTGCCTGAAGTTGAGGTATTGGCTGACTGTCTCTTCAACTGTTCTCCAAGAGAATAAGGTTAAAGACACCATTAGCTAAAGCTTTATTTGCAGTTTACTCAACGACTTGTTTGTCAAATTTCCTTCTTAACCGTGCCACACTTTCACGTCGTGTCCCTAAGCAGAGAAACCATTGAGTCTAGTCGCCTTAGCTTTTCGGCCTTCCAAGCCCCAACAATCTCTGTCTTTACTGCCTCTTGCTTTTCCTACGCCTCTTCTTGCGATCCTTAACCATAATACGCCAAAAGAAAAAATACGAAAAACTTTCAGGGAATATTTTTCCTCTGGGGAATGGCTCGTCGCGCACGAAAATGGCCAGAAAAAGGCAGGTTCCCCAATGTCCCGCTTTGTTGTGAAAAGTGGGGCGTCGGAGAGCAGCCTAATCCGCCTGTAATGAGACCCCTATAGTCTTTACCTGGTTAGTTAATCGCACATTTTTCTTCTAGGTGTTCGTTGTGGATTTCGACGGACACAGGTGAGTTCCTCCAAGCCTTAGATCCGTCTACGAGGAAGACTTAAAGCCACGGATTATCTGCTTACCGTGAACCGAGACGCATGAATTCCGCATTTCCAGCATGATTTCTCTAGTTAATGGAGAATAGAGAATTCTTGCTTGGATTTTCATAATTCTGAGAAGTAGTGCCCTGGGCGTTAAAAGATTTGAGTATACAAAATCTAATGTTTATGGTTGAGGCAATATCTATGGTTAAGCATGGTTTATACATTCTTGGGGAAAAGTGCGATTATGCTGGCGTTGACATTCATTGAAATGAATGTGAAGGGGATAACGGTGGAGTTTGTCAGGGAACTTTAGCCGGTCTCATTTTGCGAAACTGGAAAAGGTGAAAACTTATGTAAGCAGTTTCAACATCTCTTGGCCATTACGTAACATGTTTGTATTATTATTGAAGAATACATAGGCTTTCTTTGGATTTGCCTCGAGGATTCTTTCTTTCACTCCCTTTATCTCTTCATCCGTATAGTAGTGGCTATACCAGCCTGTTCTGCCGTGCATTCTTTCATAGACAAGACCATTAGCGTTGAAGACATCGAGTGGGAATTCTGGCGAGTCAACACTTACCCAAGTCATTCCTAGTTTAGAAGCCCAATCGATCCATTTTCGATTATACCATTCGATGTCTCTTACCTCGAGGGCAAACCTTTCACCAAGCCCTGTCTCCTCTACAAAATCTTCAATTCTTGGAGCGGATTTTGGGCTCATGGATGGTGGAATCTGAAACAGGTAGAAGTCTACGTTCGAGTCAAGAGGCCTAAAAAGATCGCTAAACTTCGTCCAGGTTTGGAGAGCCGTTTCCGTGAACTTGGACATGTGAGTTATTAGGCGATCAACCTTAATCGACCACCTTAGGTCTCTTCCCTTTCTGGCCCACGACTTCACCATATTCGGGAAGGGAAAGCGATAGAAGCTTGCATTCAATTCAACGGCGTTCAATCCGGACTTTTCTACGTACCAGTCAAAGGTTCCCTCCTCGTTCCAAGAGTAAGACCAACCTGAGGTGCCGACGAAGGATTCCATGTTAACCACTGACTTACGTGTACAGTATTCTTACCTTCTGATAATAAAAGCTTGAAGAGTTCACCATTTGCACGGCTAAGGCATTCCCTGAGTAATGGGCTTCTGTGTTGTGGGCTATTGGCATAGCTTCGAAGCGGAGTAAGCCTTTCTTTGCGTGCATGAAAGATTTGATCCTTTTGCTTGAAACCGAGCCGATCGCCTAATACTCTGTTTTAGGTTCAGAGGCTATTGCTAAGTTGATCATCTGTGAAGTAATAAAGGAGATGAAGGCATCCCTGCATTTGCTCGAAAACGGCTAGTTAAGCCAGAAGTGCGGCAGCATGCAAATTCTCGATTAAGGCTTTCGTTCCAGCTTTCGGACGCGGGTTTCTACCCACTCCGCCACCTTCTTCTCGCTCATCTTCTCAGCTTCTTCCTGTTCCTTTAGCTTCTCGTCCACAACCTTCAGTAATCTCTCGGGGTTCACAGGCTTCATTATGTATGCGTCTGCTCCAAGGTTTAGGGCTTCTACGGCGTTTTCCAACGAGGGATATCCTGTGATCATAATCTTTATCGTTTGGGGCGTGTCCCTATGCAACTTGATCAGCAGTTTTGTGCCCTCCATGTCTGGTAGCTTGATGTCTAACAATGCCAGGTTATAGAACCGGGCCTCTGACTCTTTTACTGTGAAGTGTTAGACGTAGTATGTTATGCTTCTGGTTTTCTCTGGTTTTCCGGTCTTTATGGATGTCCAAGCTACGAAGAGCATTGAGA
>Ga0315308_1000739_pt1 | contig 18635 bp, 18 predicted proteins | sample TDP3_MG_FD_203078 | JGI IMG/M metagenome (GOLD analysis project Ga0315308, IMG submission 203078) | Freshwater sediment microbial communities from Lake Towuti, South Sulawesi, Indonesia - TDP3 | ecosystem: Environmental > Aquatic > Freshwater > Lake > Sediment | place: Indonesia: South Sulawesi... | reverse complement strand
TCTAACGAAGTTGTTCTTGTAATAAGCACCATGCCCTTGGCCCTATCAGCACCCGAAATGAACATCTTCTGGCCATTTATCACATATTCGTCGCCTTCCTTTACAGCCATTGTTTTTGTGTTCAAAGTGTTTGTTCCAGCATCGGGTTCGGTTAAGGCTAAACAAAACTCCATACCCTTGGCTATTTTTGGCAGGTTGTTTTCCTTTTGATTCTCGTTTCCATGTTTTACTATTGACAAGCCCCCAAAAACGGAGCTTAAACATAGAAACCACGTTCCAGCCAATCCACATCCTTGAGAAGTCAAAGTCTCCATGGCCAAAATCATCTCAAAAATTCCCATACCACCGCCACCATATTTCTCAGGAATAACGACGCCTGGAAAACCAGCTTCAACCAGAGCTTTCCAGAAATCCTCCGGAAACTCATGCTTCTTGTCTCTTTCTCTCCAGTATTCTGGACCAAAATCCTTGGCTATCTCTGAAGCTGTTTCAACAATCATTTTTTGTTCAGTCTTCATCTCAAAATCCAAATTTTCTCCCTACCGCACTAGTGCTCCTTTTAACGCTACCCTTATTAGGTTTCTTCTCTGACATCTACAATCACTTCCTGGGTTCTAACTAGATTTATTTGAAATACCAAGATTCCCTGCATCAATTTTTAACACTTTTCCCAAAGCATGACAAGCAAAGAAAAGTGGATTTGCAGGAACATGTGCGCGCTCACCTTTACCATTCCATCGGGTCTCAACTTTTTCCTTTGCTATCACTTCAACCGCCGAACTCCAAACACAGCCCAACTTCTCATTGGGTTTCGGCGATGTAATTAAATCGGGGTTTGACCCACTATATAGTGGTGAGAAATTGGACGAAGTTCAGCTCAAAATCGATTCAAAAGGAAGACTCTACATTCCACCACACATAAGAGAGCAGATTGGCGACGTTGCTCTACTCAAGAAGACCCCTGAAGGGTTCTTGATAATCCCGTGTCATTCCAGTAGTTTCTTTGAAGAATTTCACAAGGTCATAACTTCTGAGCCTCCCAGAACTGGCAAGCCTGAGAATTGGTCTCCATCAAAAATGAAGGCAATGTGGGGCACAACTTAGTATGATTGTTGGGCTGGATACCAATGTTCTATGTTAGTCTATTGACCCTGTATATCTCGAACACGAAAGATTGAAAAATCTGCTATTTACATTGTCTCCAGATTATCGAGTAGCCATAAATCCTACGATATTGCATGAAACTTACAATACACTCGTCTTCGGTCAAAAATGGGTCTCCGACGAAGCCAGAAAGAGACTGAGGATGCTACTGAAGCATCCCTACGTCGAATTTTTGAACCAAACAAGGAAAATATGCAATGTCGCACTTAATTTGGCTGTGAAACATGAACTCGGTGGAAGAGACGCTCTAATTATTACTAACTTCCTCGCAAACAAGGTCCCCACCCTCTACACTCATGATCAAGATCTTCTCGCTCTGGAAAAAATCTCATGGAAAAATTTCCATTTAGTCTTCAAGGACCCACTACGTTAATTGATTGTATAACATTCGTTTAGCAACAGTCTTGGATGCTTCAATTTGCTATCTTTGCTGGCTTTTTCTCTCAATGTGCATTTCTAAGTAGTCTTTTCCATATGGAAAAAGCCATTCGAAATACTTCTGGCACGGAAATTCTTCGCAGTCTCGCATACAATATGCAACGCCCCGTTTTACGGCACAATCTAAGACCAAACATAAGACGCCTTTACCACCCCAGCGAGTCTCAACCTTCTCCTTCGCAATCTCCTCAACTCCAGAACTGCAAACACACCCCAACTTCTCGTGAAGCTTGCAAACGTCACAGCAAATACCACAAGCCGCCACATGCTCCAAACCATATCACCACTCACTATTTTAACATGGGCATCTTGAACCCTTTCTGTTTCGCTATTTCTTGTGCCTTTTCATATCCTGCGTCTGCATGTCTTACTATTGCTGTCCCTGGGTCTGTTGTCAGTACGGTTACTACTCGTTTTTCTGCTTCTTTTGTTCCGTCCGCCACCAAACACATGCCTGCGTGTATGCTGTAGCCTATTCCTACGCCTCCGCCGTGATGTACACTAACCCATGTGGCCCCAGCAACAGCGTTCAACAAAGCGTTGAGTATGGGCCAGTCTGCAACAGCGTCGCTTCCATCCACCATACCCTCTGTTTCGCGGTTAGGCGAAGCCACGCTTCCGCCGTCCAAGTGGTCCCTTCCAATCCATATCGGACCAGAAAGTCTTCTATCTGCAACCATATCATTCATTATTTTTCCAAAACGTGCTCTTTCACCGAAGCCAAGCCAACAAACCCGCGCGGGCAAACCTTGAAATCTCACCTGCTCTTTCGCTTTTTGTATCCAGCGGCACAACTCCTTGTTATAGGCAAACTCTTTCAAGATGACATTGTCAAGCACGTAAATATCCTCAGCACTACCAACGAGCGAAGTCCAACGGAAAGGCCCTCTGCCTTCGCAAAACATTGGCCTAATGTAGCGTTGGACAAACCCCGGATAAGCAAAAGCATCCTTTAATCCTGCATTGTAGGCTTGCTGACGCAGATTATTGCCATACTCAAAGGTTACAGCGCCCTTCTGCATCATCTTAACCATGGCTTGTACTTGCAAACGCATGCCCTCGCTTGCACGCCTCACATACTCTTTCGGGTCATCCTTTCTAAGTTCATCCGCTTCTTCTTTGGAAAAACCAGCAGGATAATAACCATTCAAAGGATCATGAGCAGAGGTCTGATCAGTTAAAACATCTGGAACTATGCCTCGTTTTAAAAGTTCTGGATGCACCTCCGCTGCATTGCCTAACAAACCAATGCTCCTTGGCTTGCCCTCACGTTTAGCCTCCAAAGCCAAGGTTACAGCTTCATCCAAATTGTCAGTCCACGTTTCCAGATAACCATGCTTGAGCCTGCGCTCAATTGCCCACTTATCAATCTCCACAACCAGAGCAACACCATTATTCATAGTAACAGCCAACGGCTGTGCTCCACCCATTTCACCCAGACCCGCTGTCAAAACAAGTTTTTCACGCAAAGTTCCGCCAAAATGCTCCTTAGCGACGGCAGCGAGAGTCTCATAGGTACCTTGTAGGATGCCTTGTGTGCCGATGTAAGCCCATGAGCCAGCGGTCATCTGCCCAAACATGATTAGGCCTTTTTGCTCCAGCTCATAGAAGTAATCCCAAGTAGCCCACTTTGGAACAAGCATAGCGTTGACAATGAGAGCCCTCGGAGCCCACTCATGTGTTTTAAAAACAGCCACAGGTTTCCCACTCTGAATGAGCATAGTTTCGTTTGGCTCAAGCTCAGTCAAAGTCTCAACAATCTTCTCAAAACACTCCCAACTCCGGGCAGCTCTACCAGTACCGCCATAAACAATAAGTCTTTCAGGGTCCTTAGCCACTTCAGGATCAACTACGTTAAAAAGCATGCGCAAAATACCTTCAATCTGCCAATTCTTGCAATGTAGCTCGGGACCAGTCAAACATCTCACAGGCTTTTTCATCTTAAACTTAGCCAATGCTAGTCTCCCACAGAGTCAGAATAACATAAACACGCACTTTAATTCTTTTGCCGAGGAATATTGCACCTTCACTGAGAAAATGGAAGATTCTCATTCGGTTTCATGTGGAAACAGTGGTTCACCTTGTTTTTCTTTGTCAACAACCAATCTTCCATTCTTGATAACCTTGTCCACAACATTTACACTAAAACGATAACCAAGAAACTTATGATTGGGCACATCCAAAACAACAACATCAGCCTTTTTGCCAACTTCTAAACTGCCAACTTCGCTTGCCCGACCTATTGTATGTGCAGCGTTAATTGTGACTGCAGTTATAGCTTCAGCTGGCGTTAGCTTCATGAAGTGACACGCAAACCCAATAACCAATTGTTGACTCTCCACCCAGCAACTAGGATTAAAATCAGTGCCCAATGCCACAGGAACACCGCAATCAACCATTAATCTAGCATCAGCATACCGGCCCATCATCAAACTGAAGGCAGCTGCAGGAAGCAGAACTGCAATTACACCTTCATCGGCCATGGCTTTTATTCCCTCGTGGGAGGAGAAAAGAAGATGCTCGGCAGATATAGCTCCAACATCAGCTGCAAGTTCAGCTCCTCCCGTTGTACTCATTTCATCGGCATGAACCTTGGGCTTTAAGCCGCTATTCTTTCCTGTTACCAAAATGCGCCTGGTCTGCTCCAAACTGAAAACGCCTCTTTCACAGAAAACATCACAGAACTCTGCTAGTCCTTTTTCAGCGACTTTAGGGATCATCTCTGTGGTCACGAGATTAATGTACCCTTGAGTGTTGCCTCTATACTCTGGCGGAACGGCGTGGGCGCCCATAAAAGTTGAGACAACGTCCACACAATGTAGTTGATTTACACGTCTAACAACCTCCAGAATCTTGAACTCATCTTTGGTTGTCAAGCCATAACCACTTTTACCTTCGATGGTTGTTGTTCCATGTTCCAACATGACATCAAGGGTTTTGAGACTAATATCCACGAGTTTTTCAACGCTTGCCTTCCGTGTTTCCTTAACAGTTTTTAATATCCCTCCGCCGCCGCCGAGAATCTCCATGTAGGAGGCTCCTTCAACCCGCATTTGAAACTCACCTTCTCGCGAACCAGCAAAAACAAAATGTGTATGCGGGTCTACAAGACCGGGCAAGACAACTTCTCCTTTTGCACTAATGACGTTTTCAGCTTTGAAACTCTTCGTCACATCAGTGGTCTTTCCTACAGCAGCTATTTTTCCGTCCTTTATGGCTAAACCGCCATTATGCACTATCCCAAGTTCTCGCATTTCCTTCCCCTTGCGTGGCTTTTGACTGCCACCAGCAACTGTTACAAGCTCATCAGCGTTTACAATGAGTAAATCCACACTTTCTTTCGATTTGGCTCTCGCAGCTCTACTCAAGTTTACCGCCCTTTTCTAATGCATTTTGTACAGCTATTTCTAGCACGCGGTCTTCAGCTAGGTTGTCAATTCTAAGATAGTAAGATGCTATGTCAATAAGAGCCTTTAGAGGAGCTAAACCACAAAATTCAGAGCGCACTATAGGCACATTATATCGATCACATTCCAGCTTTAGCAGTTCAAAAACGCGGTAAAGCGGTGTCTTCTCAAAATCACTTATGCTCATACCTACCTGCGTAATATTCTTCTCCGGAATGAATGCAGCCATAGCCTTAACATTCGAAAACCCTCCCTTCTTCGAGTGCAGAGCCTTTGCAATCTTCTTGGCAACCTTCAAATCAGCAGTCCCAAGATTAACATTAAAACCAGCCATAACTTTCCGTGCACCGGTTATCGTTGCACCAGCCGTTGGATGAGGTTTTGACGGACCGAAATCGGGTTTGCGTTCAGGCTTAGTAATCATTTCACCGAGCCTTTCATATTCGCCCTCACGTATCCAGTCCAAGTCCTTGCGTTCAGGTCTCAAGGCTGCTTCACCATAAAGATAAACAGGTACACCGCACTTTTCCGCTAGGGCTGCGCCAAATTTCCTTGCAAGCTCAATGCAATCCTCCAATGTAACGTTTCTTATCGGAATGAAAGGAACCACATCAACAGCTCCTAAACGAGGATGCTGACCTTTATGTCCTCGCATGTCAATCAGGCCCACAGCCTTTAAAGATGCATTCAAAGCAGCCTCAACCACTGACTTCTTGTCTCCAACAAAAGAAACTACTAATCGATTATAATAGTCGTCAAAAGTGCTGTCTAGGAGGAAAACGTTGGCGGTTCTTTCAACCTCGACAAGGATTGATTTAACAACCTTTGAGTTTGAAGTGCTAAAATTGGGCACACATTTGATTATTTCTCTCATTTCTTCGCCCTTCTTGATAGCACACAACCCACAACCCATATTTTTAAACTTATAAAGTTTCAGTGAACTTTCTTACAAAGAGAGGAAAACCTTTGAGCTCAGGCCTAGAGTTTGAAGTTCCGACCTGGAACGAAATATACAATATGCTTTTGAATTTGTATGAAAAAATCAGGAAAGACGGGTTTAACCCTGATATCATTGTAGGTGTTTCTCGGGGAGGGTGGGCTCCGGCCAGGGTTTTATCGGACTTGATGGATAATCCTAACCTCGCTAACGTTAGGGCTGAATTTTACCTGGGGGTGGCTGAAACAAAAGGCGAACCTGTTTTGACGCAGGCGGTTTCAATGGCTGTCGCTGGTAAAAAGGTTCTTCTTGTGGATGAGGTTGCTGATACGGGAAAAAGTTTGAAGCTAGTCAAAGAACACATCATCGAGCAGGGGGCCGTAGAAGCGAAAATAGCCACTGTCTATTATAAGCCTTGGAGCATAGTTACACCAGATTATTATGAGAAGGAAACGAGAGATTGGGTAGTTTTTCCATGGGAGATAAAGGAAACTGTACGAAAAATCGTTAGGAAATGCAGAGGTAGAGGAAAAGCAGTAGAAGAACAAATTGCCAAACTTGTAAAGGCTGGGATATCCACAGAGCTTGTAAGGCGATTTTTGAAGGAAATTCTTGAGGAAGGCAATTGCTGAAATACATCGAAGAATTTGGAAAGCATGTAGCAATAGCTGGCTTCAGCGATGTTAAAATCAAGGATATCGAAGAATTTTTCCAGGCAATTAACAAAGAAAAACAGCCAAACATAGAAATCCAATTCTTTGATGCAAATCTAGTTGCTTCATGGCAGCATCCATACTTTGCAGTTCTGAACGCATTAACAGCCTTCAAGAACAAGGTCAACATTTCAAAAAGCCTAGCGATGGAAACCATGCTCTATGCCTCGGCACAACGACAAATTAGAAGGGCTACACAACTTGTCGGAATCAAGCAAGACTCATCAAACATCGCGGCCATTATAATAGGGGAAGAACCCGAAGCTGTTGAATCGGCATTATCGATAGTTTCGAAATATGTTAAAGCCAAGCATGATGACACTATTCTTGATTTATCAGATACAAAGACAAAAATCATCCAGAAGGCGTTCGGAATCTCAAATTTAGAAATTAGCACCGTTGCAGAAAAAAACGACTTCACAAAAGCCTTAACCGATCTTGTCATTGAACGAATGGCGTTGCTAGCGACCCAGCGTTAGCTTATAAGATTTTTTCCTTCGTAATGGACAAAACGTCCTGTGGTTTTATTATTGATACTCCAGTCAATCCACCGATGACTTCAATTTGCAGAATCTTGTCAGGCTTGTCTAAGTCGACTTTTCTTTCAATTTTTGCTGCGGCAGCCTCTATAATATCCTTGGTCGAAGTTCCTGTGAAGCGCTTCTCAACTGTAACGCGAAAAGTTTCGCTTTCGCTGATTTTCGAACCAAGCTCTGCAGCTATGCGCTGGATTTCGCCTAGATCTGTCCGAATAACTTTCTCAACTGGGATTATCCTAAGTGTGTAACGAAACTCGTATGGACGCTCACGTAAAATTTCCCGAAACTTGTCTATGACCTCAAAAGGGTTAAGAGCTGTTTTCGCCGCTATCAAGCCAGAAACACCCGTCTTTTCAACAGTAGGCGCGGAGTCGCCTATCTGTCCAAGCAAGTACCATAACTCAGAGCAAGCATCATTCTCATTTCCGCGTGATGTAGTGGCTAGAAGATTAAAATCTCTAATCATAAGCTCCAACCCCAACATCAAAAGGTTTAGATCTAGCGTGTTTATTTATCTTATTTCTAATCTTGCTCCGCCGCTCGATAAAAAGTGTGACCCAAACGATCGTAAACGCCTTCCATCTTTGAGCAATCTTGCTCAGGCACGAAACCTAAAACCTTCTTATAATGCTCAGTTGCCCCAAACCAACATGCACTTTTTCCCGGTCTCTAGCTTGGCTCAGAATAGGCTCCACATCCATTGACCCTGACATGCCGCTCCCACTAATCGTTATCAGTCATAGTTTGAAAAGATTTCCCACAAAAAACAAAAACTCGGTGCGCAAGCTCCAATTGTTGCAACAATTGTTTTCCGCAAAGTTGCAACAAATCAGCCAAGCCTCATAACCTGCAGACATAGTCAAATGACACATTTACAATGGGACGCGCACAGACCCATGAAAAAGACCGCCTACAAAGTCGTATCGGTTCTTCAAGCTCACCAAGAACCAGCGCAGACAAGTTTCGGGGTCAGTGCAGGTTAGTGGCTTTTTCACAGCCCATTGGCTCTTAGCCGTCGCCTCACATCATCCCACAGCTAATATCTCATTTCAAACATTTATCCATTTTGACGATTTCAAAACATTAAACTTAAATTCAGATTACAAGGTTCCACTAATCTCATCCTAAAGGAGAGGATACAAGCTATTGAGCACAAAGCGAAAACCAGTAATCGTCGTTCATGGCGGCGCTGGAACTTGGCCGCCTGAACGCAGCCAACCCGGCCTAGCAGGAGTGAAAAGAGCCGCGAAGACGGGCTTTGACATATTAAAAAACGGAGGAAGCGCGGTTGACAGTGTAATGGAAGCCGTCGCAGTTATGGAAGATGACGGTGCATTTAACGCAGGATATGGCTCAAGTTTAAACATAGAAAAAAATGTCGAAATGGAAGCATCTATCATGGATGGAAAAACATTGCAAGCTGGTGCTGCTGGACTCTTGAAGGATATTAGGAACCCCGTCCGTTTGGCAAGAATAATCATGGATAGAACAGACCATGTTCTTGTTGTAGGGGACGGCGCTGAGAAACTCGCTAATATGTCGAATCTAGAGAGAATGGAGCCAATTACAGAGCTTAGGCTAAAATATTATGAGCAACAGAGAAAAGCCTTAATTGATGGAAAATTTGAGCTGCCAAAGCTGACTGCCTTAGTAAAAAGCCACCCTGAGCTTTTCAAGCTTGAAACCGTGGGTGCGGTTGCCCTTGACAAGGACGAAAATGCTGCAGCTGCAACTTCCACAGGGGGTTTCCCACTGAAACTTCCTGGAAGAATTGGAGATTCACCATTGATCGGATGTGGTACATATGCGGATAATCAAGCAGGTGCATGTTCAGCAACCGGCGTTGGTGAAGTCGCAATAAGACTTGTTTTAGCCAAGACTGTATGCAGTGACATGAGTTCCGGAAGAGCGGCGCAGAAGGCTGTTGAAACGGCAATAGGAGTTGTCAACAGAAGAATACCAGACGCGTACAATTCTATGGGCTTGATTGCCATTGATGTTCACGGTAGAATTGGCGCAGCACACAATTCACCAAACCTGTGTTGGGCCTATGTAACACCAGAAACACAACAGCCAGTGGCTTCTCTAAAGGCAAAAACCGTGAAGAAAAGCGTCTAAAAGGGTTCGATCAATATGCGACTTGATTTTTATTCTCGACAACTGACGAACAAAAATGCTTAAACCAAGCATTTTCAGCTTGTCTTTCCCTAAACAAAAATATCAGGGAGGTGAAAAATATGGTTGAGGAAGAGGAATGGGAAGAAGAGGAAGAAGAAGGAGAATGGGAAGAGGAAGAGTGGTAAAATAAAGTAAGCATAAAGCTCTTGCGGCTTTTTCTTTATAATACGTTTTTAGCAATTTTTCACGTGTTTTTTGATTTCATAAGGTTCATGTTTATTACCAACTAGTTGCGACCATTTTACTATCGTGCTGAGTATGACAAGAGTTGCTGTGCTAGATGCTGATAGGTGCAAACCAAAACGTTGCGGAAGGCTATGCCATAGTTTTTGTCCAATGGTTCGCAGCCGCATTGAAGCCATACGATTTGAAAATGACAATCCTGCGGTCGTGGAATCGCTATGCACTGGATGTGGAATATGTGTTAAGAAATGCCCGTTCAAAGCCATTTCGATAGTTAACCTCCCAGACGAGTTGGAGAAAGATTGTAGCCACCGTTTTGGACAAAACACCTTCAAGCTCTACAGGCTTCCAACACCCTCTTCGGGCGCAGTCCTAGGCCTGCTTGGACAAAATGGAATAGGCAAAACAACTACGCTCAAAATCCTTTCTGGCGAAGTCAAGTTGAACCTTGGAAACTATCAGGAACCACCTGATTGGGATGAGATAATCCAGCATTTTAGAGGCTCAACACTTCAAGACTATTTCCAAAAAATGGGCGAAGGCAAGCTTAAGGTTTCGCATAAACCACAGTATGTGGATAAGATTCCAAAGGTTGTTTCGGGAAACGTTGGAGAACTATTGGAAAAGGTAAATGAAAGGAAAAAACTGGATAAGATCACGGAACAACTAGAACTTAGACAGTTTTGGAACAGACCCCTCGAAGTCCTAAGCGGAGGCGAACTACAACGGGTTGCAGTAGCCGCCGCAATATGCCGTGAAGCTGACGTATACCTCTTCGACGAACCATCAAGCTACTTAGATGTAAAGCAAAGACTGGAAGTGGCTAAAGCCATAAGGAGCCTGAAAAGCGATGAAAAAACGGTAATTGTGGCGGAACACGACTTAGCAATAATAGATTACTTGTCTGACCAAATCTGCATTTTTTACGGAGAACCAGGCGTTTACGGTATTGTCTCTAATGTTCACGGCGTGAGAACTGGCATAAACATATACTTGCAAGGTTACATCGCAGACGAGAACGTTCGATTTAGAAAAGAATCAATAGTATTCTATGAAAAGCCGCCCACGGTCAGTTTTGGTGCGGGTGAAACGTTGCTAACATGGAAGCGCATAGAAAAAACGTATGAAGAGTTCAAACTTGTTGCCTATCCAGGAGAAATAAAGAGAGGAGAAATCATCGGAATCCTCGGACCGAACGGCATTGGCAAAACAACTTTTGTAAAGATCTTAGCTGGAGTTGAAGATGCCGATGACAACAGAAAAATCGGTGAATTAACAGTAAGCTATAAGCCACAGTATATCTCAGCGGAATACGAAGGCAACGTCCAAGAGCTTCTAACAAATGTTGCCAAAGAGAACCTTTCTTCAAGCCGGTACAAAACAGAAGTCCTACAACCCCTAAGGATACATTTGCTTTTTGACAGAAATGTGGCGGAACTAAGTGGCGGCGAACTACAAAAAATCGCCATTGCGGCCTGCCTATCTCGCAAAGCAGAGCTTTACCTTCTCGATGAACCGAGCGCTTACTTGGATGTTGAAGAACGGCTGAATATGGCGCGAGCTATTCGAAGGGTTGTTGAAGCCCACAATGTAACAGCCCTTGTCGTTGAACATGATGTTGTTGCCCAAGACTTCATAGCTGATCGCCTAATGGTTTTCACAGGAATACCGGGAATAAAGGGCGTAGCGAATCAGCCTACCAGCCTAAGAGATGGAATGAACATGTTCCTAAAAGAGATGGAAGTGACCTTCCGAAGAGACCCCACCACCAAAAGGCCGAGGGTCAACAAGGAAGAGTCAAAGCTTGACAAATTTCAAAAACAGATCGGAGAATACTACTATGTACGCTCACTGCAAAAATGAAGCCGCCAGGGATAGTCATGATTGAAATTGGAGAAAATGAAAAGAGACTCTTGGAAGCCGCCAAGAAAGTCATGAATAATGCCCATGTGCTCTGGGGCGTTAAGGTTGGTGCCGCCGTGCTTGGAAGGGATGGACAAATTTATGAGGGCTGCAACATTGAAAGTTGGGTTTCCGGACTTGGCATCTGTGCCGAAAGATGCGCGATTGATAATGCTGTCTTGCATGGTAATCAGAAAATAAAGAAAGTAGCCGTAATTATGAATGCAGACAGCCACAGCGAACCTAGACCATGTGGAGCATGCCTCCAATACATCTACGATTTTGCGGAAAACCCCAAAATTAAAATTGTTATGGCAAAAGCAGAAAAGGGCAGAATCTCGTTTGAAACTGTTAAAGTAAAGACTCTTGAGGAGTTATTGCCGTTTCCATTCAAAAAATGAATAATTCTCGTTGAAAAATGTAGTTAAATTAAAGAATAGGCAAAGCATACCGTAGAGTATTTCACGTCAGAGAAGGTCTGGTGGAGACTTAAAGTGGCTCAGACAACGTTTGAAGAGATAAGCGCTTCAGACTTCTTCTACCGTAATCGGGACATAGCCGGTTTCACAAATCCATCCAGAGCCATTTTTGCAGCGGTAAGGGAACTTCTTGAGAATTCCTTGGATGCTGCTGAAAACCTGAAAATACCGCCAGACATTTACGTTAGACTTTCATATGAAGGGGAAGCCAGCAAAGAAACCCAGATTTACAGGTTGAGGGTTGAAGATAACGGCATAGGAGTACCACCGAGACACATACCATCAGCATTTGGACAGGTTCTCTTTGGCTCAAAATACAAGCTAAAACAGCAAAGAGGAACCTTTGGCTTAGGCGGGAAAATGGCAATCTTATACGGACAAATCACAACACACCAGCCAGCCTGCATAATCTCAAGTACTGGCATATCGAAAATCTACACGTACAAGCTTATGATCGACATCCAGCGAAACCGGCCAATAATACTTGACAGAAAAGTTCTCATGAACAAGGAACAATGGCGAGGAACAATAGTTGAGTTCCATCTAGAAGGCGACTACTTCAGAGCCATGACAAAAATTCTAGACTATTTCAAACAAACAGCCATGGTAAATCCGTATGCGAAACTGACTTTTGTTGACCCCAAGGGCAGACTCTACAAATTCACGAGAGTCACAAAAGAAATGCCTGAGCCGCCCAGAGAGACCTTACCTCACCCTTACGGCGTGGATGTGGAACTTCTCCAACGCTTAATACAGATAACACCTTACAAGAACATGCTTGAGTTTCTAAGAAACCATTTCCACAGAGTTGGGGCAATCACCGCACAAAAGTTTTTGGAATTCAGCAATATAAGCCCATCTAAGAACCCAAAGAAATTATCCCATGAGGAAATTGTTAGATTAATGCACATGCTCAAGAGATTCAGAGAATTCTTGCCGCCGGATGCTAGCTGTCTGTCACCTTTGGGGGAAGAATTGTTAAGGGTGGGTATACTGAAGGAGTTAAAGCCCGACTTTGTGGCCGTTCATCGGCGTAAGCCATCAACCTATGCTGGTCACCCATTCATCATCGAAGTGGGAATCGCGTACGGAGGAGAAGTTCCCAAAAGAGGCAGTTTCCTGATTTACCGTTTTGCCAACAGAATCCCACTGCTGTATGATGAGGCAAGCGACGTTTCAGTTAGAGTGATAAACTCAATGAACTGGCGGAGGTACAAGGTGACGCCTGACATGCCAATCGCAATTTCAGTGCATATTTGCAGCACAAAGGTTCCATACAAGACAGTCGGAAAAGAATTTATCGCTGACAGACTCGAGGTTAGAAGAGAAATAGCTAACGCCTTGCGGGAGGTTGCGCGGCAACTCCAGCGTTTCTTAACGCGGAGAGAACACGTAGATAGAGAACGAAAAAGACTTGGGGTTTTCAGCAAGTATTTGCCGAAAATAGCTGAGTTTTCAACTCAGCTCGCTGGCAAAGAAAAGCTTCCGGACATAGAAAAACTTTTGAGGAGTGTGAAAAGGTTTGGAGCAGAAGAGATATAAGAGTAGTATAGTGGAGAGAAAGAAGGAAGTTCTAGCAGGCCTGGAAAACCTTGGCGCTGGGATTTATCAACAACTTGATGAGGGATATTTCCCATCCGTAACAATGCCCAGCCGCTCAACAGAAAACATCTACTATGACCCACAACTTAGGCAATTCATCTTAGGCGACAGAAAGGTTCGAAGAAGCGCCCGCAACATTCGCCATGTAAAGCCCTTTACACAACTTACCTGGGCTGCTTCCTTTTCCCATGAACTCACTTCACAACGTAAAACATCAACCCTTAGAGACGTTTACTATTCTGCGCAAGCATATGAAATGACCTTCACAGATCAACAAGAATCAAACAATATCATAACGGATTTGGAAACAGTTTTGGGGCTATCACGAGAAGATTTTAACATATTCCCCGAGGAACGTTCAGCAGTCTTCGGCGACCTGACAATAGAATATACCGTACCGGGCTACGAAGGAAGAACGTTGAACCTGACTTCTCATCCTGACGGTGTTCTGATTGGACCAGCATTAACTTCAGCGGAGTTTGCAAAAACAACGGCCGATAAAGTCATTGCCATAGAGAAGGGCGGGCTATTCACGCGGTTTATAGAGGAGAACGTGCATAAGAAGTTCAATGCAATACTTGTTCTAACGGCTGGACAGGCGCCGAGAGCTACGAGATACTTCATTCGGAGATTGAATAGGGACCTCAGCCTTCCAGCTTATATCTTCACAGATGGCGACCCTTGGGGAATGCACATAGCCATGGTAATAATTTCGGGTTCTGCGAATGCTGCACACCTAAGAGAGTTAAACACACCTGACGCGAAATGGAGTGGTGTGTGGGCGACAGACATAGTCAACTATAAGTTGCCGACAGATCCGCTAGATGAAGAGGATGTCAAAAGGCTTTATGAGTTGCAGAGAGATCCGCGCTATAAGGATCCATTATGGCAGAGGGAAATCAAAACCTTCATGAAAATTAAGAGGAAGGCAGAGCAAGAGGCGTTCAGCAGGTACGGCTTAACATACATTGTTGATGAATACTTGCCAGAGAAGCTTGAGGAAACAAAGTGAATAAGCGAAATTTAAAATAACTGATTATATTTTATTCAAAAGGACAAATAAAAAGGATGGACTCACAATGAGTGAAGAAGGCGGTTTTGGGCTGACCATGGCTGAAAGATTTTTCGGTTTGTTACTCCTTGTCGTCGGCGCAATTGCTATGTACTACACATTTGAAAGCATGCAAGCGTTAGGTGCTTTCTCGGCATTTTTCGGATTTCTAAGCATCATCCTTTTGATTATAGGACTATTCTTGATGACTGCAAAAATAGAATAGCGTTTAATCATTCTTGCACACAATCATTGTGCAAGAAGTGGCCTATCCTCTTCTTTCCACAACTATTCTACAATTCGTAGCTAAAGCAGCAATTACGCCTAAAGCCGCAAGCCAAGGTGCAAGAACGACGCCGATAACTCCGACCGTAGCCGGTATTTCAAGCAGAGTCTTGTCCTTCTCATCCTTAACGATTATTCTGGTCACATTTCCTTCATGGAGAAGTTCCTTGACTCTTTCAATAAGATTGTCGGAGGAAACAGAGAATTCCTCTTTAACTACTTTTGCAACTGGAACGCCACAAGCATAGCAGAATTTGTCGCCATTCTTCAACTGTGCTCCACATTTTGGGCAATAGGTCAAATTCTTTCACCTCGTAGAGCAGAAGGTTTGTGCAAATTTAAAAGTATTGTGCATAGATTGCTGAGTGTTTATTAGGATAATAGTTTATTAATTTCGGAATGCGTCATTGAATGACGGCTTGTTTAATCCTGCAAAGGAGACACTGCAAGATGTCTATTCGTCAACCAATTGTATGCGTTCTTGGTCATGTTGATACTGGTAAGACTCTGCTTCTGGATAAGATACGTAAAACAAGCGTCCAAGCTCGTGAAGCCGGCGGGATTACTCAGCATATCGGTGCAAGCTTCTTTCCGGTTGACACGCTTAAGCAGTTGGTCGGGCCTTTGCTTTCTATGGTTAAGGGCGAAATAGAGATTCCAGGATTGCTTATTATTGACACGCCTGGACATGAGGCTTTCACAAACTTGCGTAAGAGAGGCGGAAGTGTAGCAGATATAGCCATTCTTGTGATTGACATCTTGCGAGGTTTTGAAGCCCAAACATACGAGTGTGTGGAGATCCTGAAAGCACGTAAGACCCCTTTTTTGGTGGCTGCAAACAAGATAGACCGCATACCGGGATGGAACTCTTACCCTGACACGCCGTTTCTGAGGACGTATCAATCGCAGGACCCATATGTTAGGCAGGATTTGGATACAAGAATCTACGACATTATAGGCGTGTTTTCACGTTTGGGTTTCAGGACAGACCGTTTTGACCATGTAAAGGACTTCACAAAGACAGTGGCAATAGTGCCGACAAGTGCAAAAACTGGTGAAGGAATAACCGAGCTGCTCATGGTCCTCGTTGGGTTAACGCAACAGTACTTGAAGAAGCGCTTACAGACAACCGAAGGCTCGGCCAAAGGCACAGTTCTAGAGGTTAAGGAGGAGCCTGGTTTGGGGTTAACGCTTAACACCATAATTTACGACGGGGTTTTGCAGAAAGACGACGTCATAGTTGTTGGCGGCAAGGAAAAGCCTATTGTAACGCGGACACGAGCGATTTTGGTTCCTAAACCTTTAGATGAGATTAGAGATCCAAGAGACCGATTTTCATCTGTGGATTCTGTTTCAGCTGCGGCCGGGGTGAAAATTGTTGCGCCTGATCTAGAGGGAGTCTTGGCTGGTGCACCTCTGTATGCTGTTCCAGAAGGTGAAGAGTCAGAGAAGTATGCTAGACTTGTTTCCGAAGAGATTGAGAAGATCAGGATCATCACGGATGTCGATGGGGTTGTTCTAAAGGCAGACACTTTAGGCTCATTAGAGGCCATTGCTGAAAGTCTAAAGCGTAATAACGTGCCAGTTAGGCTTGCAGATGTTGGAGATGTTTCCAAACGAGATATCACAGAGGTTTCTGTGGTGAAAGAGCACGAGCCACTTTATGGCGCCATCTTAGCTTTCAACGTCAAAATTCTGCCAGATGCTGAAGAAGAAGCAAAAATCAACGGTGTTCAGATTTTTCAGGAAAAAATCATTTACCATTTGATAGATAATTACTTGTCATGGCTTAAAGCACAAAGTGAAGCAAAACTTGAGCAGCAATTTGAAAAACTCGTTAAACCTGGAAAAATCCGCATTATGGAAGGATATGTTTTCCGAAGGGCAAAGCCAGCAATTTTTGGCGTGGAAATCCTTGCGGGGAGGATAAAGCCCAAATATGTTCTTGTTCGGGCTGAAGATGGGGAAGAAGTGGGCGAAATACAGCAAATCCAAGAGAAGGGTAAAGCCTTGCCAGAGGCGGAGCAGGGGATGCAGGTTGCAATATCCATGGATAAGCCCATAGTTGGAAGACACATATTCGAAAAAGACTTGCTATATGTGAAATTGCCCGAACCTGACGCAAAAGCGCTACTGACAGCATTTATGGATAGATTAACGGCTGAAGAACAAGAGACATTAAACGAATACCTTAACGCAATGAGAAAGAAAATGCCATTCTGGGCAGCATAAATGTGTGGACCCTAGCGCTCGCTAGTTATTAGGCTTGACTCATTTGTTGCAAAAAAGCGAAAAATAATTGTTGCAACAATTAGTCCTGTTTGAGAGGCTTTGACCGTGGAGAAGGTCGTTAAGAGTGACTTTCTTAGCGCTCTCTCTCAATATCGGTTCGAGAGATGAAGAGTAAATCCTAAAGAACACAAGATCGAAACCATGTTTAAAAATGAAGACACAGCAGAAAGAGCTTGCCTTAGAAGAAAGTGGCTAAGATCCACGCCAACACTTGAATATGCTGTGCAGAAACTTGCGGACTGTATGAAAGCTAATAGGATTCCAACTACTTTAAAATCTTAAGGTGACAGAATTGAAGATTGACGTTACAATCCATAAAAATGGGGAATGGTACGTTGCAATGAACCCAGCAACAGGCGTTGCTAGCCAAGGCAAAAATGTTGATGAAACCTTAAAGAATTTTCAAGAAGCCTTTGAACTTTGGTTCAAGAACGCAGAGGATTGGGAAAAAGAAAGAATGAAAAAAAGCTGAATCAGTAGCCACGATGGGAATCGAGATGAGAATTTAAATTTTCCTTGCTAATTCCGGCAATTCTTTCACTTTAAGAGAGTAGGTGGATGTTTCCTATTCTTGTATTTTTTACGTACTTTTCTGCTGTTTTTTGGCATTCCATGGCTTGTTTTCTGCTAGTTGTCGGCAAATCGTTCATGACATAGCAGGGATAAAACGCCAATAGCGTATACGGAATATTCGGGTCTGTCTCGCTTATGAATTTGGCTAGGTTCTCGACTTCTTCAATGTCTATATAACCTGGAACAAGCAGTGTGCTGGCAGTGAGCATGGGCAGATCAGACCGCTTCTTATAGAATTTTTCGCCCATCATTTTGAAGTTGGTCATTGTTGGCTTGTTTGAAACTCCGCATAGGGCAATGTTCAATTTTTCACTCCAAGCCTTCAAATCAAATTTTATGTTGCCTCCGCTTTCCAAGGCGTATTGTGCGGCTTTCTCAGCCAATTTTGGATTCATATAACCATTTGTTTCCCAACAAATCCGAAGGATGCGGTTTTCGGACTTTGCCTTCTCTAAGGCTAAGCGGCTCGCTTCAAGTGAGTGTGGCATCTGTGGCGAAGGGTCGCCGCCAAAATAGCACATGCAAGAAACGTGCCTATCCACTTTTGAGGCTAAAGCCTCAGCACTCATAACAGGCTTTTGCTTCGCCGATAGGTTGCGGTAATGCCAATTCTGACAAAAGAGGCAATCGTAACTGCAGGCCCCATAGAAAACCGCCAAATTAGCATAGCCGTACTCCGCCTCTGGCTTGTACGCATATTTAGGATATCCTCTTCCAGTGCAACCTGGACAAAACCACCAACTAACGCAGTTGGTTGGCAACCCGTCATAATACCATTCTAAAACGCCCTTCTCGGCTGTTCCTCCGGAGCGAACCAAACGTCCCGAAATATTCCAAACAAGCCCGCAAAAACCACTGTTACCCGCGCCAATTCTGCAATCATTGGCACAAA